>Ga0075117_1000702_pt1 | contig 22381 bp, 13 predicted proteins | sample AntAceMetag02UKJ_FD_69789 | JGI IMG/M metagenome (GOLD analysis project Ga0075117, IMG submission 69789) | Saline lake microbial communities from Ace Lake, Antarctica - Antarctic Ace Lake Metagenome 02UKJ | ecosystem: Environmental > Aquatic > Non-marine Saline and Alkaline > Saline | place... | reverse complement strand
CTAATTTGCGCTGGGTCTCTGAGGCAGATTTCTTTGATTTTTTGCTCCGCCCAGATTCCGACAGGACCCAGGCAGGCGCGAAACTCTTCTCCTTGAGAACCCGTTGCCCAAAGTTCGGCTGGCCTCAGATGGACCATGATGCGTGTTCCTGCCGGCACATATAGCAGTCGGATCGGTTTACCCGATGTGGGGCTGGGGATCTGCTTCTGTTGTTGACTGACGAGCGCAGCAGCCGGATTTGGATTTTGTGGAGTCGTCCTTACGGGAGCAGGAGTCGCTGGTTTTGTGGCCAGAGTTTGTTCCACTTGAGGCCAGGCAAAATAACCACCGACGCCGATCAGCAGGAGAAAGGCCAGAGCAATCAAAATGGAAAAATTTCTTCGCTTCGCGTTTTTACGACGCAGCTCGCGGAGTCGAGCGACACCCGCATGATCTGTGGACTCTAATTTCACATTGGGAAGATTGGGATCCGATTGACCGGTATTTATCAGCGGTGCAGCTGCTTCTGTTTTCTCTACGACGCTTGTAGAGGTATCAATTTGCGGAAAGGAATTCTGTGGCTCGGTGGGAGGCACGAAGGCCGCTGGCTGAGGAGTTTCTATCACTTCATCGGGAATCCACTTGGCGGCGGTCCCGACAACTGGTGTGGTAGGTTGAGCGAGCTCGATTTTTACTTCCTCGAATTTAGGACCTGCCTCTGTTTGAGCAGGTTGTTCGATTGGTGTCGAAGTCGATTTCTCGACTGATGGTTTCGATTCAGACTGACTTTGTTCGGGTGCGGATTCTTTGACCTTGGGGGCTGTCGCTGGTAGTTGCAGGACGAATGCATGTTTACAGTTGGGGCAGCGCGCTTTTTTTCCGAGCAAACTTTCATCGCGAAGTTTGAGTTTTTTTTTACACTTGGGACAAGGAACAGCAATGCCTGTCATGAGTCTGCCTGTTAAGAATTTTTGTAAGCTTTACCGTGGTAAGGAGAAAAACAAGAATTTCTCATTGTTCATCTCGATTGGACCTGCCTTTATCATACGTTGAGTCGAGGAGTGCTGCCAAGTCTTTTTAAGGCTTGTTTTTGATTAAGGCAGGTTCTTGCTGGTTTTAAAATGAGATGAAGTAGATGAAATCCGGTATCTGCATAAATCGACAGAAAATATGCTGTTTGCGGAAGCTTTATCCGAAGAGGCCTTTAATCACTTGGCCGTTCTCAACCAGTTTTATAGGGCGTCCGATGGGTGTGTGAAGTTCCATGTCTGCATTGATTTGCATGGCTTTGCACATCGAACGGAAAAGATCGTCGACCTGGACCGGGGAGTCTACAATCTCCTGACCATTTTCATCGGTTTTACCAATAGCCTGTCCCCCTTTAATGCCGGCACCTGCCATGAGCAGGTTAAAGTTTTTGACCCAGTGGTCGCGACCAGGAACCGGTGGACGTGCATTGATTTTGGGGGTTCTTCCGAATTCACCCATGCAAAGGACCAGTGTTTTTTCGAGTAAACCACGTTGTTTCAGATCAATGAGTAGTTGAGATAAACCTTGATCCACATCAGGAGCACGGCGTTCCATTCCCTTAAAGACGTTGTTATGCATGTCCCAGCCTCCTGTGCGAACCTCAACAAACGGGACTCCTGCTTCTACGAGTCGTCGCGCCACGAGAAGGCCTTGTCCGAGCTGTGTTTTTCCGTAGGCCTGTTGCATGTTGGCGGGTTCATCATCGAATTTGAACGCTTTCAACCTAGGCGATTTCATCATCAAGTTGGCTTTTTGGTACAGCTTTGTTTGTTCTTTAACGAGAGTTTCGGCTCCGGCTTCTGTGAAATCATTTTCCTGCTGACTCAACAACGCCAGTCTGCGTTGTTGTCGTGATTCGGGTGTGTTGTTGAACACATTTGCGGGTAGTTGACCGGGGCGGTCGATAATAAATGGTGCTACCTGCACTCCCAAAAATCCAGAGCTTAAAGTCTGACCAATACTGACGAAATTGGGAATATCGGAGTGCGGGTCGCCAATCTCTTTGGCAACGACGGAACCGAAGTGGGGGAACCGTTCAATGCCCAACATGCGGTGGCCTGTATGCAGATGATAGGTCCCTCGTTCGTGTGCTGCTTCTTTTCCTGTCATAGAGCGGATCAACGCCACGTCATTCATTACTGAAGCGATCTTAGGCCAGTAGTGGGCAATTTCGACACCAGCAGTTTGCGTACTGATTTTTTTCGTTTCACCGCCGTTGGGTGTTCCTGGCTTGGGATCCCAGGTTTCCATTTGGCTAGGCGCACCTGCCAGCCAGACTAGAATGCAGGAGCGTCCTTCTTTTTTCAATTCTTCTGCATTCAGTTGGAACTGACTTAAAAGTGTGGAGCCGGCGACGCTCAGCGAGGCTGCCTGCAAAAAATTTCTTCTTGAAATTTCGCCACGACGATTTAAATTCAGATGTAACAGTGCATCTGTTTGCATTATCTTTTTCCTCAGTTTGAAAATGGCTATCGTTTTGTACGAAATTCAGTGGAATTGATGAGCACCCAGATCAGGTCATCAATGGCTTCCTCGCGCTGTGTTGACTCTTTCAGGAAATTGACGTTTCGTTCAACTTCCTGTTCGGTTGCATGTCTGGCCAGCACGTTTAAGTAAAGCTCTTGCACCAATTCCTCGTCAGCAGAGATCGCTACCAATTGTTTTTTCAGATCACTTGCAGACAGTTTTGATTGCAGTGAGGCGTTATTCATTAACAGCAACGCCTGCTGAATTGAGCCTTCCAGAGAACCCTGTGGTAATGAAGGATTCATGTCAAAGACTTGCATAATTTCTTTATTGAGTGCTTTATCTTCCCCGGTTAAATTCTCGATTGAGGCTGCGACGACGTCGGGACGTAAGCGGGAAGGTCTGACAGCGGTAAATAATTCTGAGGTTGAGGAAATCGTACGCATTTCGCGTTGATAGATTTTGGAGTTCAGAATCAGTCGGAAGACCCACTTGGGATCAAAGTCTTTGTATCTAAAGTTGGCTGCGATCCGATTGACTACCGGTTTGTGAATGACGTCACTGTCAGGGCCCAGGCTGTCTACATCGTAAAATCCATCACCGATGACTTCACTCCAGACTCGGTTCACATAAGCTCTGGCAAACCAGTAGTTTTTTGGGTTGTATGCCAGATAGGCGGCAATCGAAACACGTCGTGCATCTGACTTCATTGTTTCGTATGGTTTTTCTCCCAGTAAAAACCGAGGTTTGACCGTGGTTTTTACTGTCGGATCATCTGGGTCAGGCATTTTGTAGGTTGAGGGATGGAAAAAGGCAGCGAGTTCATGAAATTGTTCGCGCTTCCAGTTATCAAATGGATGATCGTGGCATTCAGCACATTTGATGCTGATGCCCATAAAAATACGAGCGGTCTGCGATGCCAGTTCTGTCGATTTATTTTCACAAGCGAGGACAAAATTATTGGGGCCAAATTTCTGACCATAATCATTACGAACTGCTTTATTGCGTTGAGGTGTTGCCGAAATCAGCATGACGGTGATGTAATCCCAGGGGGCACCTTTTTGAAATTGTTCTGTCAACCAATCTTCCAATGCAATGGGGCTGATTCGATTCTTGTTGGCTTCACTATCATAAAAAATGACTGAGGTCCAATAGCGGGCCCATTTTCGCGCATAGGCTTCGGTTTCCAATAATTCGTCGATCAGTATCGATCGTTTTCTCGAGTTCTGACTTGATAGAAAAGATTTGATTCTTGCCGGTTTCGGCAGTTCGCCTGTCAGGTCGAGATAAACTCGCCGAATGAAGGTTTCATCATCGATGATCTTTGTGAGGGATTTCGCAGCCGGCCCTAGTTGCTGCTCTAGTGCTTGATCCAGGTCAGCAGAACTGAAGCTGATTCTGCGCGCGATTTTGCGAATCGGCATTGATTGCCTGATGTACCCCAGAAGCTGCATCTTTTGTTCCTGAGTTTTCAGGGGTGGGAGATTCAGTGGGGGCGCTTTTTTCTTTTTTTTCGGTGCAGCTGCCAAAGTTGTTGTAAGAAACAGACAAATCAAGGTGACCAAAATGATCCATTGATTGGAAACTACAGAATTCGATTGAGCACGCTTCAACATAAAAAAACACTTCCGATTGAGAATTTCGGAGAATCGATATCTGAATGGAGTTCAATGAAGCAGACATCTTTATTGATTTGTCAGGAATAGAGTGATTGAGTTCTGGCCAGCGAATGTGGTGCAGAGTCTGATCCTGTATCTCTAATGTTATCCGCCTTGTGGCAAAGGTAAATAGATTTTGATGAATTCAAAACCGGACGGCTTAATATAGTTCGCGATCGGTACTGCATGTTCATGTTTTAATGAAATGGCAGTTCGTATTGAACAATGGGGAGCAGTAAACGAACCTGAGCCTCTCTGGTCTACCAGTGGTGGTGTTATGGATATGTTCTTGGGATGTGTTTCTGAAGTTTGAAATGTGAGCTATTTCACACATTTTAATTCCAAGAGTCATGATATTTCAGCGAATCACTTTGTGAATGAAAGGGTTTATGTAGTAGTGATCTTACGGAATCTGTCTACGGTGAATGTTCATAAGTGTTAATTCTATATGTACTTATGGTCGGTGTTGATTTGTGGTTTTGATCTTGACTTTGCGCTTTCGGTGCGTCAGAAAATGGTTTCGAAAATATTATTTACATGTGAACTTTTTCTTCTCAAATTCGTCTATAATGGCGTAGTAAGAACTGGAGCCCGGTGAGTGCATGCGTGAGGGACACGTTGGTTGCCTGGGACAGCTTATAAAGAGGGGGGTGAGTAGTAATGGTCAGTTCAAAATACAGCAATCCGGCAATCAAACAGTTGGCCGAGCAGCAGGTGAAATTTGCACCGAGAGAAGTCAAGCTGGAACAGATCAGTCGTTCAGAAGAGTTTTTATCTGAGATTGAACAGGATCAGGATTATTCATATCCGGAAATTTGTAAGCAGATTACTACTTTCCGTGGAGAGCTTTATCCTGACTTGGTGATTTCTGGTAAAGACGTTTTTCATGATTTGCGTTGTCTAATCGAAGACCTTTCCGATAGTGCCAAGATCGATGTAGAGGATGAGCAAGAAGAGGTTTTGACGGTACAAGACCTCAGTGAAAAATTCAATATCTCAACCAAGACCGTCGACCGCTGGCGAGACAAAGGGTTGGTCAGTCGTCGATTTCGATTTAACGGGCGAAAACGTGTTGGATTTCTGAAGTCGTCCGTTGACCGTTTTTTGCAGAAAAACCGTGGTCATATTATGCGTAGTATGAATTTTAGTCAGTTAACAGAGCAGGATCGTGAAGAAATTCTACGTCGTGCACGCCGACTGGCTCGTTATGGAGGTTGTCCGGCTGAGGTCAGTCGCCGTATCGCGCGGCATATGAATCGTTCGCCGGAAACAATTCGCTACACGTTGAAAAACTTTGATCGGGAGAATCCTGAATTGGCTATATTTCCGAATGCTCCAGAAAAAATTACAGATCAGCAAAAACGCGATATTTACAACAATTCTCGGCGTGGAATTCCCGTCGAAAAGTTGGCACGTCGTTACTGCAGAACGAAGGCAAGTATCTATCGAATTATTTCAGAAGCACGGGCGGTACGCCTGCATGCCCAGGCGATCGATTACATGTACAGTGAGGAATTCGATCTTCCGGATATCGAGAAACTGATTCTGGGGCCGCCTCCCGAGATCGATAAAAGTAATGAAAAAGTGCGGACGCCTCCCGGCTTACCACCCTATCTGGCAAGTCTTTATTCCATTCCTCTCCTGAGGAGGGAAGAAGAAGCGTACTACTTCCGAAAACTGAATTACTTGAAGTACAAAGCATTTCAGATTCAGGAGGGATTGGATCCAAATCGTCCTAAGGCGCGAGATATGGACCAGATCGAAAAACTGATGGATGAGAGTATCGATATCAAAAACTTTTTGATTCGCAGTAACCTGCGTCTGGTGGTCTCGATTGCCAAACGTCACATTCGGCCTGGAGGAAACTTCTTCGAAATGGTCAGCGATGGCAACATGTCTTTGATTCGGGCGATCGAGAAATTCGATTATACAAAAGGCAATAAGTTTTCGACTTACGCGAGTTGGGCGATCATGAAAAATTATGCACGTTCAATTCCGGCAGAATATAAGGTTCTAGATCGGTTCCGGACGGGCAACGAAGAACTCTTCTTCCAGTCAACGGATGACCGGGAAAGTCAATATGGAGAGGAGCTGGTCAACAAGAAGCAGCATGCGGTCATCATGAGTATTCTGGATCAGTTGGATGGTCGTGAGAAAGACATCTTGATCTATCGCTATGGCTTGAATGCACGAAATGAGCCTCAGACGCTTGAGCAAGTGGGGAACCGATTTGGTGTCACCAAAGAGCGGATCAGGCAATTGGAGTCGCGTGCTCTGAAGAAGTTGCGACGCATTACTCAAGTAGAGCGAGTAGAAATACCAGGAATTTAAAGCAGACTCTTTCAGGCTTGACTGGCCTGGATTAGTGAGTGAGTTCTCCCCTGAAACAGGCATGGTTTTGTAAATCATGCCTGTTTTTTAATTGGCTCGGCATTTAGATCAGGTTGATTGGCAAGTAAGACTTGGTTTGTTGTTTGCTTGATGGAACTTAGGGACTAAAATATTCCCGTTTTTTCTTTATTGATCGATGGGGGCTTACGGAGAGGGCTTGCAGACAGAAAAAAAGTGCGTGACTTTGGAATGGAAAATCTTAGACCATATAGGCATACAGCATTAAGAAAAGATAACAATTTTTCTAATCAGCCTAGCGTTCACACTTGCAAGCAAGTGTCCGATTGCTATATTGAGCTGCTTACTGAGTTTCGACAGGGAAAGTACCTCTTTAGCCAGGCGAGTTGTTTAGGTTGTATGAGGCTTGAAGCCTACTAACTTAGTTTTTTTTTAGGTTAGCAGGCTAGCGTAGCTCAATTGGCAGAGCATCGGTTTTGTAAACCGAAGGTTGTGGGTTCAAGTCCCACCGCTAGCTCTTTTGCCTTAGAGACTGTATTGTGTTTGATGTAAGTGCAGTACAGTAGATGGCTTATGGATTCCAGCTTCGGCTGGTTGGGAGGGGGAATTCCCGAGCGGCCAAAGGGGTCAGACTGTAAATCTGATGGCTACGCCTTCGCAGGTTCGAATCCTGCTTCCCCCAATTGAGATAAGTTGTTGTATTGGTTACGGTATGCGGGTGTAGCTCAATGGTAGAGCCCCAGCCTTCCAAGCTGGTTGTGAGGGTTCGATTCCCTTCACCCGCTTTTGAATATAAAATAATGAATATCAAAAAATGCTGCTGTGGCTCAGTTGGTAGAGCGCGTCCTTGGTAAGGACGAGGTCATGGGTTCAAGTCCCATCAGCAGCTTTTTGGGTAAATGTAATTTTTGGGTAAGTGTAAATTGTGGTTTTCAGGAGGTGTGTGCCTCTTGCGTGCGGGGGATGCAGTTGTTTGTGCCTCGCTAATTGTTTTGTTGGTCTTATTGTTTTGGGTTTGGTTGTGTGCCAGTCCCAAAAAAGGGGTTTTAAAGAGAGATGGCTAAGGAAGTCTTTGAGCGAACAAAGCCGCACGTAAATGTAGGTACAATCGGTCATATTGACCATGGTAAGACAACTTTGACAACAGCGCTGCTGGCTGTGCAGAGTGAAAAAGGTCTTGCTAAAATGAAAAGTTATGCTGATGTTGCGAAAGGGGGAACCGTTCGCGACTCCACCAAGACTGTGACGATTGCTGTGAGCCACGTCGAGTACGAAAGTGAAACTCGCCACTATGCTCATATCGACTGTCCCGGTCACGCTGACTATATCAAAAACATGATTACTGGTGCTGCTCAGATGGATGGTGCCATTCTGGTGGTTTCGGCTGCCGATGGTCCCATGCCTCAGACGCGTGAGCATATTCTGCTTGCTCGTCAGGTAGACGTTCCAGCGTTGGTTGTCTTCTTGAATAAGTGTGACCTGGTTGACGATGAAGAGTTGCTTGAGTTGGTCGAAATGGAAGTTCGTGACCTGCTTACCAAGTATGGTTTTCCTGGAGATGATATTGTTATCATTCGTGGAAATGCCAAAGGGGCACTCGATAATCCTGCTGACCCGGCGTTTAATGCTTGCATCGGCGAGTTGATGGATGCGTTGGACACCAATATTCCCGCTCCTGCACGTGAAGCTGATAAGCCATTCCTGATGGCGATTGAGGATGTGTTCTCTATCGCTGGTCGTGGTACAGTGGTAACTGGCCGAATTGAGCAGGGCATTATTACTGTTGGTGAAAAGGTTGACATTGTCGGCTTACGTGATACGCAGGAAACAACTTGTACCGGCGTTGAAATGTTTCAGAAGACCCTGAATGAAGGTCAGGCCGGTGATAATGTCGGTATTCTGTTGCGTGGGATTGCGAAGGACGATGTGGAGCGTGGTCAAGTATTGGCTAAAAAGGGTTCAATTCCTCCTCATACCAAGTTTGAAGGTCAGGTTTACGTTCTAAGTAAAGATGAAGGTGGTCGACACACTCCGTTCTTTAACGGTTACCGTCCCCAGTTTTACTTCCGTACTACTGATGTGACGGGTTCAACAACATTGCTGGGTGGTGCAGAGATGTGTATGCCTGGTGATAATGTTGAAGTAGAAGTCGAGCTTGGTAAGCCTATCGCCATGTCAGAAGGAAGCCGATTTGCGATTCGTGAAGGCGGTCGTACAGTTGGTTCCGGTCTGGTAACTAAGATTGTAGAGTAGGGTTTAGTGATCCTGCTATTAAGATAAATGGTGTCCACTCTGTTTTGATCGGAGTGGACACCTTCAGATTTACAGGTTTGTCGTATTTGTTGCCTTTAGGGGCATGAGGTCAGTCATGGCACGTGAATATGTTTGGTTAGAGTGTACTGAAACGGGAATGCGCAATTATCGGGTCAGTAAAGAGACTCGTGGCACAGAGCGGCTTGCGTTGAAAAAGTACTGTCCTAAATTGCGGCGTCACACTTTGCATAAAGAGTCGCGCAAAAAGTAGGGCTTGCTGGCCGGGGTTTTGTGACTGGTGTCAGGTTTTTGGGTTGCTTCCGGTGGTCAAAATGTTTGGTCAGTTTGATTTGAACGGGTGTAGCTCAATTGGCAGAGCACTGGATTCCAAATCCAGCGGTTGGGGGTTCGATTCCCTCCGCCCGTGTTTTTTGTGTTGCATTTGCTGCAAAGTCTTTAATGAGGGGCGGCACTGCTTGCTCTTAAACGAAGGTTTGAAGGCAGGTATGCAATTTAATAGTTCGCCTCTGTAATTTGTATTATTTAGTAAATTGGACCAATGGCTAAATCCAAAACGGAGCAAGCATTTACTGCTACTTTGGTGAGTAGCGGTTTATATAAGAGGAATCAAGGGCGTCTTGTACGTCAGTTGACGGCAATTGGCATGGTGGCGATTGCCATCTTTGGTGCCTATTCGCTTTATAACGTTTTGCCACTCTCGATGTCGCCTGGAACGCAAAAAGGGATCGCGGTTGCGGTCGTGGTAATTTGCACCTGGTTGTCGTATCGGGTGGTCAATTTTCCTCGGTTTGCTGATTTTCTGATTTCTGTGGAAGCAGAGATTGGCAAGGTGACCTGGGCGACTTGGGATCAGTTGTGGCGTTCGACGACTGTGGTTATTGTGTTGATGGTGTTTTTGGCATTTTTGCTGCTGGCCTTTGATGTACTTTGGCAGGCTTTCTTCAGATTTATCGGTTTTCTTCAGATTTGAAGCAGAGGAATGTGCCTTTCAGTAAATTGCAGGAAAATTTTGATCTCTGCTTATTGAATAAATTGTGATTCTTGCCCATTATGGGCGACTCCTGTTTTTTAGCAGTCTCTGTAGTTGCAGCATTAGAGTGAATATTGGGGTAACCGTACGTGACGGGCCCCGTTAAAGGTGTCTCATGAGTAATGATTCGGATTCTGAACAAACTGAAGGCTCTGCAAATCGCCTTTGGTATGTGCTAAAGGTGCAGAGCAACCGGGAAAAATCAATCCGAGAAGCATTGCTGAGAGGGATTAAAAGAGACGGGTTAGAAGAATACTTTGGGGAAATCATTATCCCCACGGAAAAAGTAGTTGAAACAAAAGGTGGTAAAAAGCGGGTTTTCGAACGAAAGCTTTATCCTGGTTATCTGATGATCCAGGTCGAGTTGAATGATGACAGCTGGTATCTGGTAAGGTCTACAAATGGAGTAGGCGACTTCACCGGATCAGCGGGTAAGCCGATTCCCATGCAGGAACATGAAATTTCCCGTATGCTGGGACGCGAAGAGTCAAAAGAAGAGACGCCAGTTAAAATTAAGCTGGATTTTCAGAGTGGAGATATTGTCAAAATTAAAGATGGAACTTTTGAAGGGTTTGAAGGTACGATCGATGCGATCGATGAAGCCAGCGGTAAGGTAACCGTGCTGATTGAAATATTCAGTCGCCCAACTCCTACAGAATTAGAGTATTGGCAGATTGAAAAAGTCTGACGGATCTAATGGTCTCGTCAGAACTAATGTTGATTAATGTGTATTTAGTAAAGAGTTTTGAAAGTCGGTCAAATGGCTAAGCAGCTTGTTGCAGAAATTAAAGTTCAGATTCCCGGGGGTCAGGCGACACCCGCTCCTCCTGTTGGTACTGCTTTAGGGCCTCATGGAGTTAATATTGGACAATTTGTTCAACAATTTAATGAGCGAACCAAGGATATGACTGGCACAACGGTTCCTGTTGTGATCAGTGTTTTTAATGATCGTTCTTTCGATTTTATTATGAAGAGTCCGCCTGCGGCTGTGTTGTTAAAGCAGGCAGCTCAGATCGCAAAAGGTTCTGGCAATCCGAAAAAAGACAAAGTAGGAAAAGTGACCGTCGATCAGTTGAAAGAGATTGCAAAAACCAAATTTGACGATTTGAATGCTTCAGACATTGATCAGGCTGCCAAGATTATTGCTGGCACAGCTCGCAGTATGGGGCTGGAAGTTGAAAAGTAATCTTTTCAACGGGAACGACAAGGTCATAGAGACTGGTAGTGAGCCAAAATCAAGTTAATATAGAAACCGTTTTTCGGGTAGAGTGTAATGGGTAAACAATCAAAGAGAGCCAAATTTTACAGCGAGAAGCTGGCTGGACTTAGTTCTGTCAGTCTGGAAGAGGCAGTGGGCGCATTAAAGTCGCTGGAGAGTGATCTTCCGGCTGCGATCAAGCCGATTAAGATGGACCAGACTGTGGAGCTAGCCGTCAAATTAGGTGTTGATCCACGTCAGGCTGACCAGTTGGTGCGTGGGTCTATCAATCTTCCTCATGGGATTGGGAAAACACAGCGCGTGGTCGTATTTGCTCAAGGGGCTAACCTGGAAGCTGCTGAAGCTGCCGGTGCTGATGCTGCTGGTGGTAAAGAGTTGGCCGATAAGGTCAAAGATGGCTGGCTCGATTTTGATGTGGCGATTGCGACACCGGATATGATGGGAATTGTTGGTCCGCTGGGTCGTGTATTGGGTCCTCGTGGTTTGATGCCTTCTCCTCGTGCGGGAACGGTCACTCAGGATGTAGCCGGTGCTGTGGCTGACTACAAGGCGGGTAAAGTTGAGTTTCGTGTTGACAAAGACGGTAATGTGCATTGTCGAGTTGGCAAGATGTCCTTTGATCCGAATCAGTTGATAGAGAACATTCAAGCAATGTTGAAGTTTTTAGATTCATTGCGACCCTCTTCTGTCAAAGGGGCTTATGTGCGAAATATCGCGATTTCCTCCACCATGAGCCCTGGGATTGCAGTTGCACTCTGAAACATTGTGAATGCAGTTCACTCCAACTGAAGCAAGAGTGTTTGCATCCGCCATTCAATAAGCTGAAAGAGATCTAATGAGTAAATTCGTAAAAGAAATGATCATCTCTGAGATAGAGTCTCGGATAGGCGAAGTCCAGGATTTTGTCATTGTGGATTCTGCAAAATTAGATGCGATTACTGATAACGGTTTTCGAACCAAATTGCAGGAAAAAGGGATGAGTGCACTGACAGTGAAGAATTCTCTTGCTCGTCGTGCATTTGCCAATGCTGGCGTTGAAGGTTTAGGCGATGTTTTAAAAGGGCCTTCCACATTGGTTTGGGGTGGCGAAGACATTGTTGCACTTTCAAAAGAGATGGCCAAGTGGGTGTCTGAAGTTGAAGAGCTGGCCATTAAGGGCGGCTTGACTGAAGGAACATCGCTCTCGTCAGACGATATTAAAAAATTGAGTAAGAGTCCTGGTCGAACTGAATTGATCGGTGAAATTGCATCCCGTATTCTTGGGCCTGGAGCTCAATTGGCGGGAGCGATTGTGGGTCCTGCCAGTACATTGGCAGGTCAGGTTAAATCGATCGCGGAGGGGGATGAGTCTTAAGGCGAAGATTCGTGATAAGACTGATCAAATGCGTTTAGAATTTGTAGCAACTGCTGCTCAGGCGATGCAGCGTTGATTTGATTTACAGTGTTGAGAGATTTTATTTTACGCATTCGTGCGAAAGGAATGAGAAGATGGCGACGGCCGAAGCAACAACTGAATTTAGTGAAGAGAGCAAAGAATTAGGCGACAAAATTGCTGGATTGACTTTGCTCCAGGCTAGAGAATTGGCTGATTACCTTGACGAAGTTCATGGTATCAAAGCTGCCGCTGGCGGGGCTGTAATGGTCGCTTCCGGTGATGGTGGTGGTGGCGCAGAAGCTGCTGCGGAACAGACTGAGTTTGATGTCATTTTGACAGGTTTTGGCGACAGCAAGATCCCAGTGATCAAGATCGTTCGTGCTGCAACAGGTCTTGGCCTGAAAGAAGCCAAAGATCTGGTCGAAGGGGCTCCAAAACCGCTCAAAGAAGGTGTCTCGAAAGAAGATGCCGAATCTCTGGTTAAAGAGATCAAAGAAGCAGGCGGTACTGCTGAGGTTAAATAGGTAGTTTCAGGGAAAAGCCGTCCCAATGAACCCTGTGCTGAAGTATTTTGGCACAGGGGACTCGTTTAAACTATATGTTTGTTTATGTCGGTTTTTTTCTTCGTGCAATTGAAGTGTGCTGGTGCGCTGTTTAGAATGGTCTGTGTTAGCTGCCCGTCTTTATTAAGTCGGGCAGAATGCCGTGGCTTCAAATTGTGTGCTCAGATATGTTTCATTGGTTGCATGAACTACTTAAGGTTTGTTTCTGTAAGTTTATCTGCTTCGATCAGTCATCGTTTCAGTCCCACTTGGTCTAAGCAATCGACTCATTGTACTCTCTTTTGAATAGCAAAGTAGTATTGAGCGATTTATCAGGCTTTGAATTAGTCGAGCGATTCGCCATAAATGCAGCAACCAGGGCTGTAAGCTCTCGGGGTACGCGCTGCTGTCCCTCGCTATTCTTGGTTTGTGCTCTGTCAGGTTTGTTTCATCACTTGCGCAGCGCATTTCCACATCTGGCACCAGGTAAGTAGAAAAGATCATCTTAATGCCGATTCCAGCACAGCGAACGATTCCAACCACTACCACCAAAAACTTTGGTAAAATTGAACATAGTTTCGAACTGTCTGATCTGACGCAGATCCAGACATCGTCTTATGCTAAATTCCTCCAGGCAGATAAATCGCCTCGTGAGAGAAAGAACCAGGGGCTTGAGGAAATATTGCGAGAAATATTTCCGATCGAGAGTTATCAGGGTCAGTACCAATTAGAGTACGTTAAGTACGAATTAGGCAAGACTCGTTACACCCCTACCGAATGTCGCCAGTTGCGGATGACCTATGGGCGTCCTTTTCGAGTATGGCTACGATTGGTTAAAGAGCAGCCTATCGAAGAAGAAGTGTACCTGGGTGATTTGCCTGTCATGATTGGTGGCGGCGAATTTATTATTAATGGTGCGGAACGTTGTATCGTCAGCCAGTTGCACCGTTCCCCGGGTGTCGATTTTGTGCTCAGTTCAGAGCCTGGTGAGAAGAAAGAATATTCTTGCCGTGTGATTCCAGAACGTGGTAGCTGGATCGAACTGGTAGTTGGCAAAAAAGACACGCTGGGTGTGCGTATCGACCAAAGTGGTAAGTTTTCTGCGATGACTTTGTTGCGGGCGATGTCCAAAGATTATTCGTCGGATACTGACCTGGTCAAAATGTTTTATGAAACCAAAGCAGAAAAAATTGTCAAAGCGTCTGCTGCTGAAAAACTGACTGGAAAAATTGTGGCGGAGGATGTTGTATATCCTTCTGGCCATGAGCGCTGCGGTGAAGTCATTCTGGATTGTTGTGGAACAATTACAGAAGAGTTGATCGACGAAATCGTTGATACTGGTTTGAAAACCATTGAGATTGTTCCGGAAGTTGCTGATGTGCTTGTTCTCCAAAGTATTGCAGAAGATCCGACTGCAACACATGAAGAAGCGTTGCTGCGGATTTATTCGCGTTTACGTCCCGGCAATCCTCCTCAGCTGGAACGTGCCATTGATTTGTTCAGAGAAAAATTCTTTGATGTCAATCGTTATCGGTTAGGGCGTGTAGGTCGATTCAGAATCAACCGTAAGTTCAAACAGGATGTGCCCGATACCGAGATGACTTTGCGTCCGGAAGATTTTATTAATTCCATCCGTTATCTTGTTCGGCTGCGTGTTGGCGACTCTTCCGCTTACGTTGACGACATCGATAATCTGGGTAACCGGCGATTACGAACGATTGACGAATTGGCTGCCGATGAAATCCGTAAGGGATTTCTCAAGCTGCGTCGAACGGTGCAGGAACGGATGACTCAAAAAGACGTGGAAGAGATGTCTCCGCGAACATTGATCAATCCCAAAAGTGTTTCCGCAGCGATTGACTTCTTCTTCGGTCGTAGTGAATTGTCGCAGGTGGTTGACCAGACGAACCCACTTTCCATGTTGACACACGAACGTCGGTTGAGTGCATTGGGGCCTGGTGGTTTGAATCGTAAACGTGCCGGCTTTGAAGTGCGTGATGTGCATATTTCTCACTATGGGCGTATTTGTCCAATTGAGACTCCTGAAGGTACAAATATTGGCCTGATTTCCAGTTTAAGTATTTTCTCAAAAGTGGACGATTACGGATTTCTAGTGACTCCCTATCGGTGTGTTAAAAAAGGAAAACTCACAGACGAAGTCCACTGGATGCGTGCAGATGAAGAAGCTGAAGTGCACGTTGCTCCCGCTGATACTCCCGTACAGAATGGTAAATTCGCAGAAGACCGTGTGATGGCTCGGTTCCGTGATGATGTAGTTTGGATCTCAGGTAGTGATGTTGACTACATTGACGTAGACCCCTCACAAATGGTCGGGATTTCTGCGGGTTTGATTCCCTTCCTCGAGCACGATGACGCAAACCGTGCCTTGATGGGATCTAACATGCAACGCCAGGCGGTGCCTTTGTTGATTGCAGAGCCACCATTGGTCGGTACTGGGATGGAAGCGGCCGTTGCTCAGCACTCAGGCATGGTTATACGAGCTGAAAAAGCTGGCAAGGTGACCTATGTTGACGGCAATGTCGTTGAGGTTAATGGTAAGAAGTATCACCTGCGGAAATATGAAGGCCTGAATGAACGAACCTGCTTGAATCAGACACCTGCAGTTAAGATCGGAGATCAGGTCAAAAAAGACCAGATTCTCTGTAACAGTGCAGCTGCGTCAGATGGGTTGCTGGCCCTCGGTCGAAACGTGCTCGTGGGCTTCATGTCATGGGACGGTTATAACTACGAAGATGCGATTATTCTTTCAGAGCGACTTGTGAAAGAAGACGTTTATACTTCGATTCATATTGATGAATTTGATGTGGAAATTCGTGAAACAAAACTGGGTCGTGAAGAATTTACTCGTGATATTCCTAACGTCAGTGAAAAAGCGTTAAGGTACATCAGCGAAGACGGGATTATTAAGGTTGGAACACGTGTTCGTCAGGGAGATATTCTTGTCGGAAAAGTTTCGCCTAAAGCCAAGGCTGAACTTACTCCTGAAGAAAAACTGCTGCACGCGATTTTTGGTCGTGCAGGCGAAGATGTTAAGAACGAATCATTGGAAGCTTCCAGTGGTGTTGAAGGAATCGTCATCCATACGGAAAAATTTGCACGTCGGATGAGTCTCACAGATTTCGATCGCAAAAATTACGACGAAGAACTCACAAAAGTAGAAGAACAAGGCAACCAGGAAATTGCTACCGAGTTCCGTGAGTTTTTGAAAACGTTTGAAGCTGCCTTGGGGCAATCGATGGTCGACGACGATGGTCGTAAAATTCGTGAAATTCCTGAAGACAAATTTGTGTCACAGTACGCTCATGATTTTCTGTCTCATCTGGACAACCTGGATATTCGCAGCCCACAGAAAAAAGCGGACTGCCGTGCGGTTCTTGATGATGCCTGGCCTTTGCTCGAAGACGTGATTGAAACATGTGATCAACGCGTAAACAGTATGAAACGTGGCGAAGAATTACCCAACGGTGTGCTGCAGATGGTGAAAGTCTATGTGGCTTCCAAACGCCAGATTTCAGTTGGTGACAAGATGGCGGGGCGTCATGGAAATAAAGGGGTGATTTCAAAAGTATTACCGATTGAAGATATGCCCTTCACAGAAGATGGTACTCCGATTGACATCATGTTAAATCCGTTGGGGGTTCCCAGTCGTATGAACGTGGGACAGATTTTGGAAACCCATTTAGGCTGGGCTGCAGAGAAGCATGGTTTCCGTGCCGTCTGTCCGGTATTTGATGGGGCCAAAGAATCAGAGATCATGAGTTATTTGGGTTCATGTGGTCTGCCCGACGATGGTAAGTCGCAGCTGTTTGATGGGCGTACGGGTGAAGCCTACGAACAAAAAACAACAGTGGGTCAGATTTACATGTTGAAACTACATCACCTCGTGGATGATAAAGTTCATGCTCGATCGACTGGTCCTTACTCATTGATTACACAGCAGCCTCTGGGTGGTAAAGCCCGGTTTGGTGGTCAACGATTTGGGGAAATGGAAGTCTGGGCTTTGGAAGCATATGGTGCAGCTTACATTCTACAGGAATTGTTAACAGTGAAGAGTGACGATGTAGAAGGCCGTACTAAGATTTATGAATCCATGGTCAATGGTGAAAATACATTGGAGGCCGGTACGCCAGCCAGCTTTGACGTGCTAAACAACGAAATTCGTGGACTTGGTTTGAATCTACAGCTGGAAAAGAATCCAGCTTGATCTATGTTCCTTCGGAGAGGGGATGTGGTATCAAAGTGAAGAGTTCTTTTTCAGGATCAATGTCTGATCATAATTAGTTCAGAAGATAAGGAGCGTGCAGAGTGAGTGTTGCACAGACAGCTTACGAGCGGATTAACGATTACGGTTCCGTCAAAATTGGTTTGGCCAGTCCACACGATATTCGGAGTTGGTCATTCGGTGAAGTGAAAAAGCCGGAAACGATCAATTATCGAACCTATCGTCCTGAACGCGATGGTTTATTTTGCGAGAGAATTTTTGGTCCTGAAAAAGACTGGGAATGTGCCTGCGGTAAATATCGCGGCATGAAATACAAAGGGATGATCTGTGATCGCTGTGGCGTTAAAGTCACACACAGTCGTGTCCGTAGAAAACGTATGGGTCATATCGAACTGGCAGCACCGATCGTGCACATCTGGTTTTTCAAATCAATGCCCAGTCGTCTGGGAGCATTGTTGAATATGAAGACGACCGCCTTGGAAAAGGTGGTTTACTTCCAGGATTATGTTGTTACCGATCCGGGAGACACGCCTCTTGAACTCTGCCAGACAATGACAGAGGATGAAGCACGTCAGAATCAGGCCAAGTATGGTCCTGGCGCATTTGAAATCGATATGGGGGCCGAAGCGATCAGGAAACTCCTGATGGGTCTGAATCTGGTAGAGATTTCTGAACGACTTCGAAAAGAGTTGTTCGAAACAGGCAGTCAGCAAAAACGCAAAGATTACATCAAGCGATTGAAAATTGTGGAATCTTTGCGCGATAGCGATAATCGTCCTGAATGGATGGTTCTCGAAGTGATTCCTGTGATTCCTCCCGACTTGCGTCCATTGGTTCTTTTAGATTCGGGTAACTTCGCGACAAGCGATTTGAATGACCTGTATCGACGAATTATCAACCGGAATAACCGTCTGAAAAAGCTGGTCGATTTGAACGCACCCGAAGTGATCGTGCGTAACGAAAAGCGCATGCTGCAGCAATCGGTCGATGCATTGTTTGACAATAATCGTTGTAAGCGACCTGTGCTGGGATCTTCCAACCGTCCGTTGAAATCTCTGACTGATATGATCAAAGGTAAGCAGGGACGCTTCCGCGAAAACCTGCTTGGAAAACGTGTTGATTATTCTGCACGAAGTGTGATTGTTGTTGGTCCGGAACTCAAATTACATCAATGTGGTCTTCCCAAGAAAATCGCATTAGAACTGTTTCAGCCCTTTATTATTCGTCGGCTGAAAGACAGCGGCCACGCTGATACGATCAAATCCGCCAAGCGAATGTTGGAACGCAAAGATGAAGATGTGTGGGATATTCTGGATGAAGTCATTCAAAATCACCCCGTGCTTTTGAACCGTGCTCCCACATTGCACCGAATGGGGATTCAGGCATTTGAGCCGATTCTTGTTGAAGGTAATGCGATTCGTATTCACCCTCTGGTTTGCACCGGATTCAATGCCGACTTTGATGGTGACCAGATGGCGGTACACTTGCCGCTTTCGATTGAAGCTCAGGTGGAAGCGACTACATTGATGCTTGCCACGAATAATATTTTCAGTCCTTCCGATGGTGCGCCGATCATTCGTCCTTCACAGGATATCGTGATGGGTTGTTACTATCTGACCCTCAAAAAACCTGATCGTAAGGGTGAAGGAATGGTCTTTTCCGGTGTGGATGAAGTGCATGCAGCATTTCAGCAAAAAAAACTGGATCGCCATGCCATTATCACAGTTCGTATGCCTTCTGATCGTCGGATCAAAGGGGATGGGGCTGAAGTGTACCAAACGGGAGGCTTAGTTGAAACAACCGTAGGACGCGTGATTTTTGATGATATTCTGCCCAAGAAAATGGCCTTTTATAACATCACAATGAAAGGTCGTGACCTTTCGAATGTGATTTCTGACTGCTATTTGGAACTGGGGCGACGTGAAACCATTAACCTGCTCGACAAAATGAAAGAAACCGGTTTCCGGGAATCAACGTCGAGTGGTCTTTCCTTTGGTACCAGCGATTTGAAAACTGCACCCAACAAAGCACAGGTGATTGGAGATTCCGAGAAAACGGTTCTGCAAAAAACCAAGCTTTATGAGCGTGGTCTGATTACAGCAGAAGAACGCTACAATCAGGTGCTCGATACCTGGACTCATGCCCGTGAAGAAATTACGACTTCCATGATGCATGAGCTGGAAAATGATTATCGAGATGAAGGCCGTTATGTAAACCCGATTTATCTGATGTCAAATTCTGGTGCCCGTGGTGGTATCGAACAGATGCGTCAGCTTGGTGGTATGCGTGGGTTGATGGCCAAGCCGAGTGGAGAAATCATTGAAACTCCCATCAAAGCGAATTTCCGTGAAGGTTTAACGGTACTGGAGTATTTCAGTTCCACTCACGGTGCCCGTAAAGGTCTGGCCGATACGGCATTGAAGACTGCAGACAGTGGATACCTGACACGTAAGCTGGCAGATATCTGTCAGAACGTGGTGGTCACAGAACATGACTGTGGTACCGCGCAGGGAATGACTCGTGGTGTTCTTTATCGAGGTGAAAAGGTCGAAATGAGTTTGACCGACGCGATCCGTGGTCGTGTCAGTCGTACTAACATTGTGGACCCGATTACTGATGAAGTCATCGTGCGGGAAAACGATCTGATTACCGTGGAAATTGCACGTCGTATTGAAACGATGGGCTTGGAGAAAATTCAGGTACGCAGTCCGATGACTTGTGAATCATCGTTGGGTCTTTGCCGTCTCTGTTACGGGATGGACCTTTCCACTGGTTCACTTGTGGAAGAAGGGTTGGCTGTCGGGATTATTGCCGCACAAAGTGTTGGTGAACCGGGTACTCAATTGACCATGCGTACTTTCCATATTGGTGGGACGGCGTCTCGCGAAGTCGAAGAAAATGAAATTGTCACGCGTCGAGCCGGTAAAGTGACATTCGCCCGCATTCGGTCTGTTGTCAACAGCGAAGGCCAGAGTGTGATTTTGACCCGAAATGGTGAAGTCGTGATTAACGATGCCAAGGGTCGTGAAGTAGAACGCTACTCGATTCCCAACGGTGCGACTTTGATGGTCAGTGAAGGGGATGAGATGAAAGAGGGTCAAGTGATCTGTCAGTGGGATCCCCACTCCATCTCCATTTTAGCAGAAGTCGGTGGACGTGTTCGATTTGAAGAATGTGTCGAAGGCAAAACTATTCGCACAGACAAGGACCCCAGTGGTCACGTTCGTCGTTCGATTATTGAACATAAAGGTGAATTACACCCGCAGATTATTATCGAAGATGGTACCGGCAAAATTCTGGACTTCTATTATCTTCCTGAAAAGGCAAGTATCGAAGTAGAAGAAGGACAGCAGATTACCGCGGGTACAGTGGTTGCCAAGAACCCTCGTGAATCTTCGGGTACACAGGATATTACAGGTGGTTTGCCACGTGTGACAGAGTTGTTCGAAGCACGCCGTCCCAAAGATCCATCTGTGTTAGCGGAAATCGATGGCGAAGTCGAATTCGTTCCTGAAAAGAAACGTGGAAAACGAATCGTGATTGTTCGCGGAGAAGATGGTACCGAAGTGGAACATGTGATTCCGCATGGTAAGCATTTACTGGTTCACGCTGGTGACCTGGTGAAAGCCGGCGATGCACTGGTTCGTGGACCTCTTGTGCCACACGATATTTTACGTGTCAGTGGAACAGAAGCCGTTCAGCAATATCTGTTGCATGAAATTCAGAACGTGTATCGTGCTCAACGTGTGACGATCGATGATAAGCACCTTGAAATTATTATCTCCCGCATGTTAAGTAAAGTGATGGTGGAAAATGTGGGTGATACCAACTTGCTGCCAGGAATCGTGCTTGACAAATTGACGTTCCAGAGAATCAATGAAGAAACCATCGCCTGTGTGAAAGTGGTTGATGCTGGTGATACGGACTTCCAACCTGATGACCTGGTTCCATTGGCAACAATTGAAGAAGTGAATGCTCAGGTAGAACTTGCGGGACAGGGGCCTGCCAGCTTTACTAAGCCTAAGCCAGCTTCGGCCAGTTCTCAGTTGCTGGGGATTACAAAAGCATCTGTGCAAAGTGAAAGCTTTATCTCTGCGGCTAGTTTCCAGGAAACAACCAAGGTACTTACCGAGGCAGCACTTGCTGGCCGCGTTGACTATCTTGTCGGGTTAAAGGAAAATGTGATTCTAGGTCACCTGGTACCAGCGGGAACCGGGTTCTATCGACACCAGAACTCAGAAGTTCGAATTCGCCCCGAAGCTTTGGAAGAGTTGAAGGCCGAAAAAGAACGAATTCTGGCTGCACGAATGAGTCTATTGAACGAAATTCAGCCTGATAAACCTGTCCCATTGGGTGGTGGTCAGGATATTGTTCACGAAACTCTGCAGGAAACGGTACAGGAAACCCTGCAAGAAACAATGCAGGAAACGGTACAAGAAACCCTGCAGGAAACAATTCAGGAAACAGTACAGGAAACAGTACAGGAACCCCTGCGTGAAGCCATTCAAGAAACTGTTCAAGAAACGATTCAAGAACCGGCTGAGGAAGTGACTGAGGAAACTGTTCAGGAAGTAAAACAGTATGGCCAGACGGAACTGGACTCCCCCATTGATAATACACCAACACCCGGTCCCGATCCTGTTGATGAGTAGATGGGCTTTGGCTAACTGATTCTCTGGTGAGAGTCCTTAAATGGATTTGGTGTGAGACTTGACGGATCTATCTGGGCGGGATACATTGTCTCGTTCTGGTCCCTGGAGAGAGATAATACCTACGTGATTAAGTGGTCATTTGTATTTTTGATCGCATTTAATATAGTGTTTATGTTAGTTCATCATTTGAACAAAGATGGGTTGTTTTGATGCCGACGATTAATCAGTTAATTCGTAAACCAAGAAAAAAGCCGATTTCCAAGAGTAAGACTCCTCTGTTAGAGGGCTGTCCTCAGAAGCGTGGTGTCTGTTTAAATGTGAAAACGGTCACGCCTAAGAAGCCGAACTCCGCGCTGCGTAAAGTTGCTCGTGTTCGTCTTTCGAATGGGAAAGAATTGACTGCTTATATTCCAGGTGAAGGCCATAATCTCCAGGAGCACTCGATTGTTCTGGTGCGTGGTGGTCGTGTTCGTGACTTACCTGGTGTGCGTTACAAGGTGATCCGTGGTGTGCTTGATACGCTGGGTGTGAGTGATCGCCGTCAGGCACGTAGTCGTTATGGAA
>Ga0075117_1000700_pt1 | contig 22382 bp, 16 predicted proteins | sample AntAceMetag02UKJ_FD_69789 | JGI IMG/M metagenome (GOLD analysis project Ga0075117, IMG submission 69789) | Saline lake microbial communities from Ace Lake, Antarctica - Antarctic Ace Lake Metagenome 02UKJ | ecosystem: Environmental > Aquatic > Non-marine Saline and Alkaline > Saline | place... | reverse complement strand
AAGTGGGCATCCCGCGCGGCAAACGGCTCAGACGGATCAATCTGCGGACGCAGTGGCGATTTGGCATCGGCCAACAGTCCCTGTTCGTGCAGCAGACTGGCCAGCGCAATTCCGCCCAGTCCACGTGCTGTGTCAACCAGTAATCGACGTCGAGACGCAAGCTGATGTTTGTGCATGGTGTTGAAATTCATTTTTCTGCTCCTATTTCCACTGTTATCGGTGGGGCTTCGACAAATTCCGCCAGAGCGATCACGGCCCAGCAGGCTCCCCAATACGTTGCCGTGTCCGTCACATCATCCGCGCCGTTCTTTTTTGTGCCATGAACCGGCCAAGCACCGTCCTTGTCCTGAGTTTGCTGCAGAAACAAAATTGCCCGCGATACTTCAGCGTCCGCAGCAACAGCGCCATCCCGCGCGAGCGCATAGAGTGCGATGCCAGTGCCAAGGGCATCGCTTTTCTCTGAGACCAGCCAGCCCCAACCGCCGTCTTCGTGTTGATGTTCGAGTATCGTGTTGCGGCTCAGATCGGCCGCGTCGGAATTCCCGGACAGGCGTTGCACTAACAATCGCGTGGCCCACCATTCAGTCGACTCGCCTGAAGTCTTCGTTCCCAGCCATTTTGTCGCCGAAGCCAGTGCGGGCTGAAAAACTTCCTCCGTCGCTCCAGAATCCTGCAGCGACACCAAAGCCCACATAGTGCTGACCTCCTGCGTTTCGCGCTGTGGACGCTTTTGCAGCGGCAGCTGACCGCCCGCTTTCCAAGACCCATCTTCGTTCTGCGACTTTGTCAGAAAGCCGCGATATTCGGCCACCCAATCCGGCGGTGACTTTGGGGATTGCTGCCGACCAAGCAGCAACTGACCAACAGAATCGTTTTCTGCCAGCAGCGTGTCGTCTCGCTGCGCTTCATCGCGACGTTTGACCGCCACGTGGTTGCCCCAGTCACGCGACCAGTCGTTCCAATCCTGCACCGCTTTGTCGTCAACATCAAAACCGTTTTCTGACACGCTATTCAGTGCCCAAGTTGTGAATGTCGTGACGTGGCATGACACGCATTTCTTGTCCGTTCTCCATTCCATGCCCCATTCCTGAATAAACGGCAGACTGCGTTCAATCATCGCGCGAACTTGCGGTACACGAACTTCCTGAGCCATACATTGACTCGCGAAAGCGGTGTGCAGCAGCACTGTCGATACGATAAGTCTCTTGATCATGCTGTTCATCTTGTTTGTGCGTCTGACACTGTCGTGCGTGCAACATTAGGAACTTCCGAGCGATAGCTCGCATCGGCTGCGGGCCTCCCGCGTTAGGGGACAAACAGAAACTCGTTCGCGTTCAACATTGCTCGAGCAAACTGAATCCAGTCTGTACGGTCAATAAACTCTAACGCTGCGGAAATTTCATCCGGTGTCGGCGAGCGGCCAAAACACAATTCGTACGCTCGCACAACTTTCGCCGTCGGTTCCTCACGTTCACGATGCAGGCGTTCCGCTAGAAACTCGGCCTGCTGCATGACGAAGCGGCTGTTCAACAAATTCAATGCCTGAAGTGGCGTTGTGGAGCGACTGCGTTTAGGAGTCACCGAACTTCCGTCGGGGCAATCGAAGACACCAAACACGGCGTCGCGTTCTTGGCGCACTTTGGTTTGATACACCATCCGCCGCCAGTCTGCCGGGCCGAAGTCCTGCTTCGGAAAATAGTGCCTCACGTTTTCCAATGCCACTTCAAAGGCACTGAAACCCGGCCCGCCCATCGTCGAATCTAGCTTGCCTGTCACGGCCACGATACAGTCACGAATGCCTTCCGCTTCCAAGCGGCGCGGCGGAAAACGCCACAACAATCGTGAGGCGGCATCGACCTGCATCGCCGCGACCTGCGGTCGACTGTCCTGTTGCCAAGTGGCGGACATCAGAATCAAACGGTGGATATGTTTCAACGACCATCCGCTGTCGATCAATTCCGCGGCCAGCCAATCCAGTAGCTGCGGATGAGTGGGCGTGGTTCCGTTGCCTCCGAAGTCGCTCGGCGTATCAACGATGCCGGTGCCAAAATGAAACTGCCACAAGCGGTTTACGATCACGCGAGCCGTCAGCGGATTCGCGTCGCTGGCAATCCACTTCGCCGTTTCCACGCGCCGCTGTTGTTCCGCCGAATCAGCCGCCAGTTGAACGCCCTGCAGCGACGCAATTCCCGCAGGCGACACCTGTTCGCGCGGCAAGGCGGGTTCACCCCGGTACAAGCGGTGAGTCGGCCCGGGCTGACGAAACGTGCCCGCATGTACCAGACGCGGTTTCGTCAGTTCTTCGCGTTGCTTTGCGTTCGCCTGCAGTGAGTTCCACAATGCCCGACCGGCTTCCGCTTCTTCCGGCTCAAACACAGTGAAATCGTAGTCCGGCGCATTCGATTCCTTGTTCGGCAATTGACGATCTGCGGAACTTGCCACCGACGTCCATTCGCGATCATCAGTGGAAACCTCGATGCGATAGTCAACCGCCAAGCGATCGCCGAATTTGCCCTGACGATCCCGCGCCCACACGATACGGTGGATCGGTTGCAGTTTGGCGAATTCGATTTTCACCCAGCCGCCCTGGACCTGAGCCGAAATCCAGCTGTTGGGATTTCCATAGATGCCGTCGTTGATCTGCGGAAGTTTGTGCAGCGGATGCACGAAGTCGCCAGATGACGACGGCTTCGATCCGGCACTTGCCAGAGCCACATTTTCGTCACCGGAAAACACTTCCAATTCGTCGATGCAGGGCTGTCCAGAATTTGTGCTGTTGATGGTGAATCGCACAAACTTCGCCGACACCGCTGCGAATTCTTCGACATTCAGCTTTGGATCGACGGCCGGTCGCTTCGTGTCTTTCGAAATGAATTTCGCCAACTGCTGCTGCAGCGTGGCGATCTCGACATCAAACTTCGCGACTTGCTGTTGAACGTCGTCCGGCAACGGCATAGCCGTGTCGCCGTGTTGAACTCCTGCAAACACGGCCTGCATGGCGTAGTAATCCGTCTGCGAAATCGGATCGAACTTGTGGTTGTGGCAACGCGCACAGCCGACGGTCAGTCCCAGAAAAGCGGTGCTGGTGGTGTTGATCATGTCGGCCAGTTCGTCCTGCCGCTGCATCATCGTGAGATTCGGATCTTGACTTTTCACAATGTCGACGGGGCCTGCGACCAGAAACGACGTGCCGATTGGATCACCCACCGCGTCGCCCGCGATTTGTTCAACGATGAACTGATCATACGGCTTGTCGCTGTTGAAGGCGTCAATCACCCAGTCGCGATAGGGCCACGCGTTCGGTCGTTCGCGATTGGTTTCGTAGCCGTTGGTTTCTCCGAAACGAACAAGGTCCAGCCAATGCTGAGCCCACCGTTCGCCATACTGAGGACTCGCCAGAACCTGCTCCACAAGTCGCTGCCACGCATCTGGCTGATTGTCGTTGACGAATGCCGCCACCTGTTCCGGAGTCGGTGGCAACCCGTGCATCACCAGAAACAGCCGCCGAATCAATCGACGACGTTCGGCTGTCGGCGACATCTGCAAATTCGACTCCGTCAACTTTGCCTTCACAAACGCATCGATCGCAGCCACGCCATCGCCAGCGATGTCCGGACGGACGAGCGGTTGGAACGACCAGTGATTCAGCGTTTGTTGGCCGATAGTCTGCTGAGCCTGCTTCCATTGCGCGGCATCGTCGATCCACGCCTTCAGCGTTGCGATTTGTTGGAGGGACAGAGCTTCTTGGTCGGGCGGCATCCGCTGCGATGCGTCGGCATGAGTCACTCGTTCAATCAGATAACTCTGGTCGCTGCGCCCAGGCACGATGCTTTTTTCGCCCGAGTCTCCTCCCTGCAAGGCTGCGATCAGCGAATCCAAACGCAGATCCGATTCCGCTTCGTCGATCCCGTGACAATCCAGACAGTGCTGTTGAAAAATCGGCAACACGTCCCGTTGAAACTGCACTTCCGCCTGAGCCTGCGATTCAGAATCGGCGGTCAGACAAAGCAAGGCGACGATGACGGACAACAAGTGACGCATAACGGTGACCGGGCTGGGATGGGGTGGGGACGTAAGGTTTCGGAGTGACCGACAGTATAGCAACGTTGATAGGCGTTTGCGAAATCGGAATTATCCAGCATCCTGCCTCAGGGCTGTATCCGACGCCCCGAATGTCAAGATCGTCAATGACTTATCTAGGTTGCTGCGATATACTGTCGGCAGTTACGATTCATCGCGAAAGGTAGTCCCGGCATGAGTACAGTCACAGCAGGCAACCAAATCGACTATCCCGAATCCGACGGTAAACCCATGGGCGAAACAGATCTGCACCGCGACTGGATGTTTCGTGTGCTGGAGATTTTTCGCCAGCGTTACGCCGGTCAGCAGGTCTATCTGGCCAGTGACCTGTTGGTCTATTACCTAGATGGATCGCCGTCGAAATTCATCGTCCCCGATTGCTTTGTGGTACTTGATCATCCTCCCGGACGCCGCCGCACGTTTCAGACATGGAAAGAGCGGCGAGTGCCGGATGTGGTGTTTGAAGTCACTTCGCGAGGCACCAGCTCTGTCGACATCGTTGACAAGCCGGTGATCTACGAGAACATGGGCGTCAAGGAATACTTCCTGTACGACCCGACGGCTGACGACTTGGAACCACCGCTGCAGGGCTATCGCATGATCGACGGATGCCTGCGTCAGATTCCACAATCGGACGGTCGGCTGCGATGTGAGACGCTGGGCGTTGACCTGTATTTACGAGATCACGATCTGGTGATCGTCGATTCAGAAACCGGCGAAGAGCAGCTGACCAAAGCTGATCTGATGGATGAGGAGCACGCCGCGCGCCTTGCAGCGGAGGCTCGGCTTCGGGAAGTGGAAGCAGAACTCCGGCGAATCAAAGACAACAATGGTGGCGGGTGATTGACAAGACCCTGAAGCGGAAGCCCCGCAGCCGATGCGCGCTTCCGCTCGGAATTTCCAAAATGGTGCGATCTGTGGGCGCATCATCTTGAGTAAGACCCTAAAGCAATTCGCGAATCACATGCCCGTGAACATCCGTTAAACGACGTTCGATGCCGTTGTGATAAAACGTCAATTCGGTGTGATCGATGCCCAGCAAATGCAACGCGGTGGCGTGCAGATCGTAACTGTACGTTGGAGATTCCACCGCCTTGAAGCCCAGTTCGTCCGTGGCTCCAAAACCGACTCCCCCCTTGATCCCTCCACCCGCCATCCAAGCGGTAAAGGCTCCGGCGTTGTGATCGCGACCTTTTGCGGCGGCCCCCTGAGCGGCCGGTTGGCGACCGAATTCCGTCGTACCCATCACCAGAGTTTCCTCCAACAATCCCCGCGTCTTCAAGTCCTTCAGCAACGCGGAAGCTCCCACATCCAGCACGCGGCCCCAATGCCCATGATCGCGCGACAGGTCTTCGTGCGAATCCCAGTTGGGACGAATCTTCTTGGCCGTTGTGTTCTCCGCGCCGCAATAAATCTGCACAAACCGCACGCCGCGTTCGATCAACCGTCGAGCCAACAAGCACTGTCGCCCGAACACCGAAGTCTGTTCGTCTTCCAGACCATACGACTGCATTGTGTCGCTTGTTTCACTGCTGATATCCGCCACTTCTGGCGCACTTAGCTGCAACCTCGCTGCCAGTTCATACGCGGCGATGCGCGCTTCCAGATCTGTGTTGCCCGATCGTTCTCGCAAGTGTGCTCGATTCAATTGCTGCAGCAGATCCAAGTCCGCCTTGTCGGCGGCGCGATTCATGCTGGTCGCGTTCGAGGGTGGAAACAAATCGGCAATCGGTTGGCGACCGGCGGCGGTTTCCAGCGTCGTGGCTTGGTACACGGCGGGCAGAAATCCGGAACCCCAGTTGATGATGCCTCCGGGCGGAAGTCCCGCTGGATCCGGCAACACCACAAACGCGGGCAGGTTTTCGCTGTCACTGCCCAGACCGTAGGTCACCCACGATCCCATGCTGGGAAAACCGGGCGACGTGAACCCGGTGTTCATCATAAAACAGCCCGGCCCATGCAACGCCGATTTGCTGTGCATGGAATAAATGAACGCCATGTCATCAACGCAAGTCGCCAGTTGCGGAAACAAGTCCGACATCCACAGACCCGATTCGCCATGCTGCCGAAACCGCCAGAAGCTCGGACGACAATTCCCCGGCTTCGATGCAAAAAACTGCAGCGTGCCGTCCGCGTCAAACGGTTTGCCCGCCCGTTTGATGAGTTCCGGTTTATGGTCGAACGTATCCACCTGACTCATGCCACCGGGACAGAAAATCTGAATCACGGCCTTCGCTGTGGCGGGATAATGAGTCTCTCTGCCCTGAATCGCCGCCGCTTCCTGCTGCATCATCGACTGAGCCGCCAGCCAACCGAAACCTCCCGCAGCGGCCTGCAGAATCTCACGACGCGACGTGCCCCCGCGCGCTGGCAGCGTTATGGCATCAGAGCTGTGATTTTCTTTAGTCAACATACACAAACTCATTCGCATTCAATAGAACTCGGCACAGGTGCAGCAATCCCTGATCATTCACCAAACGTTTGGCGGCGGTACGTTCATCATCTGTCGCAGCTCGAGAAAACGCTAACTGAAACGCTCGATCAATCTGCTGATCGACCGTCTCCGCATCACGCTGCAACCGTTCCGCAAAGTACGCGGACTGCTGTAACATGAAATCGTTGTTGAACATCGCCAGCGACTGCAGTGCGGTGGTGGTGACGTTTCGCTTTGGCGTAAAGTTGGCGGGGTCCGCACAGTCCAGCGTCGCCAAAAACTGCTGAGGCGTCGTGCGAACCACAAAGCGGTACACGCTGCGACGCCACAAGTCCGGTGAATTTGCCGTCTTGTACGTGTAGATCGGAGCGTACGCTTCCTGATAATTAAAGTCTCGATAACCGGGACCAAACATCTGTGTGTTCAGCTTGCCCGTCACCGTCAGCACACTGTCGCGCACGGCTTCCGCTTCCAGACGGCGAACATTCATGCGCCACAGAAGACGATTGTCACTGTCCACCGCGGCGGCATCTTCAGCAAGACGACTGCTTTGACGATAGGCACCGGACGTCACGATCAGTCGATGAATGTGCTTCAAGCTCCAATTCGACCTGATCAGTTCCGCTGCCAGCCAATCCAGAAGTTCCGGATGAGTCGGTCGGCCACCGCCATAGCCGAAGTCGCTCGGCGTGTCGACGATTCCCTGCCCGAAATGCCAATGCCACAGTCGGTTGACGATCACGCGCGCCGTCAGTGGATTGCGTTCGTCCGTAATCCAGTTCGCCAGTGCCACACGCCGCTGGCCTTCGTCCATTTCTTGATCACCGAACGTGACGTCCGCTGTCTTCCACCCCAGCGTGCCCGGTTGCACGACTTCTGCTTCAGGAGTTTCTGGGTTGCCGCGCACCAGCACGTTGACTTCGGGCGGTGCTTGGGCGACGACTCCGAAAAATACGGGCGGTTCCCCGAGCTGTTGCAATTGTTGAGCAAGCTGTGTTTGCTGCTGTCGAAGTTCGGTCAGTTGTTGTTGACGTTCGACAGCATGATGGCTTGCCACGACGCGCGACAACCGTGGATCTCCGAAACTGATTTGGTCATGGCCGTAACCGTTGCCGCCGTCAGTTGCGATCAACGTCAGAAACTTCGCCGTACTGGGGATGTCGAAAGCGATCGCGGCCGCATCGTTGCGACCGATCTTTCGCGACGCTTTCAAAGCCCCATCCAGCAGCACGTAATATTCAGCGCTGGGTTCTGCTGTTCGACCGCCATAGCCCGCCGTCGCTGAAAAACGAAACACCCCTGCTTCGTCTGTGTTATCGTCTTTCCAACCGCCGCGAATGGCAGCCAGATCAAACGTGATTCCCGCGTTGGCGTGCAGACCAATCAGCGAATGTTCGGCAGTATGGAAATCTGTCGCTCCGAATTGTGTCGAAAACTGACTGGCAACCGGGCCATTGCGAATCATGTCCCATGCTTTGCCGCTGTTGGCCGGAAGATCGTTCGCAAACACGTTCGACGATGTGATTTGTGTCCGCTTGTTCGCCGGAACAAACACACCATCAATGAATGAGTGTTCGCACTTTCGAAAATCACCCGGCTTGACGTCGCCAAGATCTCCGAACGATCGTTCCTGCGTCTTTCCGGTTCGAACATCAATGCCGAGTCCTTTCTTTCCGGAACCGAATCCGTTGCCACCGCCTACGATATCCGCCAGATCGATTGACTTGCCTTCCAGTTGACCGAGCTTCGCCTGGATTTCACCGATTGCGGTTTCCAGTGTCTGCTTCTGCGTTGCATGGTCATCGCGAGCCTGCTGACTGACGTCTCGGTCGGCTCGTTTCAGTCCCGCGAACACGGCGGTCAATTGGTAGTACTCACGCTGTAAAATCGGATCCAGTTTGTGGTCGTGACAGCGAGCGCAGTTGACCGTCATCCCGACGCTCGCGGTCATCACTTGAGTCACCATGTCATCCAGATCCAGCGCCCGAGCGGCTCGACGAAGTTCGGGGCTCTGAGTTTCCACTTGACCGACAAAATCCCACGGGCCAGCTGACAGAAAGCCAGTGGCGACCATCGCATCCGCATCGTCTGGGGCCATCACATCACCGGCGATCTGTTCTTTCAGAAACTGATCGAAGGGTTTGTCGTCGTTGAACGCTCGAATCACATAATCGCGATAGTGCCACGCATTGTCGCGCCGCTTATCGCGTTCGAAGCCGTGAGTGTCCGCGTAGTGAGCGATATCCAGCCAGTGTCGAGCCCACCGTTCGCCGAAGTGTTGCGAACTGAGCAATTGATCCACCAGCTTGTCGTAAGCCCGCGGATCGGCATCTGCCACAAACATCGCCACTGCTTCCGGCGAAGGCGGCATTCCAATCAGATCGAAATACAAGCGACGGATTAGCGTTCTGCGATCTGCTTGGTCGGCCGACTGTAATCCGTGTTCTAAAAGTTTGGCTTGCACAAACTGATCAATCGTATCCGCACTCGATGGCTTAGAGATCGCCGCATTCAGCGGTTGCAGCGACCACCACGACGCATCAGCTTTCGACCGTTCGCGAACAACGACGTCATCCGGCCACACAGCGCCGGAATCAATCCATCGTCGAATCGTGTCAACCTGCTTCGCGGCCAGCGGCCTGCTGTCCTTCGGCATCTGCGGTTGATCGCCCGCTACGACCTGCAGCAGCAGACTGCTTTCCGCATCGCCAGCCACCACATATCCGTTCGACTCCAGATCAGCAAACGTCTCCAGCGACACGTCGCCCTTGCTGCTGAGCGATGAATGACAGCGCACGCAATGTTGCTCAAAGATCGGCACCACATCGCGCGCAAAATCAACCGGCGCGTCAGCACAAACGACTGACGTTGAAAAGCAGAAAAATAGGGCGAGCCTTGAGCTGACAGCATTGTCCATATTTGCGGACGCTTTACCAGACTAGGAATGGGGCGGGATTTATCGGGACTCTGTATCGTACCCTGATCACTGACGGTTTGTGAATCATGTTCCTAGAAAGTAGGCTGCCGAAATGCAAAACACCATCCAAAAGAAAACCGCCTGCCCGCGTGACTGTCCGGACGCCTGTGGATTGATCGCCACCATCGAAAACGGGCGAGTGGTCAAACTGCAGGGAGACCCGGATCACTCGATCACGCAGGGGTTTATCTGTGGCCGAACCAGTCGCTATCCGGCGCAACAGAACTCCACCGAACGACTGACGACGCCGCTGTTGCGGCGCACCAAGGGCGGCGACTTCCAAGACATCAGCTGGGTAGAAGCACTGGATCTGCTGGCGGAAAAGATGCTGCAGTTCCGCCACGAATCCGGAGCCGCTTCGATCCTGCAATATCGCTGCGGTGGTTCGCTGGGCATGATGAAGCACATCGGCGATTACTTCTTCGAACGCTTTGGACCTGCGACGATGAAAAGTGGCGACGTCTGCTCTGGGGCTGGCGAGGCCGCTCAACTGCAGGACTTCGGCGCATGCGACAGCAGCGACTATTTCGATCTTCACAATTCGAAGACGATCTTCCTGTGGGGCAAAAATGTCTTCGTCAGCAGCATCCACCTCATCCCGGAACTCAAACAGGCGCGTGCCAACGGAACGAAAATCGTTTTGATCGATCCCGTCCATCATCAAACCACTTCAATCGCAGACGTGTACGTTCAGCCTCGGCCAGGATCCGATTCAGCCATCGCCATGGGAATGGCGCGGTGGCTGTTCGAAAACAATCGCACCGATTCGGCGGCACCCGACTACTGTGATCACGTGGCCGAATTCCGCGCCGTGGCCATGTCCAGATCCTGTTCAGAATGGGCGGCGATTGCCGACATTACGACTGCGCAACTGAGCGAACTTGCTCACGCTTATGCCGACGGCCCCACATGCAGCATGATCGGTTGGGGACTGCAGCGTCGTCGTCACGGAGCGGCCACCATTCGCACAATCGACGCTCTGGCCGCCGTGTCCGGAAACCTCGGTATCCCCGGTGGCGGAGCATCGTTCTACTTCGTGCGCCGCGATGCCTTCGACTTCAACTTCGCCAACCAAACTGTGCCGCCGAGAACCATTCCGGAACCACTGCTGGGTCCAAGAATCATCGCCGCCAGTGATCCGCCGATTCGCATGGCTTACGTTTGGGCGGCCAATCCGGTGGCCATGTTACCGGATTCAGAAACCGTTGCGGAAGCTCTGCGAACTCGCGAATTCACGGTCGTTGTCGATCTGTTTCTGACGGACACCGCACAGTGCGCCGACCTTGTGCTGCCCACAACCACGTTCCTTGAAGAAGACGACTACATCGGCTCGTATGGTCATCATTATCTGGCCGCAGTGAATCCCGTGGTCGAACCTCCCGCAGGTGTGTTGAGCGATCATGAAATCTTCCGTCAGCTATCTCGCCGAGTCGACCTAGCCGACGAATTTGATGTCGACGTCAGTGTATGGAAGCAGCGTTTGCTTCGAAAACTCAATGCCGCCGGTGTCACATCAGAAGATTTTCACAACGGCCCTGTCAAGAATCCGTTTGTCAGCAACGTATTGTTCGCTGATCGAACATTCGCCACGCCATCCGGCAAAGTGAATCTGATTCACGAACTGCATCCGGACCTGCTGCGTGTTCCTGCCGAAACGTCACTGCGCGTGACGGCGTTATCCACGAACAAATCGCAGGCTTCGCAATGGCCATCGGACAGTCAAGTCGGCCCGGCGGATGCAATCGTGCATCCATCTTCGGTTCCCGGCCACAACGACGCTGATGTTGTCACTGTGTCCACGGAACAGGGTTCCATTCAGGTGCGGCTAAAATTCGATGAACGCCAACGACCAGACGTGCTGTTGATGGAAAAAGGCGGCTGGCATTCCGTCGGTCGCAGCGCCAATTCACTGGTCAAAGCCGAAGTCACGGACGACGGCGAATGTGCGGTTTACTTCGACACCGCAGCCCAGATTTCACCGAACATAACGTAGCCCGTTGTCACGGCTGACATGCCTGCAAATTGTCTGATCCGACCTGCTGCACAGCCAATTTTCGGGCGCGACTGCGAAATTCCTCAGACGATGATGTCACCGCAGTCAAAATCGCTATTCTTCGTGCAAAATCTCACCCTTGCGTGAACCCAAACGTCCTCACGGGCGTGGGATTCGTGAATTTGCAGTCGCATCCAATAGATTGATTCCATGTCTCTTGCAGGCCAGCTTCATCATCAGTTTTCTTCCGGCGTTCGTGCGCGGGGCGCTCAATACTTTCGTCGACGTCTTGTGAGTAGACTTGAGCATCAATCCGGGACCGCATTTGCGGACGTCAGCAACGGAGCTGGCGGTATCTACCAAGTGATGGTCGATCAAGGGCTCGATGGTCGAGTCGAAGAAATGGACTGCACCTGTCCGTACTTCGACGGCAACGGGGCGTGCAAGCACATCTGGGCGACCATCTTGAAGATGGATCAGATGGCCGGCGGCAGCGCAGTTCGAGCGTCGGTACCGGCAGCACCGAAACCGCCGACGTGGTCACAACATCTGGATACCGCTCTGAGACTGGAAAACAGCGGCCAAAGTGTTAGCCGAATGACACCGGGCAGCATCCACCGACAAAAAGAACTGTGGTACGTCATCGATGTCGAACGTTCACAACAAAAGAAATCGCTGGTCATCGAATTGCTGTTCTGCGAAGAAGGCAAGACTGGCGCGATGGGAGCCGTCAAAGAATGCAAGCTGAACGCTGAGCGTATCAACAGCTTCCCGAGCACAGAACACCGTCAGATACTCCACGAACTGCTGGACTGCCTGAAGGTCAACCAGCCAGATGATCCGTATGCCGCCCATCGGAGTCACTACAGCTATTATCAGCCCCCGAGCTATTCGCGAGTGACAATCCCTGCCGCTGCGGGAACTCGGCTATTGCCCATGATGGCGGCGACCGGGCAACTGCGGTGGTCGCTGAGTGCTTCGACTTTTGGCCGGCAATCAGACGCTATCGACCGGCCCGTCGCGTGGGCGGCGCACGCACCGTGGACGTTCTCCGTTGAGTTTCAGGAAAAACGGAAAGACCAGCTGTGGCTGATTCGAGGCGTACTGAAATCTGAATTCGACGATACTTCGCAGCAACGCACGGTACACGATGCCGTTCTGCTCACGCAATCGGGATTCGCTCTGTTCGAAGATTCCATCGGTCTTCTGGACGCAGCAATGTGTGAGAGTCCGTGGTTCCAATTGCTCCGGCAAGTCGGCGAACTGAAGGTCCCCTTCGCCGAACGGGAATCGTTCGTCAAGAAAGTTTTAGGCAGCAAGTCACTGTCCGGCATTGATTTTCCGACTCGGCTGATCGGCAAGTCTGCGTCAGTCGACTGTCGCCCGCGTTTACGGTTCCTGAAACCGGATGCATTGCCTAGCCACCTGCAGAGTTCTACGTATCTGCTCGGAGCCGTTGATTTCGTGTACGGCGATGTTGAGATACGTCGGCTGAACGACCAAGCTGGCATATGGGATGAAACGTCGTCTCGCGTCGTCTGGCGGAACTTAGAACAGGAATCGCATTACGAAAAGCAACTGCTGGATAGCGGCGTCGAATTCGCTTACGTGGACGAGCGACATCGAGGCGAGGTAGACGTGCAGGTTGTCCGCCGCGTCATGCCGGAAACCGTCCGAAAGCTGATCGACCTGAACTGGGAAGTTCGCGCAGCAGGACTTCAGATTCGCAATCCCGGCGATTTCAAAATCGGCGTCACTTCAGGGCTGGACTGGTTTAACCTCAACGCAGAATTCGACTTCGATGGCCACAGCGTGGCTCTGCCGACTTTGCTGCAAGCCGTTCGCAATGGCGATCAATTTGTCAAACTGGGTGATGGCTCGCAGGGCCTACTTCCCGAAGAATGGATTCAGCGTTACGCCAAAATCGCCGGACTTGGCGAAATCGTCGACGACAGCATCCGCTTCCGACCGTCTCAAGCCATGATTCTCGACGCCCTGTTGGACGCTCAACAGGGAGCCACCCGCGACCGCGACTTCGCGTCCTTCTGCCGCAAACTGAAGAACTTCTCTGGCATCAAATCCAAGGCCGCACCGCGCACGTTTCGCGGTGATCTTCGTGACTACCAAAAGGATGGACTCGGCTGGCTGGGTTTTCTCCGCGAATTTCGGCTCGGCGGCTGCCTTGCCGATGACATGGGGCTGGGCAAAACGGTGCAAGTGCTGGCGATGCTCGAATCTCGGCGCACGCGCAAGTTGAAACCCAAGGAAGTCCGAAAACCGACGTTAATCGTGGTTCCCAAAAGCCTGATCTTCAACTGGCTGGCCGAAGCCGCACGCTTCGCCCCGAACCTGAACATCATCAACTCTACCGGCATCGCTCGAACAGAAGTCTTTGGCGAAATCACCTCCGAAAACGCCGCCGCTGATGCGATGATCACCACGTATGGAACGCTGCGAAAGGACATCACCAAGCTAGCGGAACTGGAATTCGACTACGCCGTGTTGGACGAATCTCAGGCGATCAAAAACTCGAACGCGCTGTCATCGAAAGCTTGCCGCTTGATTCAAGCCGATCATCGACTGGCGATGACTGGTACGCCTGTTGAAAATCATCTGTGAGAACTCTGGTCGCTGTTTGAGTTTTTGAATCCCGGTATGTTAGGTTCCAGCAATGCGTTTAAGAATCTGACTCGAGCCCGCAACACGGATGACGAAGACGATAGTCAACAGCATCTGCAAACGGTGGCTCAAGCACTGCGCCCATTCATGCTGCGGCGCACCAAAGAACAAGTGCTGACCGAACTACCGGGCAAGACGGAACAAACGCTGTACTGCGACATGCCCACCAAACAGAAAAAACTGTACAACGAACTCCGCGATTACTATCGCATTCAACTCGATTCCAAAATCAAAACCGACGGCTTAAAGAAGTCCAAGATCCATGTGCTGGAAGCACTGCTGCGACTGCGACAGGCCGCCTGTCATCCGGGCCTGATTGACAAAAAACGAGTCGCAGAACCCAGTGGCAAAATTGACGCGGCCGTCGAACAGTTGGTTCAGCTGGCTGCGGAAGGTCACAAGGCATTGGTGTTTTCACAATTCACCAGCTTGTTGAGCATCGTGAAGACGCGACTCGACAAAGAAAACATCCCGTACGAATATCTCGACGGCAAGACCAACAAACGTCAGGAACGCGTCGAAGCATTTCAGAACAACAAAGACTGTCCGCTGTTTCTGATCAGCTTAAAAGCGGGCGGACACGGCCTGAACTTAACAGCCGCCGACTACGTCTTCATACTCGATCCATGGTGGAATCCGGCTGTGGAAGCACAAGCCGTCGATCAAGCTCACCGCATGGGGCAGGAAAAACACGTGTTTGCGTATCGGCTGATCTGTCGCGACACCGTGGAAGAACGCATTCTGGAAATGCAGAAAGGAAAGCGCCAACTGGCAGACGCCATTATTTCAGCCGACGGCAGCCTGATCAAAAGCCTGACCGCAGAAGATTTGCAGCTGCTACTAAGCTAACTGCGATCTATTCGAACACCCGTCCCACCTGCACGGCCAGCGAACATTCGCCGCAAATATCGACGTTCAGCGTGTCGTCGTGAGTCACCGCCTGATATTCGCCATCAGCGTCAAGTCGAAGTGCCAGCAGCGTGTTGTTGTCGGGATCGAGGATCAGATACCACGGCACTTTCTGTTGTTCGTAAATCTGACGCTTGAAAGTCAGATCTCGTTCGCGCGTGCTGGCCGAAAGCACTTCGACAACCACTGCTGGCGGTGCTTCCACGTGACGTTCTGGAGCATCGCCGCACACGACCGTAACATCGGGACGCAGCACAGTGTTATTGGAAATCACCCAATCGATTTCAGCCAGCACGGTCGCATCGCATTTGGCTTCCCGAATCGCTAGGTTGAACTCCGTCACGATGTCCACGAGCAACTTTGAATGCCGACCGAACGGGCTCGGCGTCATCGCCACCGCACTTCCGGCCCATAGTTCCCAATCGCCTTCCCACAGTTGATAGTCGACAACCGTGTATTGAGGGGTGTATTTTTCCGCGGAACTCATGGCACACTCGCTCTTCAAAAAGTTGTCCGTACATTCATCCAACCGAATGCAATGCTAGCAGAAGTAGGATTCTACCTGCGCAACGCCACTTCTAGCCAGCCGTTTGGGCGCTAGCCCCGGTTGATGCACAGAACTTCGCACGAACCGAGGCTAGCGCTGGGGTGTTAAACGCTCAGTATTGACGAGGCGTGTCGATTGCGCAAGTTTTGTTCCGTCGCGGCGAGATGCAATTTCTCCGCCGAATTTATTTCGGTGGGAAAAAGTCTTTGCACTATCGTTCCGAGCAGCGTCGAGCGTAGTGCAAAAACATTTCTCCACCGATGTAAAATCGGTGGGGGGACGGTCGCAGGGACAAAAACGCGATCGTTTCACGACCCTAAATCCCATGTCACTATCAACTTTTTAACGGCCCAAGCTGCGCCCAAATGGCTGTTCGACATCGCAAATTCGCGGCGACGTGGTTGTGACCAGATACTTGTGCCAAGGCGGCTTACTTCACTGGCGGCTGCTCTGGAACTTCCAGCACAAACGGATCTTCGGAAATCACTTTCGGAATCACGTGGCGATCGGTGAAGCCGTGTTCCGTCATCCATTTTCGGTTCGACACGTTGTACAACCGCGGCGGATAACCCACCGGATAGTTCCACGTAAAGCTGCCGTCTTTCTGCGTGCGAACACCGCCGACTCCCACATCGTTCCACGAAATCGGATGACCGTAGGCCGTCCAGTTGGCTGCTGGCGAACCGTCTTCGAACTGCAAACACCCCTGCAGAGATTTCGATGGCACGTATGCTTCCGGCGGCAACGTGACAATCTGATCGGTGACGGGGACGTTGGCTTCGACTCCTAGATATCCGTTCCGACCGTCGAACCACGCCGTGCCTCGGTAGCCCTGCACGCGGCTGCTGATGCGAACGTTGATCGTTCCGGGCAGCACGCGAGCCGTCCACCAACCGTCGGCGTCCGTCGTTGTGGGCTTGCTGTCTCGCCAACTGCCATCGCCCTGCACCGCCGCGCCCCACAGAACTCGCAGTTCCATGTCCGGAATGCCTTCGCCCGTGTCGCTCTTGATGATCTGCTGACGCACAACGACGGCCGGAACAAGCTGAGGATTAACTTCCAACACACGATCGTCTCCGGCTTCAAAACCATGCACGTACGGAAAGCGGATCTTGGTCATTGAATCCGGCAGCAACGACGACGAGAAGGTAACGCGTCCCGCCGCGATTGCATCCACTTGGAAACTTCCATCATCGTCGATGTCCACGATCGCTCGACCGGTCAGAGGTGGCCTATCGTCGTGCTGTTCAGTTTCCATCTGCAATTGCAGACCCGCATGCTGCTTTGGATCGAAGCCTTCCACACGACCGACCAGGCTGGCGGTGGGTTGCAGTTTCAGCGTCAACGGTTCGTCACCTTCAACCCCTTGAGACGCACGCGTGGAATCCAGAAACTGAGTTCCATAACCATCCGCCGTTACGACGATTCCTCGCATGGCGGTTGACGGCCAGCCACCGAACGTGGTGCGACCGTTGGCATCGTCGTGTGAGTTTGCCGATCTCGCACTTCCGCAGGGAGACGGTCCGCGACGCTGCGAGGATACTGCACCGCTTCCAGCACAACGTGGGCGTGGGCCACGGGCCGGTCGTTCGGGTCGACGACTTGAACGGCCGCGATCGCATCGTCGAGCTTGATTGTCAGGTTCTTCTGCAGATACGACCACGAAGTCATCATTCTCAGATTCCCGCTGACTCCATCAGAACTCACGGCCCAGAAACTGCCTTCGAAATTGCGGCGTTCCTTCTTCGCCAGAATCGAAAACGTGCCATCGGCGTTCGTCGTCATTTGATGAGTCAATTGCGGCCCGTCGTCGAAGGCGGTCCGTGGCGACATGCCTTCGTTAAAGATCAGCGGCTCGACGAACATCCCCACCCAGCAGTCCGGTACCGGCTTTCCTTCAGTGTCAACGACCTTGCCTTCCTGCAAAATCGATTCCACCAGCGGTGGCGTTTTCTTCTGCTCAGAATCTTTCGCTGCCGTATCTTCAGCGGGTTTCGGTGGCGGCGATGCTGCCTCTTGAATGGCGGCAGCAACCTCCGGAGCACCTTCCGTCGGCACCGGAACACCGTTCACGCTGACTCGCACAGCCGAACGCGGGCCGGGAAAGACGCTCAGGTTGTCGAAGCGGACGGTGTCGTAGCGGCTGCGGCGCAATGTCAGAAACTTCGGCAACGGCTTGTCCTTGTCAAAGTAAAAGACCACCACTTCTGCCGATTGCAGTTCGTCTCGCACTTTGTCCCGCAGGCCTTCGGGCACGCCGAACTGGCTGTTCAGGTCAGTCACCATCAGCGGTCCCACGGATTGCTGTTCTTTCCCTGCGAACTGAATGTCCAGCTTCCACGCAAATTCACTAGCATCCGTCGAGACAACGAAAACAGACGGCAGATCTTCTTCATTGACAAACTGAAATCCGTCACCACTCTGTAGCGACAGGTCTTGCCAGGCTTCTTTCGTCAACTGGAGTTCCGCATACGTATGATTGCTCTGAACTCGATTCAACACCGAATTGATTGGTGCCTGTTCGAACTCGTCGTCGATCGGCACTTTGAAATTCCCGTATGCCGCGCCCCCGCTGCAACTCAGGCTGAAATTCATCCCCTGTGGCCCAACGGCTTGAATCAGCAGTTCCCGTTGGACGTCCGACATCCGGCCGTCGACTTTATCAGGAACCAGAGTCAGCGGATCGAAGCCATCCGGCGGATTGATCAGTTCTCCGTTCGCTCGCCAGAAAATCTTCGGATCATTGCCGCCGACCTTGTCGACCGATGCCAGAGCATTGAATTCCACCCACCGCCGCTCATCCAGTTTCACCCGCAGCCCGCTGCCACTGGGTGGAAACTTCGCGAACGACGGAAACTTCTCCACCGGCAACGGCACGTCTTGCGGTGCCGCTTGCGGTGCCGCTTGCTTTACCGTGTCCGCTTCGTCGACGGCATTCAGCTGTGGTGCCGCAGCGTCGTCAGCCGACGCTGCGTTGTCGCCTTCGATTAGAATTTCTTCGCTCTGCGTGGCAACTACCGTCTCATTATCACTCGCCACCGTCGATCGAGGCAACACAACCAACGACGTCGCCACCAGCGCCACCAACACCGAAATCCCTGCCACCCATGATCGTCGAGACGCACCGTCATCGCCGCGAACCTTCGCTATGCGACGGATGCGGCGCAGCAGGTTGCCGCCGTCGGCTGCTGTGACCAGTATGTTTTCGAACTCCGGCCGCGCCGTGTTGTCGCGAGCTGCATCGACCGTGATCAGCGCTCGAGCCAACTCGGACGCTGGACATCCGACCGCCAGAGCCACGTCGTCGCAACAGTGTTCTCGTTCATCCCGCACCACGCGCGACACCCACCAGATGGCGGGATGATAAAACAGCACCGTTTCAATCACCGTCTGCAGAATGTTGCCGGCGTAGTCGTAACGACGCACATGAGCTAATTCATGAGCCAGAATCGCCCGCAACTGTTGTTCGCTGAGTCCCGTGACGGCCGACATCGGCAACAGCACGACCGGCTTCAAGTGCCCGACCACCGAGGGAACTCGAACCAGCGTCGACAGCACCACCCGAGTCGCCGGGCTGGCTTGAATGCGTGCTCGCAGTTCGTCGAACACCGACTGAATCGCTGCCGAAACCGGTTGCCAACCCTGTCGACGCAACCGCACCGACGTCCGCCAGCCCCACTACAATCGCCCCGCCATCAGCAACACACCGCTCAACCAAACGACTACCGCCCACGGCAGAAACGGCTTCATCATCGCGACGAAACCGCCGGGCTTCGTGGCAAGAGCCGTTGCGCCAACGGATTCGGCAGAAGCAACGTCCGTCAACGATGCCGAATCGATGGTGACCTCATCCGCCGCATCGGGATCCACCAGCAACGGGCCGCCCGCATCGCCTAAGTCGGCGGCGGTATCTATTGAAGCAGGTTCTAATTCGGCAGCGTCCACACCGCCGCTGGACCGCAGATCATCCGCGCCGACGAACTCGGCTTCCGAACTCGGCTTCCGAACTCAGCTCCGCCTGCACGTCCGCCGCGTCTTCCGCCGCTGCAATCGCTGCCTGCGGAATATCCACCCACCACAAAACGCCGAACGGCAGCCCGGCCATCAGCACCAGAATTCCTAGCGCAGCGTTGTACCGAACTCGCGAAAACCGTTGAGGAACCAGCCACAACATCACCGCCAGCAACGCGGTCGGAATCAGCAGCAGCCACAACGAATGCACCAGCATCCAGCCCAGCGTCTCCACAAACGCAAAATCGAAGTCGCTCATTGCTTGTCCTCCAACTGTTGAATCAGTTCGCGGATTTCCTGCAAATCGGCGGGCGATGGTTTACCAGTCGACAGAGCCTGCATGACCAGCGACATGGCCGACCCGTCGAATGCCTTCTGCACAAGTTGAGCCAACAGATTTTTCTGAGCTCGCTTGCGGGTGACGGCGGCGGTAAATGTTTGAGGCCGCAGGCTGTCGTCGCGGCGCACCAGTCCCTTATCCAGCATCACGGACAGCATTTTGACGGTGGTGGAATAGTTCTTCGCTTCCCCCGCATGCACCGCGTTGTGAATCGCTCGAGCCGTCGCTGCCGGCTGGTCCCACAACACCTTCAGAATCTTCAGCTCCACTTCCGTGGGCTCAATCACATCTGCCATCAACTCTGTCTCCCGCTGCCTGCCAAATAGAGAATCCCTTCGCCATATTAGCGAACCGTTTCGCTATTGCAAGAGAAAACCCAGCGTGGCAACGCCGTTAAGGATTCACTTTGCGAGTTTTGCAGGGATACCTCTCCAGCCGTTTGGGCGCTAGCCCCGGATCTGCACCGTACTCGTGTCCGGGGCTAGCGCCCAAACGGCTGGAAACACACACATTAAAAATCATTAACGGCGTTGCCCCGATTGGCTTGTCCAACCGGAACAGAAAGCTCTGCACGGTGAAACATGCGCAACGCTGCGAGTGACCCGGGGCTTCCTTCGCAAGCTCAGTCCAGCCCACGGCCACCCAGCAACGATCTTCCGAAATCTATGAACGCACCCTGCCCCGGCACCGGTGGGGATCAAACTCTTTTCTGTTCATCGCGGTCTTCGCACGATAGAACGCGGATCGCTTCGCTCTCACCCTTTTTTTGCAGGGATCAGAACATGCCAGTACACGACTGGACACGCGTCATCGCCGGAACGTTTCATCATTTCCACCATGAATGGATTTCTTGCATCAGTCGTGCGCTGAATGCGGGACTGTTGCCGTCGGATTATTACGCGATGGCGGAACAGGTGGCTGGAGGCTTGGGGCCGGACGTGCTGGCGCTGGGCAATCGTGATGCGTTCGAAACCGAGGCCGCCGGATTTGGCAACGACTTCTCGGAAGAAGGTGCGGGCGGATTGGCGACGAAGCTACCCACGATGCGCTTTACCGAAGCTGCGGAAATGGAGATCTATGCGAAACGAAAGAGTCGCATTGTGATTCGACATCCCAGTGGAGACGACGTCGTGGCGGTGATCGAAATTGTTTCTCCGGGCAACAAGTCGAGTCGCCATGCCATGCAATCCTTTGTGTCGAAGGCGCTGGAGTTTCTGGACGCCGGAATTCACCTGCTGGTCATTGATGTCTTGCCGCCTGGAAATCGCGATCCGCAAGGGATTCACGCCGCGATCTGGGACGAAATTCGTGAGGACGACCAAACATTTTCACTGCCGCAGGGCGAACCGCTCACCATGGTCGCTTACACCGCCGGCATGGAACGTCGCGCATTCATCGACCCGATCGCCGTCGGCACGGCACTGCCCGACATGCCGCTGTTTCTGAGACCTCCCGGACATGTGATGGTGCCTCTGGAAGCCACTTACAAAACCGCGTTCGAGGGAGTTCCCGAACGCTGGCGACGAGAACTGCGGTCGTGACGCCGCGAGGGCAACCCGGCACGGCGAATCGTTTGACCCGACTCGTAGAGAAGGTTTTTTGCCACCTGCACTTTGTGCAGGCGGCCTCCTCTGCGAGTCGGGTCAAACGATGACACGACCACGTTCACGATTCACAATACTTTGACCAACCAAATATTTCCGCCGCCATGCCTCACGTCGCCTTTGTTCCACTGACCGGATTCCGAGTTCGCGAAGCGGAAATGCGGGAACTGGGAATGAGCTTGCCGGGGCTGCCTGACCGCGCCCTGGCGCTGGCCGAATTGCCGGCGTTGGGTGTCCTGAATCTAGCAGGCATGACGCCGTCACAGTGGACGTCTGCGAACGCTCGGCGTTCCGGTGGTGATGGGCGGTCTGCATGTGACGGCGTGTGCGGATGAAGCGGCCGCTCATTGCGATGCGGTGATCGTGGGGCGAGGCGAATCGGTGTGGACTCAGCTGCTGGACGATGCGCTGGCGGGAACACTGCCGTCTCGGTACACGGCGGTACGCAACACGCCTCCGCTGTGGCCGATGCCGCGTTTTGATCTGCTGGGACATCAGCCAGCCCGCTTTACTTTGCAGACACAAACTGGGTGTCCGTTTTCGTGCGGCGTTTGTGGTTCCAGTCGACTGCTAGGACGGTTCTTCGAAAAGCCCGTGCAGAACATTCGAGACGAACTGGCCGCCATTCGGAAACTCAGCACACGTCCGTTGATCGAACTGGCGGATGACAACACGTTCGCCGGTTCGCGTGATGTGAATGCGTTGTTTGACGTGCTGGGGGATTCTGGAGCGCGCTGGTTTACCGAGGCTGACTGGCGAATCGGCGAGCGCCCCGAAATTCTTAACCGGCTGGCAGCGGCCGGTTGCA
>Ga0075117_1000699_pt1 | contig 22386 bp, 24 predicted proteins | sample AntAceMetag02UKJ_FD_69789 | JGI IMG/M metagenome (GOLD analysis project Ga0075117, IMG submission 69789) | Saline lake microbial communities from Ace Lake, Antarctica - Antarctic Ace Lake Metagenome 02UKJ | ecosystem: Environmental > Aquatic > Non-marine Saline and Alkaline > Saline | place... | reverse complement strand
TGCAACCTTATCTGAACTAAAGTTACAAAACCAGTGCACTTTTAGCAAATAAAATCAGCAAATAATCACCGTATTGTATTAACAATCAATATGTTAATTACTTTTTCAGTAAACCCTATCTAGGGCATCGGAAAGATATAGCTGTATAAAAAAGGTATTAGTTTGCCCCTATGTAAAACACCAAACCCGCTGAAACGTAAAGGGTATGGGCATTTTTGAAAAAGGATTCCAGTTCCGGTGCGGTTTTGGTATTCATAAAGTCGTTGGACAGTTGTAGACCGGTATGCAGCCCTAAAAATGATGAAAAGCGATAGCTTAGCCTTGCATTGGCCATGAGAGAAAAACCATCGTCCAAAAATTTAGTGTCCTCCTTAAAATTTTTATAACGTGCAAGGCCTACCCCAATGGCTGTAGTTATCCCGATTTTATGTTCTTTTGGAAGAAAGGAATAACCGCTTTGGAGGTAATGGTGCTGGATCTTACTTCTATCAAACTGACCCACCAAAGCGGGGTTCTCTACTTCGGATGAATTAAAAATACCCTGGTAGCCTATAAAATAGCGTTCGTCAAAGAAAATAGATAGTTCTCCCATAAAACCGGCTTTAACGGCATAGGCCTCACTTAAAAAATTGTTACCCAAGGCATTGGGAAATACTGCGGAAGTCAGGATTTGGACATAGGCCATAGCATCCCGCCCTTCATCAGTTTCCGCATCCTGTCCCGAACATGGGGTTATAACTATATACAGGAGACCGAGAATACCCAAAAATCGTTTATAGCTCAAACGCATAGGAATCGGTTTCAGGGTTGTACACCAGCTTTTGCGAGATTACCTCGGCATTGGCGTTGCTACTTAGTCGATATTCCAGTCGAAGGGTATCCTTTGCCAATATGCCCCTTAAATCCAAGCTAGCCATTTTTTGGGCAGGAAATAGGGAGTCTGTTGGACTAAAAAAAATAGGAAAAACTTCAGGGGCTAAGGAGGCAGCCAAAAAACGTCTTTTTTCTACGGGACTTACTTTTAACCCATAGTAAATAGTATCCGTAGTACTTGTTAACCTTCTAAGTGTAAAGCTGGTATTTATTAGCCGTTCAAGTCTAAGATCTCTTAATCTAATGGCAGCGTCCTGTTCTTCAACGGTCTCTATACCTATTAGGGAAAGCGTAGCGTATTGTTGCCTAAATCCTGCTTGAAACCGCTCATTGATCTCGGCAGTTATGGTAAGGCTTCCTAGTGGAGATAGGGTCACGAGGCTAAAAGTTCCATCTGTATCGGTTCTGCCTTCCCCTAAAATTTCCCTACCGGAACCTCCGAAGCCAGCTGAAAAAGAGACAAAGACGGCAACAGGGACATTGGGGACAGGTTCTTGATTCTCATCCAAGACCGTTCCCGTAACCAGTAACCGTTTGTTGTCCTCATAATCCACATCGCAGGAAATGAGTGCCAGAAGTAAGCACAAAAACCAAGGGCATTTACGCATAAGTACTAAAATTAAGGGGTATTAGAAGTCGAAATGATCAGGATGGGCTCCCGTTCGTTCGTTGCGATCAAAGCCATCTAAAAACGCAATATCGGCCGTAGACAATTCAAAATCGAAAATATCGGCATTGGAAGAGATACGAGCCGCATGAACCGATTTTGGTATCGTAATCACACCCTTTTGAAGATTCCAGCGCAGGATGATCTGGGCAACGGATTTACCATACTTTTTCGCAAGTTGGTTGCAGAAATCCAGCTCAAACACCTTGCCCACCATGAAGGGCGACCAAGCTTCATACTGAATGGTATTTTTAACACAAAAATCGATTAACTCCTGTTGCACCAAGTACGGATGGAATTCCATTTGATTGACCATAGGCACAATAGTGGCATCGGTCATCAAGTCTTCCAAGTGGTGTTGTAGAAAATTACTTACGCCTATGGCCCGTACTTTTTTCTGTGTATATAAATATTCCAAGGCCTTCCAAGTCTCCTTGTATTTGCCCTTTACCGGCCAATGCACCAAAAATAAATCTAGGTAGTCCAGTTGCAGTCGCCCTAAGCTGTCCTCGAAAGATTTTAAGGTAGTCTCGTAGCCTTGGTCCGCATTCCAAACTTTCGATACCACAAAGATGTCTTCCCTTGGAACATCGCTAGCCTTTATTCCCTTTCCTACGCCCTCTTCATTTTTATAGACCGAAGCGGTGTCGATATGGCGATAGCCTACTTCTAATGCTGATTTTACAGCATCCGTAACCTCATCATGACTATTTTCTGACTGATAGGTTCCCAAACCCAAATAAGGCATGTGTACTCCGTTGCGAAGTGTAAAACTTCCTTTAATATCGGTAATAGTCTTGCTATTCATCGTTCTAGAATATTATAATTGAAACACCCATTCCTCGGGGTTCAATTTTGAAGTGTTCTGGTAGAGGTAAAACTTTAATCGTGTTTGTCCGTTGGATGCGTTGGTAAAGATAGTCCCCAACTCCTCTTTTATAGATACCCTATCCCCTTTTTTAACGTACAATTGGTCTAGATTGTAATACGTACTTATGAAATTTCCGTGCTTGATCTGTACCCCTTTGTTTCCTCCTGGCACGGATAAAATGGCAATCACCTCGCCTTCAAAAATAGCCCTGGCCTTGGCACCGGCATCCGTAGCGATGATTACCCCGTTGCTTTCATGGTTTATACCGGGATATATAGGATCCTTATAAATTCCGAAACCTTGACTTTTTATGCCCTTTTCAACTGGCCATATAAGTTTACCTTTATTGGCAGAGAAGTTATTCGCAATAAGTGTTGCTTCGGGTGTAAGCACAAATTTACTGCTTGAGGTTATAGTTGTTTTTGCCCCTGTTTTTTTATTGGATGCGGCAATGGCACTACGTATAAGTTCCTCTATTTGTTGGTCTATTTTTTTGGCCTCGCGCTTTTTCTGGTTTATGGCACTCAGATATTTAGTTTCGTTCTTGCGTATATTTCCCAACAAGGCCTTTTGTGTCTGAATCTCGCTAAAGAGTGCGTCCTTGGCCTTTCTGTTCTGGGCCAGCAATACCTCCTTTACCTTTCGCTCCTCGTTCAGGTCGCTGTTTAAACGGGACAATTCATCGGTTTTAGCGACAATCTGTTCTCCTTGCTCCCTTCTATAATCCGTGTACTGTTTCATGTACTGAAGCCTCTTAAATGCCTGAAAAAAACTTTCGGAGGACAACAGGAACATCAGTCTATTTTGTTTTGATTTGTTCTGATAGGATTTTTGCACCATTTTGGCGTATTCTTCCTTTATCTGCAAGAGTTCTGCCTTTAGCTTTCCTATATTCCTGATATTGGTATTTATCTGCCTGTTAAGGAGATTGGACTGCTGGTTGGTAACACGTATCAATTGTTGGCGTACGGTTATTTTTTTGTCCAATGCCTCCATTTGGTCCAACACGGTGCCCTTTTCTTTTTTTTCGGCAAATAGCAAGCGGTTGATATCCCTTATTTCCTGTTGTAGTTTTTCGCGCTTCTCCTCCAAGGCCTTTTGCTCCGTGGTCTGGGCATAGGCAGTCTGGACCCAAACGGTCAAAAACAACATAAAAATCCACTTGTAAAAAGTCTTGGACACCATATTATTCTAGCACGATTTCTTTAAAACCATTTGGTATATTATATGGGAAGCTTAGCTTTTGGTTCAGCTCTAAGTTCCTATATTCCAAAGTTATGGCATTTTTGGTAGTACCATCTATCGCAGTAATAAAAATTTCATTTGGCCATATCGTTGGACCCACCTTTTGGTAGTTTTTATAATTAATTTGAAGCAGCCTTCCCTTTATGGGCTGGGACACTTGTTGCGTGGCCATTTTAAAATTTCTTGGTTCTATCTCAAAAAGCACCTTTAACAAATTCCCGACGGTTTTCGGGGTAAGTCGGTACACATTTTCTGTGCTGCCAAGCGTGTACTTTTCATCTCTTAAATCGAAAATGGCCTCCCCTAAAAGTAGGTTCTGGATAATACTAAAATCTACTTCCGTACCCAAAAGTTTACTGAGGTAAGAGAAATCCCCTTCAAAATATTCGTTTTGTAGCTTGTTATAAAAGGAAACCCTATCCGGCGTTATGTAGGCCTTAACAATCCCTAAAGGTGCGCTCATCCAAATGCCCTTATCCTTTTCCATGCGAAGGCTAACCGTAAAGCTTTGGGAATCATCGCCATTGGTATAGTCAATCTTCACTTTCCCCCCTAGGGTCTTAAAATTAGTCTTGTTCTGGTAATGCGACTTAATGACCGATTTTGCCGAAAGCCCTGTATCTATTGATTCATCTGTCAGGGCTTTCGTGCCTTTACAGGAGCTTATGAATACCACAAGGAGCATATAAACGCATCCCTTTACATAGCGTGTTAAACTGCTTGCCATAGTTAAAATCCGGGTTTTACTTTACGAAGGTACATATTTGCCTTGGAAGGATTGGATATTGCATTATATGCGGTGGACAGTTCCGTATAAATTTTGTTCGCCATGGAAATATCGCTGAGCATATAGTCCAAGGCCGTTTCCAGAATTTCAATCGCCTCCTTGTGCTTTCCCTTTATATTCAAGGCATGGCCATTGGCATAATAAAAATAGGGCTGTGCAGGGAACTTTTCCAAGGCTTCCTCGGCAACCTGCAACAACGACGCATTGCCTGCCGGCATCATCAACAATCCCCGTATCCTTGCGGTATATCCTTGCATCTCATTACTGTTGCCGTTATCCTCAACGGTTGCGGTAAACGTTACGCTTTGGATTTCCTGTTCCTTAATGGACATGGTCTCCTTTATTTTTTGCTCCAAGTCAGCTACGCTTTTCGATTTTTGTAGCGGTTTTAAAAGTGAAAGGGCTTCTTCAAATCTTTCTTGCACATAATAAATTCGAGCCAGATTTTCTTTTAAGGCTCTGTTCCCCATAGGAATATCCGCAGTTACCGTCGCAAAATCGTTTCCCTGTTCCTTTAATGTCGTCATTAAGGTATTTAGATACCAGTAATTCTCAGGCACCTGTGACACGGCCTCAACACCAAAGGCTTGGGACTGTACGTAATTCTTATCCAAAAAATAAACCCTGGCCAACTCGTGGGTCACTGCCCAATTATCTGGCTCAAGGTCTTTACATTCCAATAAATAATTGATGGCACGGTCATAGTTCTGAATACCCTTTTGCTTGAGCCCTTCAAAAAAATTCTCTTGAAACGCGTCTGAATATTCCTCTAGAAATACTTCGGAACTTTCTTCCACGCTGATTTCTGGTGTTTCTTGGGCATGGCAATGCCATGGAACAAGGTGTATTCCTAAAAACATCAGTAAAAGAAAACCTTCTTTTTTCATAGCTACACATCAATTCCCCCTTTGGGCCTGCCTGCCATTAGAAATGGGTTGGTGGCTTTATTTTACCCCAGTACTTCCAAATCCCCCAGCGCCCCTTTCGGTATCGGACAATGCTTCAACTTGCTCCCACTCTGCCCGTTCGTGCTTGGCAATGACCATTTGTGCAATACGCTCACCGTTCTCTATGACAAAAGATTCATTGGATAGGTTGACCAAAATAACCCCTACTTCACCCCTATAATCCGCATCGATGGTTCCCGGGGCGTTCAAGACCGTAATCCCCTTTTTAGCGGCCAGTCCGCTTCTAGGTCGTACCTGCGCTTCATAACCCACGGGAAGTTCCAAAAAAAGTCCTGTTTTTATAATGGTTCTTTCCAAAGGCCTTAAAGTAATGGGTTCCGGAAGGTTGGCACGTAAGTCCATTCCTGCGGAAGCCCCAGTCTCGTAATGTGGTGATTCGTGTGCCGAGGTATTGATTATTTTAATTTTCATCTTATTTTAAAAATACTTTTTTAAGATTGACCGCTTCCATTTTATAGACCAGTCCAAGGAAAATGATCAGCAAAACGATACCGACGATCAAGTTCCTATCAAAAATATAAAATGACAGGATCGAAAATAGAATCGACACTCCTAAATAAAAACCAATTTTTCTGAAATTGTAAGGAATAGGATAATACATACGGCCAAAATAAAAGGAGAGGAACATCATAGTGCCATAGGCCACCAATGTTGCTACGGCAGAGGCCATATAGCTAAAATACTGTATAAGGGCAAAGTTGATAATGATGGTAAGCACGGCACCTATCATGGAAATATAGGCCCCAAACTTTGTGCGGTCGGTAACCTTGTACCAAACGGATAAGTTATGGTAGATCCCAAGGAAAAAACTGGCCAACAGAATAATGGGTACCACCGGCATAGCGTCCCAATAAGCCTCGTCCCTCACAAACAGTTCTTTTAAGACATCGGCAAATACTACTACGGCCAACAGAATAATACTGCCCAGTACCACAAAATAATTGGTAATCTGTGCATAGGCCTTTTGCGGGTTCTTGGTGTCCGAGTGACTAAAGAAAAACGGTTCTATGCCCATTCTAAATGCGGTTGCGAACAAGGTCATGAAAACGGCGAGCTTAATACACGCGCCGTATTTGCCCACTTCGGCACTTGCAATATCATCTGGCAATAGCCTTTCCAATAAAATCTTGTCCAATACCTCGTTTATCGTAAACGCTATCCCGGCGATCATGACCGGCATGGCATAGCGCATCATTCTTTTCCAAAGATCGACATCGAATACATAGGGCCGCCTTATATATACCCTTAACATCAACAAAAAGGTAACACCACTTGCGATCAGGTTGGCTATCAGTATATATGAAATTTCAAAATCTTGCTTATATATAGCGTTGAACACTCCCGTTCCCCCTGGTGACGCAAGATCTGGCAAAAGCATTAAAAAGAAAACCGTAAACCCAAGATTCATTACCACATTGGCAATTTTAACAATAGCATAGCGCATAGGCTTCTCGTTCGCCCTTAGCCAAGCAAATGGTACCATGACCAAGGCGTCCAGGGCAAGGATGCCAAATACGTAGGTGGTATATTTTGGTTCGATTTCAAGTAGTTCGGTAATGGAATTTTTAAATAGGAGACCAATTATCAAAAAGGATACAGTGGTGGTAGCAATAGAAATCAACGATGTTGTGACGACCGTTTTACGTTGTTCGGCTTCCTTGTAAAATCTAAAAAAGGCCGTTTCCATTCCGTAGGCCAGGAACACATTAAAAATAGCGAAATAAGCGAATATGACAACGACCTGCCCATAAGACCCAGGCGGCATTACACCTGTATATATGGGCACAAGAAGAACATTGAGCATCCTGGGCAACACCGTTGCCAATCCATAAATGGCCGTTTGCCGAAAAAGTTTCTTAAGTGGGTTCAAACGTTAATTATTGAAGCCCTAAAAGTACCTATTTACGCCCTGTAAACAAAGTTAGTTTTTAGGGATGCTCTTCCGATGAAGGGATTGCTTTTGTTTAAACCCTTATTTAAAATACGGTTCTTAGTTTGCAGCAATACGATGGCACTCTGAAACTAATAGTTAAATGTACTTATTCATTTTGTAATCGTCTTAAATTACTCATTTCAGTCTTTACCTGTTTGGCTATGAAAAATGATAAAAAAACTAATACTACGATGGAGGATACAATGATGTACGTATAGAATCCGTTTGATAAATTGGCCTTAAAGAGCGGTAAGAGTATCAGAAAGCCCGCAACGTAAACAAGAATGATCAGTGGTGTCCATAAAAAATGCACCCATTTTCGCATCTTGTAGTATCCTATCAAGTCTTTTCTAAAATCGGTTCTATTCGCCAGCGCATTCATTTTTCTAAGTTTCCTTATGCTAAGGATTTCAAGGAAAATTCTCACCAGTAGACTCCCAACCATTATAGAAATGCCTGAAATGACTTGTTGGCTACTGTATCCTGATATATAAAAGAAAAAACCTACCAATATGACAACGGTACTGCTCAATATTGCATTGGTAATGCGTTGTTCATTTTTAATCTTCCGCAATCCGTTCAATACCTCGTGAAACCCTTTTTCGGTAGGTTTTATTTCGGGTTGATTTTTCCAGTTCGATGCTAACTCTTCAAAATTGTTCATGGGATACACATTTTGTTAATTGACTTTTAATTCGATGTATTCGGGTACGAATCGCATCATGTTCTATTCCGATTATATCGGATATTTCCTTATTCGGAAGTCCCTCCAGTACTAATAAAATAATTGCTCTATTTATTTCCGAGAGCTTTTTTATACAAGCGTACAAGAGTGCTAGTTGATATTCCTTATCCGCATCAGTTTGTTCTTCAATCATCTCAGGGACATCGACAATTGCAATCGTTTTGGCACCCTTTTTAAGGGTTCTTAGGTTAGACAGGCAGGTGTTCACACTTATTCTGTAAATCCAGGTGCTTATGCTGCTTTCACTTCTGAAATTTTCTAAGTTTTGCCAAATCTTTATAAAAATCTCTTGGGTTAAATCTTTGGCCAAATCTTGGTCTCCTGCAACATAGCCAAGACATAAGCGCATCACTTTGGCATAATGTGCGGCATAGATCTCTTTATATCTTTTGTTGGCGCTATCCATTATTTTCCTAAACTAGCAATTAATTTTTCTTGAAACCATTTAGGACTGTCGTACATTATAAAATGGGCGGCGTCCGCTGCAAATTCAATCTTATAGTTGTGCAGCTTCTCGTATTGTTTTTCGTAGGTGCCCTTGACCATTTCTAAACCATAAGGCTGTGCTGCCGCCAAAATAGTGACCGGAATATTGATTTTACCAATATCCTCCCTTAAATCTAGTTTTAAAAGATCTGTATAGCCGTACACATAGGTTTCTCTATCCGCCTGAACCATCCATTCTTTTATTTGTTGTTGTTTTTCTTGGTTCAAGGACATTCCTGTAACCATTTGAACAGCCATAGCCTCGAACGAAGTATCATCCATTCCGAGTAATTGTTCGTTCCACGCACTCTCATATACTAGGGTTGCGCTATTAAAATCTGGTATCATAAGTGCTCCGGTCGCTGGTAATGCATCCACTACGATTAGTTGCGAGAACGGATGCTCTGCTGCCGTGGCCAACCAAAGCCCCAAAGTGCCGCCCAAACTATGCCCAATGATAATCGGGTTTTCTAGGTTTTGTTCTTTTACATAGGCTTCTACTCCCTTTTTTATTTTGGAAAACCAAGGTTTTTCAACGGGTGCTACGTTACCAAAACCTGCAAAAGTAAAGACATGGCACTCGTAATTTTTAGAAAGTTCGGTAACCGTATTTTCCCAAATATCGGCAGTACAAGTAAAACCCGGAAAAAGTAAAATAGGTTGTCCCTTACCTTTTACCAGTACTTCGAAAGGGTAGTCTTGTGCGTTTATGTATGCGGAAGTGATAAGAATTAAAAATAGAGAGCTAATCTTTAGTGCTTTCATGATATCTATATTTAAGGATTTTCCTTTTAGATACATTTTTTCGCAAATGTTACATCGAATTTAAAAAAAGTGGAAACTTTTTTTAACGCCCATTATAAAGGCAAGAAACCGCACTTTGGATTAAAAAAAAACAGCTTAAAGACATAAAAACACCTATTTAGCCCCTCTAAACAAAGTTAATTTTTTTAGGATGCTCTTATGAATCAGCGGTTGCTTTTGTTTTATACCCGCAATCTTGGTATATTTTAATTTTCCGTCCTCTTCATAACTTAGAACAGCCTCGGTGGGCGCTAGATTTAAGTCCACTGCATCCTGGTATCTTTCTTTTGCATTAGGGAACTTTGCCCACGCGTAGCGTATACCATCTTTTTCTTTTATGGATACTTTGGCCTTCTACCCCCGAAAGAAAACATCAACCAGTTGTAAACCGTCTTCAATACCTGTGGATAATGGGATGTTAAGTATTATTCCCCTGCCACTTTCCTCCCTACCACCAAGATATTCTTGATAGGAAGCGTTCCCTATTTCAAAAGGAATCTGGGTCTACAGCGTTTTTTGGGAGGAACAACTACAAAGAATGAGGGCCATTAGTAAAACAATACATTTCAAATTTCCCATATAAAGCTTGATTTTTGGTTTATGTAAAGATATAAAACCGAAAGTAGCGTGAACCTAGTTTTTAATTCTGCGTAAAGAACTTTGGCCCATGCACCCTGATGCAACAGGACAAACCCGAGAGGCCAAAATAAATTGCAAATTCCAAAATAAAAAATTCCTCCCGAAGAATATGGGGCCAATCAAAAAATACACGGCAAGCCTTGGGGCATCAAACCCGAAAACTAAAGTAAACGCATCTATGGTTTTAGTTGGGATGGACTAATCGCTTTCTGGCTGTAGGTTTTTCATGGCCAACGAAGCCAAAATAAGGGCTATAAGGAGAAAAAGGGAAGCCAAGGCATACGGAGCCCCCGGAAAATAGATTTCTCCCTCGGGGCGGATAAAATAATAGAACACAGGAGAGAATGTCAACTGCCCTAAAATGGCGGTCACACTTACCAAACCGGTTATAGCTCCTTGCAAATTTCCCTGTTCCTTTTCCGATACTTGATTTGAAATGACACCTTGTACGGTAGGCCCAGCAACACCGCCCAGTGCATAGGGGATAAGAAAGGCATACAACATCCAAGGTTCTTCGGCCAAGGAAAAAAGGAACATGCCTACTGTCCATAATAAAAATCCTGAAATGATCACTGTTTTGCGACCAAATTTCTTTACCGCAATTCCTACTAAAAAACCTTGCGCTATGGCTACAAAGAGGCCTACAACCATTAAGGAAATTCCGATGTCCCTGGGACTCCAATCATAGCGCTCTATACCGTAATAGGACCATGTAGAAGGCAATGCCTGCCCTGCCAAATTGGACAAAAAGAAAGCGGAAATAAGCAATAAAACGCCTTTGTAATTACGAAGACTGACCAAGGAAACCCCTGGAATCATTTTCAAAAAATTTATAGGTCTTCTGTTTTCAACTGCCAAAGATTCCGGCACAAAGAACCATCCGAACAGAAAGTTGGCAAAGGTGAGCGCTGCCGCAATATAAAAAGGAAGGCGTATATCTATTTCGCCAAAGAAACCACCGATGCCAGGTCCTATAATGAATCCGAGACCAAAGGCGGCTCCAATCAAACCAAAGTTCTTTGCCTTTTCCTGTTTGGTGCTAATATCCGCGATGTAGGCAGCGGCTACCGTAAAGCTGGCTCCTGTAATCCCTGCCAAGAGCCTGCCCAAGAACAACCATGTAATGGTCGGTGCCCAAGCATGAATAAGGTAGTCTATGCTCAGTCCGAAAAGGGCCATCAGTAAAATTGGCCTTCTCCCAAAGCGATCGGAAATCTCTCCCAGCACCGGCGAAAACAGAAATTGCATCCCGGCGAAAGCCGTTGTCAACCACATGCCGTAAATAACCGCCATGTGTGTACCCTCGCCCGTTAATTCCATAATCAAATCCGGAATTATGGGTAGAATGATACCGATTCCGATAACATCAACTAAAATTGTAATGAAGATAAAAAGTAACGCGGTTTTCTTTGCTTTCATGCGGTTGCAAAAGTCGGTTAAAAATGAGCCATAATATTAAAATCGTCCATAAAAAAACCTCACGGTTTGTGAGGTTTTTTTCTATTTTAAACTTTATATTCCCAAGTCCTTCGCCTGCGCTCAGTCCCGAAAACTTTCGGGAGACATCTTAGTCATTTAAAGCCTCGGCGCCTCCAACAATCTCTAGGATCTCATTGGTAATTGCCGCCTGTCTTGCTTTGTTGTACGTAAGTTTCAATTGATCCCGTAACTCCGTTGCGTTATCCGTTGCCTTGTGCATGGCCGTCATACGTGCGCCGTGTTCGCTAGCAAAAGAGTCTCGAATGCCTTTATAGAGTTGTGTCTTTAAGGATTTGGGAATCAGCTGTTCTATAATTTCCAATTTGGAAGGTTCAAAGGTGTAGTCCGTACTTATGTTCTCTGATCCTAACATAGGAACGATAGGTAAAAACTGCTCGGTCATCACAATTTGAGTGGCCGCGTTCTTAAATTTGTTGTAAACGATTTCAATCTTGTCATAAGACCCGTTCGTAAACTGTTCCATTAAGCTTTCTGCTATCAAAGCAACATTGTCAAAGGTCAAATCTTCGAAAACTGCGCTATGATTTACTATCACTTTATGCCGTTTCCCCAAGTAATCGTTCGCTTTTTTTCCGATGGCTATGAAATCTACCTGCTTACCCGCATAAACGTTTCCTGCTAAGTGGGTGCACTGTTTAAGGATATTCGTATTAAAAGCACCGCATAGACCTCTGTTGGAAGTGATGGCTACGACTAATATCTTAGTTACGACCCTATTGTCAGCATATTTGCTTCCAGAGTCGGAATCCATACTGGCACTAAGACCTTGCAGCAACTCCGTTAACTTATCGGCATAGGGTCTCATAGCCGTAATGGCATCCTGAGCTTTCTTCAATTTAGCGGCAGATACCATTTTCATGGCACTGGTTATCTGCATGGTCGAAGAAACCGATGTTATCCTATTCCGTATTTCCTTTAAATTGGCCATTATTTTAAGTTATGAGTTCTTGAGTTATGAGTTATGAGTTTTTGGTAATCGCCACCAAAATTCTTATCAACTCCTCACATTTATCTTTCATGTCCTTTGGAACTTGTCTGCCGGTCGCTTCCAGTATTTCTAACCAATACTTGGTCTCATCAGCTTCTTTGAGGGCTATTCCAAATTTATTTTTAAAATCCTTTGTGCTAACTCCTCGCTGCGCTTCCATGGTATTCGCTCCTACACTAGTTCCGCTTCTCAGTAATTGAAATCTTTGTTTAACTTTAATTGATCACAGTAAAGAACAATGTCACATGCAAAATGAAAACTTTTGATCCGGATAGGACTTTCGTTCAATTTACTCATAACTCATAATTCTTCACTTATACTTTTTAAATGTATTTCTCAGAAAGCTCCTTACAAACAGAAGTTAAGGTATCCGTAACCTCATCGGTTAACTTACCAGCTTTTAGCATATCTAGGACATCCCTGTGCTTAGCGTTCAAAAATTCTAAATAATCCCTTTCAAACTCCTTTATTTTATCCACGGGAACATTACGTAACAAGTTTTTAGACCCTGCATAAATAATAGCTACCTGGTCTTCAACGGTAAAAGGATCGTTCTGTGCCTGCTTTAGTATTTCAACGTTTCTACGTCCTTTTTCAATAACGTTCAAGGTTGCGGCATCCAAATCGGAACCAAACTTGGCGAAAGCCTCAAGTTCGCGGAACTGCGCTTGATCCAATTTTAAGGTACCTGCCACTTTTTTCATGGACTTTATCTGTGCGTTACCACCCACCCTGGACACAGAAATACCCACGTTGATCGCGGGGCGAACGCCTTGGTTGAACAAATCTTGCTCCAAGAAAATCTGACCGTCCGTTATAGAAATTACGTTGGTAGGGATATAGGCCGATACATCTCCGGCTTGTGTTTCAATAATGGGCAGGGCCGTTAAAGAACCGCCACCTTTTACCATAGGTTTGAGAACATCCGGCAAATCGTTCATGTTCTTGGCTATTTCATCATTGTTGATCACTTTAGCGGCACGCTCCAATAGTCTGGAGTGTAGGTAGAAAACGTCACCTGGGTAGGCCTCACGTCCCGGTGGTCTTCTTAACAATAAGGAAACTTCTCTGTATGCCACCGCTTGTTTTGATAAATCATCATAAATGATCAATGCGGGACGACCTGTGTCCCTAAAATACTCTCCAATAGATGCGCCGGCAAAAGGGGCATATACCTGCATTGGCGCAGGATCGGATGCATTGGCAGCTACAATTGTAGTATAGGCCAAGGCACCTTTATCCTCCAATACTTGTGCGATACCCGCTACAGTAGAGGCTTTTTGGCCAATGGCTACATAGATACAATATACGGGCTTACCAGCGTCATAAAATTCTTTTTGGTTCAAAATGGTATCGATACAAACCGTAGTCTTACCGGTTTGACGGTCACCAATTACCAATTCCCTTTGTCCCCTGCCCACGGGTATCATGGCATCGATTGCCTTTATACCAGTTTGTAACGGTTCTGTAACCGGCTCACGGAAAATTACCCCTGGTGCCTTGCGCTCCAATGGCATTTCATACGTTTTACCGGCAATGGGGCCCTTGCCATCTATAGGCTGCCCTAGTGTGTCTACAACACGGCCAACAATTCCTTCGCCAACATTAATAGAGGCAATACGTTGTGTACGCTTTACAGTAGTACCTTCCCCGATCTCTCTGGAGTGGCCCAATAAAACTACACCCACGTTATCCTCTTCCAAGTTTAAAACGATTCCTTCCAAACCACCTTCAAACTCTACCAATTCTCCATATTGCACGTTGGCCAAACCAAAGACCCTGGCAATACCATCACCCACCTGCAGTACTGTTCCTACTTCATCTAAAGTAGCGGTTGCATCGAAACCTGATAATTGTTGCTTTAAAATTGCTGATACTTCAGCGGCTTTTACTCCTGCCATTTTTACTAGACGTTAGATATTAGATATTAGACGCTACTGCCTTCTATAGTTATTATAGACTATTTGTAAATTCTCTCTTTAAATTATTCAATTTATTGGCGATGCTGGCATCGTACTGTAAATCCCCCACACGTAAAATAAACCCGCCGATAATACCCTCATCTACCGTATTCTCCAAGGTCACCTGGTTTCCCGTAAGATCGGTTACCTGTTTTAGGATTTTCCTCTCCATGGCGTCGTTCATGGGAACCGCTGTAGTTACGTAGGCCACACCTTTTCCTTTTAACTGCTCGTTTAGAATAATATATTTAAATGCCACCTCGTTTAAGATGGAAATCCTTTTTTTATCCACCATCATGGAAATAAGACCTTCGGAAATAGCGTGACTGCCCTTAAAGATTTCGGTAAGTACTTTTTTCTTTGTTACACTTCCTATAACTGGGCTGGCCAACATATCCCTTAACTCCCTGCTCTCGGAAACAGTTGATACAATGGAGCGCATGTCCTTCTCAACTGCTTCCGCAGCCTTGTTTTCAGTGGCCAAATCCAAGATGGCCTTGGCATATCGTATCGCTGCTCTAGATTCGCTCATTCTTTTGGTAATTACGTATTAAGTTATGTATTGATGTATAGCTATAACTTAACAACATATGAAACTCAACAACCTCTTTTATTACTTCAATTTTATATCGCCCAATAAGTCGTCTACCAACTTCAGTTGTCTGTCCTTGTTTGAAAGTTCTCCCTGTAGCACCTTTTCGGCAATGGCAACGGAAAGCTCTGCAACCTGATTTTTAATATCGGCAATAGCAGCTTTCTTTTCGCTTTCGATAGCGGCTTGTGCCTGCTTTACGATTTTATCTCCTTCTATCTTGGCCTGTTCCTTGGAATCGGAAATCAACTTGTCCTTTATTTCCCTTGCCTCTTTAAGCATAGCTTCACGCTCGGCTCTGGCCTCCTTTAAAAGCTTATCGTTCTCTGCCTGAAGGTTTTGCATTTCTTTTTTGGCATCTTCTGCAGATTCCAAAGCATTCTTAATAGATTCTTCCCGCGAATTTACCGCATCAAGAATAGGTCCCCATGCAAACTTTTTAAGAAGGAAAAGTAAAATCACAAAAGTGATCAACATCCAAAAAACAAGACCAATCCCTGGATTGATCAATTCAGAACCACTTGCGGCTAAATACATATTCATAACAATAACCATTAACTAATTAAAAAAGGTTTCCGTAACCAACCGTTACGGAAACCAATTGTTTTACTTGATGAAAGCACCAAAGATGATGGCGATAAGGCCAGCACCTTCAATAAGACCTGCTGCAATCAACATAGCCCCCTGAATTTTACCGGACGCTTCTGGTTGACGAGCGATAGCTTCCATCGCTTTACCACCAATTTGACCGATACCAAGACCGACACCTAATACGGCAAGACCAATTCCTACATAAACTAGACCTGAACCTACTGAAAAAACTTCTTCCATTTTAATTTAATTTAATGGGTTGAAAATAATTAATGATGTTCCTCCTGAACCGACATACCTATGAAAAGCGCAGTTAGAACGGTAAAAATATATGCTTGCAACGCTGCAACCAGTAATTCTAAAACTGATATAAACAAGGCCAATAGTATAGATGCTGGACCTATTAATAAGGACTTGAAAATAAAAACTAAAGAAATTAAACTCAGAATCATGATGTGCCCTGCCGTGATATTTGCAAAAAGTCGCATCATTAATGCGAAAGGCTTAGTAAGAATTCCCAATATTTCAACAGGAATCAAGATAGGTTTCAAAAGCAAAGGCACTCCCGGTGGGTTGAAAATATGACCCCAGTAGGCTTTGTTTCCGTTAATACTAACCACAACAAGTGTTATCAAGGCTAACACCATGGTTACCGCTATGTTCCCGGTAACGTTAGCTCCTCCAGGAAAAATCGGTATTAAGCCCAACAGGTTATTGAACCAAATGAAAAAGAAAATTGTAAGTAATAAGGGTAAAAATTTAGGTGTGTATTTTTTTCCTATGTTAGGTAATGCAACCTCATCCCTTACGAAAAGGATAACCGGCTCCATAAAACCTGCTATGCCCTTAGGTATGCCATTATGTTTGCTATATACTTTTCCAACTGACGTAAAAACGAGTAGCAATAAAATGATGGAGACTAGAATCCCTGCTACATTCTTGGTTATGGATAGATCAACAAACTTATTATCCAAACCTTTAAAGAGATCAACAATCCCAGCCTTTTCTTTACCTGTAGTGGAGGCTAATTTTCCGTGATTTAAGGTAAAACCACTATGCTCACGACCATGTGCTATAGTACTGGACATCATAAAATGCCAAGAACCATCCCAAACAATAACAGGAAGTGGAATGGACAAATGTTTTTCTTCGCCGTTATCCCCAGTCCATGAAGCAATATGCCATTCGTTAGCGTCGGAGATATGCTCCATTATCATCTCTACCGCGTCGAATTCTTTCTCATCTTCGTGTACAACCTCAGAAACTTCTTCACCAATTGTCTTATCTTCTTGTGAAGAACTATTTGTAGTAAACCACCCGAACATTAAAATCGTTAAAATATAGTTTTTAACCGCTATTTTAAACATAGTCAAAAGCCCTTTAAAATTTTGTGCAAAAGTAGTTTATTATAATCTACTTTTTAAAATAAACTAAACTATTTTATTTGTTGGTTTGCTCTTTAAAAGTTGAAGGCCTAAATAGATACTGAAGAACAAATAAAACAGGTAAACAATGCTGAAGTTAAGTATATAAGCCAATTGTTTGCCATGGTTAGCGTTGAAAATTGCCAGATACACAAAAACCACAAACGCTTTTATGAATATCATGCCCATAAACGTATAGCCAGCCAAATCTATATAACTACGTATGGTTAAAGTAAGGCCAACAATAACAGTAACTAATAAAAGTGAAAAAATTAAATGACATTCCACAAGCCATTTTTGGGGAAATATATTGTTAGGGACAACTAAAAGCCAATTGATAATAAAGATACCGGCAATAAAAAGGAATAACTTTAAAATAAGTCTCTTGTACATTCTCAATTCTTGTTTACTTTTCTAATAAGGTTATAAATAGCACCCGTTACTCCAAGAATTGACAATATCGCTGTAAAAATAGGTTTGGACATTTCGAATTGAGTATCCAAAAATTTCCCTACAAAAACGCATATAATTATGGTAGCCGCCATTTCAAAGGCCACCCCAAAAAATTGGACTCCCTTTTGAAGTTTTGACTTTTTTTTAGGAGGCTTTTGCTGGCTCATCTTTTGCTGGCTCATCTTTAGCTTTGAAACTTCCAGCGGCTGAACTCATGGCACTTCCGCTGCCTTTCATAGTACAAGACGCATTAAAGGTAGCTCCGGGTTCAACTGCAAGTTTACTAACGGAAACCGTTCCTTCTATTACCGCACTTGCTTTAAGGGACAACAGATCAGACACTAAAAGTTCACCGTTAAAATTGCCTTCAATATCCGCGTTTACGCATTCTACTTTTCCATGGATGTAACCATCTTTTCCGATGACCACTTTTCCGGAAGTTTTTACGTTCCCGTCCAATTTTCCGTCTATTCGGAAATCGGCCTCGGAAATGATATCTCCTTTAATTCTGGTGTTTTTCTCTATTCTATTGGGTTGTCCTCCTACTTCGTTCATAGTTCTAGGTTTTTGTTTGTCTGAAAACATGGATTTAGGGTTTTGGGGTTATAAGCGTATTAAGATAGTCCTCTAAATTCTTATGTACTTGAATTATTTTATAGTTCTCCGATAAAATTACGAAATTCTTATCGGCCACTCGGTAATCCTTATTGTTTTTTAAAAGCTCTGCGTAGCCAAGGGCAAAATCCTGGGATTTAAAGCCGTGTACGACAACGAACTGATCCGCCAAATTATAAATATCCTTGGAGACCGTATTTTTATATTTAAGGTCGACAATGGATTTTTCCAACAGCCCTATCAACTTTAAGGCCTTCTCGTTATTGCTCCTTTTAAACGGGAACATGACTTTCCAATTAGAAGTACCCTTGGAATCGGTCTCGGGAGAAAATTCCTTTGGCTCCAGCTTGGGCAATTGTTCCGCGATCATTTGCTCCGCCTTTTTGCCCTCCGGATTATTGGGATAGGTAAGCGCCACATAGTTCAAGGCTTCCCTAAAATCCTCAAAGCCCTGCAGCCTGCCAATGGCGTTGGCCTTCAACATTTCAAACTTGGGTACGATGGCATCGCCGGTAAACCTATTAATGTTTTCTTCCGATGCCGTTATTACTTGCAAGAACTCCTGATTGTTATATTTTTTATACAAGGCTTCATAGCGCTTCTCCGGACTGTCCGAATCATCTGCCAAAACCGCTTGTGGGTTCAATAATATCTCCGCATAGCGCGAATCTGGATGGTTGGTAATAATATCGACCCTCATGTTAGCCATCAAAGGGCTGCCTTCTTCCTCGTAAATTTTATACAGATTGTATTTTGATGGCAAGACCAAACGTTCCTCCGGACCGGATTCCAGTACATTTTCAAGCTTTCCGGACGCCAATAGGTTCTCGTTGAATTTTTCCTTGTAGATCAAGCCCAATTGGTAGTTCGCAAAATTACGTTCCCTGCGAAGGCTGTCTATTACGGTCACTTCCGTTGGGATGCGATCCATATAGAAATCCAAGGAGAATTTTTCCTCTTCCGTCAATGCTACATCGGTTGGGAGTGCTGCCGCCAAATCTCCTGTAGCTTCGGAAACTTTGGCCACCGCTTTGTTGGACCAGCGCCAATCATCGGATAGTTCCCTGTTGCCCCATTTGTTTTTGAACTCGTTCTGGCCATAACCAAGGCTGGTAATATTATAAAAATAGAACTTGCCCTTGTTTTCCTTGCCGCCCTTGCTTTTTGCGAAGGATGCAAAGCCTTCCGTAATCTTGTCCTTTTCCTTTTTCTGTGATTTCTCCTGGGCCGTTTTTAGCTCGGAAATATAATCCTCAAAATAGGCGATGCGGTCATCCACAGGTAACTCGTAAAGTGTGATAATACTGTCCGTATAGCTTACAATATCCTCATATTTGATAACGTCCTCCAGATTGTCCAGCTTCTTTTTGGTGCTCCTATATTTTTTGGTGTTTTCGTCCAGGTTGGTCAACACACTATCATAATAAGCCCCTGAGCCTTTATATTCATTACGGTCAAAATTGTATTCCGCCAGATTCTCGTAGTTCAGTGCATTCAATTTTGGCACGTTTTGAGTGGCGCGGAGCGATTTATTAAAATAGGCCACGGCCAAACTGTCCGAACCTTGCTCTAAATGAAATTCTGCCACCTGCCTGAAAATCTTGTCCAAAAACGGTCTGTTTTCCCTGTTTTCCTCCAGCCATTTCAGGTATTCTAGCGTTTCCTCCTTGTTTTCCGGAGTAATTACGGTATTCCTTATTTTCTGAATCTCGGCGTTGATCATATACACCCGTGGCGACTTCCTATTCAGCTCAATTACTTTGTCATAGGCGTAATTGGCGCTGTCTTTATGGCCCAGTTGATTGTATAACTGACCAATAATATAGTAATACCTGCCCTTTTCAGGATTCTCTTTGGTGTAGTAGGATGCTATCTTTAATTGTTGAATTGCGGTATCCGGTACATTTAGATTGATGTAAGCCTGAGCCAACATGGCACGTGCATCCGCATATTCCTGATCCTTTAATACCTCGAATTTCATGAGCCGCTTCAAGTTTTTGATGGCGAGCTCCTCGTTCTCCAGTCTAATATTGGTTTTCTCCCGCCATATCGTGGCTTCGTTCAGCTTATCGCTCTGCGTGTATTTATTCAGGATATAATTAAAAGCCTCCAGTGCAGGAATATAGCGTTCGTCAAAATAACGTGCTTTTCCAAGAAGTAGGAAAGCTTCATCGGTCTGTGGATTGCGCTCTTCGTCCTTAATATCCATACTATGCTTCTGAATGGCCTTCGTGGCCTTATCCTCCGCAAGGATGAAATTAGGATTGTTGTCCTCGGAATCCAGCTTTACCTCGCGGGAAACTTCCAAACGCTCTATGGGCAATACTTCCCAATAGTCATCCCGGTAGCTGTCGTTTAGTGCTACACGACCTTCCTCAAAGGCAATGTTACCATTGTACAAGGTGTTGTACTTGGTGTTTAGGGCATGCCAATTTCGGTTCAATGCCGCATCCTTTTTGGTAGAACAGGCGTTGAACAATAGTGCTCCTAAAAGCAGGGCCAAAATGTATTTGAATTGAAGCGTCAAAATTATGTGTGTACGTATGTATGGTTAACTTAAAAACAACCATATTATTATACTGTTCATCGATAAAAGGAGGATTTCATTTTTCACAAAATGAAGCTATTTCATTTCACATGCCATATTGTAACAGACTGACAGGTCTATTTGGCTTTTTTTAGGGGGATAAAATGGGTCAGAAAGGTAATTGAGCGATGTTTATCGCTTGCTGTCTCGGGTAATCCTTGATTCGATTATTGAATGAAAGTTGAAAACCGACTGGATGGTTGGAAATCAAGCTCAAATTCAAAAATCAAATTCAAATAGAAGGTTGTCTGCTGTGGGTGGGTTTAGGTTCGTTAATTAACGCGCTATTTCCTTTTTACTGCTACCTATTACTGGGTAACCTTCTTTTTAAAGACAATAATACAATTGATATGGATACTTGTTCTTGTTGAAAGTACTTATTTTTAATTCCAATTAGAATGAAAATGGAAATGGACAAAGACAAGGAAAATTTAGAAATTGAAAGGAATAAGAAACGCCCAATAGGGCTTTATATTATTGCAACGATATTTATTGTTATGGTGCTATTTTATCTAGTATATGTAAATGGGGTTTTAGGTTCGTAACCTCCCATTTTACGTTAAATTATCTAAAAAATTAACACCCGACTTTTATTGAGCTCGCCGTCTTAAGCAATGTTATCTGCTATAAAGAAAGTCTCGGAACTATTATAAAAAGCCTAAAAATGATTCTCTATGAAGGCTCTTAGTTTAATAGAGGTGTCCAATAATTCCAATCCCAGCCAGCCATGACCGCTGTTTGGATAAAACGTAAACTCTTGGGTAACACCCAGTTCAGTAAGTTTTTGGTTCAGGTCTATGCCTTGGGAATTGGGTATTAACGGATCCTGACCGCCGTAAAACAAAATGGTAGGGGGAGCGCTAGCCGTTACCTGATATAATGGACTAACACTTTTAAGCACGTCTATATCGGTCCCAAATTGAAAAATCAAATCCTTTAACTCTTGGTTTTCAGAATTACTATAAGCCTCATCGGCCAGATTGGTGGGGCCAACGATGCTGCATACCATTTTAATCTGGTTGTTGGTGTCGTACGCATAACTCCATAAAAGCGATAGATGTGCGCCCGCACTAACCCCTACAAAACCTAAATCGGTTCCTATTTGATATGTTTTCCCCTTAGCTTTTAAATCATCTACAACCTTGGTAATGTCATTAATTTGCATAGGGTGTGGCGGATGGTTCGCATCTGCCAAACGATAGTTCATGTTTACTATGGCAATATCGGGAAGTTGTTCACGAAAAAAATCGCGAAATGAGTTCATTTCTAACTTATCGCCTTCGCGCCAACCACCCCCGTGCACCAATAACAATACTTTTGTGTCCTTTGTGCGATTTTTAGGAAGGTAAATGTCATATTTCTGTTTAGGGTCATTTCCGTAGGAAACGTTGGTCAATGCCTCATACTCCAAATTTTCCTTTTCCGCTATTTCATTGTTATCCGTAGCGCACGATAAAAATAAAACAACACTAACTAAACTAAAAAAAATTGATCGTATCATAACATTATAAGGTATATTCATGATAACGTTCAAAATCGCAAACTATTATTTTACAGCTATTTAGGGTTTACTGAAAAAGTATAATCAAGCAACTTTAAATTTCATTTTTTTTAGATAAAACTGACTGGCAAAAAAGCCAAAATTCATTTTTGACCT
>Ga0075117_1000697_pt1 | contig 22403 bp, 16 predicted proteins | sample AntAceMetag02UKJ_FD_69789 | JGI IMG/M metagenome (GOLD analysis project Ga0075117, IMG submission 69789) | Saline lake microbial communities from Ace Lake, Antarctica - Antarctic Ace Lake Metagenome 02UKJ | ecosystem: Environmental > Aquatic > Non-marine Saline and Alkaline > Saline | place... | reverse complement strand
GATTCTCCAGAATGCTTACAGAACGGATGTTAGGCCCTTATTGACACAGGCACGTTCGATAAGCGGAGGCGCCATTGACCCCTTAAAATCGTACCGTAACCTGAAGATACGGTCGGGTCTAATCCAAGAGAGAGGTGTGGATTCAGTAGCGTCCGGACTATAAGATTTGCAAGATGAAAAAAAAGGTAACGGCGGTTTTCGATATTGGTCGAACCAACAAAAAGTTCTTTCTTTTTGATAGTAATTTCCAAGAAGTACACCGCGAGTACATTCGATTCGATGAAATTACCGACGAAGATGGGTATCCGACAGAAAATCTTGAAGCATTAGAAAATTGGGCAAAGGAGGTTTTTGATAAAATGCTCGATTCCCCAGAATATGATATCGAGGCTTTGAATTTTTCGTGTTATGGGGCAAGCTTGGTGCATGTTGACGAAAATGGAGAGCCGACTACTCCGTTCTACAATTACATGAAACCTTTAGATGATGAAGTTTATAATTCTTTTTATAAGGCTTACGGTCCCGAGAACGAAATTTCAAGGGTAACAGGTTCTCCCAAATTGGGAATGCTCAATACCGGCATGCATTTGTATTGGCTTAAATATGCCAAGCCGGAAGTTTTCTTAAAAATAAAATATTCCCTACATCTTCCCCAATACCTTAGTTTTCTTTTTACAGGAATTCCGATAAGTGAATTTACAAGTATAGGCTGCCATACCCTACTTTGGGATTATGAAAAGAACGACTATCATGCATGGGTTTATCAAGAGGGAATAAATGAAAAACTACCTCCTCTAGTTTCTTCAAGAAAAAAAGTCCAAATAAACTATAAAGGCAAAACCATCGAAATGGGTGCGGGCATCCATGACAGTTCTTCGGCCTTATTACCCTATGTACAAAGTTTAAATAATCCATTTTTATTGGTATCCACAGGTACTTGGAGTATCTCGATAAATCCCTTTAATACAGAAATGTTAACCCTCACTGACCTTGAAAACGATTCGTTGTTCAATATGCGTATCGATGGGAGTCCCGTGAAGGTTTCTAGACTGTTTCTTGGCAACGAATATAAACTTCAAGTCAAGGCCTTGTCTGAACATTTTGGTGTTCCCAGGGACTACCATAAAACCGTAAAATTCGACCAAGACGTTTTTTTTGAGATTAACAAAGACTTCGTGCCACTATTTAAATGGTCGAGTATAACATCCGAAGATATGCCTAAAGATACTAAAATTCCGTACGTTGAATTCGAACATGCGTACCATCAGCTAATACTAGAATTGGTTTTGTTACAAGTAAAAAGTATTCGGTCGATTTTGGGAAATACAAATATCGAAAGACTTTATGTTGATGGAGGTTTTAGCGACAATGAGGTCTACATAAATCTATTATCTGAACATTTGGGAAGTATGAAACTCAGTACCACCAATTCTTCCTTAGGTTCGGCATTGGGAGCTGCCATTGCCATATCCGATGGTGAATTGGATTCCAGGTTCCTGAAGAAAAATTATAGTTTAAGAAAACATATTCCGTTCATTTTAAAATAGACAGCAGTTATGGCGATGAGTTTTGATTCAGATTATCCTTCGATAGACGATTTAAGGACGAAGGCAAAATCACGTATTCCTAAGTTTGCATTTGAATATTTGGATGGAGGTTGCAATGAAGATGTAAGTTTGGGTAGAAATACCTCGGAGATTCGAAAAGTACAATTACAACCTAGGTACTTACGAAATTACGGCACAAGTTCCATAAAGACTAAGGTTATGGGAATGGAGTTCAACGCTCCTTTCGGAATAGCTCCTGTAGGCCTTCAGGGACTCATGTGGCCAAATACCCCTGCGATTTTGGCCGAGGCAGCTTACAATCACAACATTCCGTTCATTTTAAGCACTGTGACCACAATGAACATTGAAAAAGCCAGCGAACTTACCGAAGGTAATGCTTGGTTTCAATTATACAATCCGGTGGACGATGCCATTCGCGATAGTATTATCGACCGCGCCGAAGCGGCAGGTTGCCCGGTCCTTGTTCTGCTTTGTGATGTACCTACTTTTGGGTACCGTCCACGGGATTTTAGGAACGGACTCGCATTACCCCCAAAAATGACGGTTGCCAACATCCTTCAAATATTGGGAAAACCTACTTGGGCCTATAACACCTTGAAATATGGTCAACCTACCTTCGAAACCTTGAAGCCTTATACTCCTGAAGGATTGAATTTAAGGCAACTAGGCGCTTTTATGGACAAAACGTTTTCGGGCCGATTGAACGAAGAAAAAATTAAACCCATACGGGATAAATGGAAAGGAAAGTTGGTCTTAAAAGGTGTGGCCTCTGAGCAAGACACCCAAGATGCCATACGGATGGGCTTTGACGGCATCATCGTTTCCAACCATGGAGGAAGACAATTGGATGCCGCCCAATCCACCATAAACTCTTTACAGGAAATTACCAAAAAATATAGTGACCAATTGGAGATAATGATGGATAGTGGTCTACGTTCAGGGCCGGATATAGCCCGTGCAATGGCCTGTGGTGCCAAATTTACTTTTATGGGACGTTCCTTTGTGTACGGGACTGGAGCCTTAGGCAATAAAGGTGGAGACCATACTATTGGCATGCTAAAAACACAATTTAAGCAGGTGATGGACCAGCTCTGCTGCGAGCGTGTGGAGGATCTGCCCAAGCACTTAATAAAATAACCAACCTAAAAATTCTATGAGTCAATATAATATTGAGGAAGAAATAGAGGAAATTGCCGGTGGTGAGTTTGAAAGACAACCCGTACCCGAATCCAAACTTAAAAGTTGGAAAAGTTTTCTTGGGATGTATGCCGGGGAACATGCCGCTGGAACTGAATTTGTTATTGGACCCTTGTTTTTGACGACCGGGGTAAGTGCATTCGACTTGATCATTGGGTTACTATTAGGAAACCTGATGGCAGTTATTAGTTGGCGATTCTTGACCTCAGAAATTGCAGTCAAGAGAAGATTGACGTTATACTACCAATTGGAAAAAATCTGTGGTAAAAAATTGGTGATCGGTTATAATCTGGCCAACGGAATCCTGTTTTGCTTTTTGGCTGGGGCAATGATTACCGTATCGGCAACGGCAGTGGGTATACCGTTTGACATGGAAATGCCTAAACTAACGGATACCATGCCTAATGGGGCTACATGGGTCATTATCGTTTTTGTGATCGGTGCGGTCATTTCTTTGATTGCCTCGAAAGGCTATGATACGGTTTCCAAAGCCGCCAACTGGATGTCCCCGGTAATAGTTTTAGCCTTTGTAGCCTGTGGTATTGTGGCTTTACAACAATTAGGCGTTGGTAGTTTAAAAGACTTTTGGAATATTTGGGGCGAAGGCGGAGAGCCCTTTCCAGGGCAAATTAAATACACCTTTTGGCATGTTTTCTTTTGGTCATGGTTCGCTAATGCCGCTATGCACATCGGTATGTCCGACCTTTCCGTATTCCGTTTTGCTAAAAAATCAAGTTCCGGATGGACTACAGCAGCGGGTATGTATGTAGGCCATTATATGGCATGGATTGCGGCAGCACTATTATATGCCGTATATGTGCAATCCCCAGAAGCACAGGCACTGTTGACACGGGGCGAAGCACCTAACGTGGCGCCTGGACCTTTGGCATATAATGCGATTGGCGTCTTCGGTATCATTGCCGTAGTTTTGGCCGGCTGGACGACCGCAAATCCTACCATTTATAGGGCTGGACTTGCATTCCAGGCCATTATTCCAAGAACCTCCACGTTCTGGGTGACCATTTTAGCGGGTTCCATTGCCACCATAGCCGGACTTTTCCCCGCTTTTGCCATGAAATTGTTGGATTTCGTAGCGCTGTATGGGTTCATTCTGGCACCTGTTGGTGCCGTTATAGTTTTCGAACATTTTTTCCATAAGCAAGCAGGCATCGCCCAGAACTATGCAGAACTGGCGAACATTAAATTCAACAAATCGGTTTTATTGGCATGGGGAATCAGCTTCGGATTGTTCTACTTTATATCTGTAAAGTTTGATGTTTTTCTATCTTTTGTCACATTGCCAGCGTGGATTTCGTGCGGTGTACTTTTTTTAGTTTTTAGCAAGTACTTACAAAAGCTAGATTGACCGACTGCAGGAAGGATAGAAAATGGATTTGAGAGTAGAAATAAGAGGTGTCGGTTGGAACTATTAAAAAAATCAAATTGAAATGTTGTAAGTTTTTTAAATAGGAAAATAGATGAAAAGTGTTATTGATAGATTTATGGCTGGGTATATTGGAGGAATTTTTTACTGTTAGATTAAAGTCTTTATGTGACTTTAATTTCTAAAATTATAGCATTATGGAGAAAGTAAAATGGGGAATCATAGGTTGTGGCGATGTTGCAGAACTAAAAAGTGGTCCTGCTTTTCAAAAAACACTTAATTCGGAGCTATTGGCCGTGATGCGCCGCGATGGCAAAAAAGCTAAAGATTTTGCTAAAAGGCATAAGGTGCCTATAGCGACCGACAAGGCCGATGACTTGCTGAAAAACAAAGAAATCAATGCGATTTATATAGCCACCCCTCCCTCAACACATTTAGACTATGCACTCGCTGCTTTGGAAGCTGGTAAAAATGTCTATCTGGAAAAACCAATGGCCATAACCTCCGAAGAAGCACAAAAGATATGCAAGGCTGTTGAAAAAAGTAATTGTAAATTGACGGTTGCCCATTATAGAAGAAAGCTACCTGCCTTTATGAAAGTGAAAGCCCTTTTGAAGCAAGGAGCGATTGGAAAGGTCTTGTTTGCCGACATTCAAATTCTTCAGCCCAGCAAATCAGATATCATTGCCGATACGGACGAAAATTGGAGATTAAATCCGGAAGTATCGGGTGGGGGCTATTTTTACGATTTGGCCCCGCATCAAATCGATTTGATGTACCATTACTTTGGGGCGTTTAATGCGATTTCTGGATTTTCAACCTCAAGTAATAACAGTTTAGTCGAGGACACCGTAAATGGGATCATTACTTTTCAAAGTAGCGTTCAGTTTCGGGGAATATGGAATTTTACTTCTTCCGATGAGAACAAAAAAGAAGAATGTATGATCTATGGAACGGCCGGAAGCATACGTTTTTCCTTTTATGGCGATACCGTTTATCTTAAGACCGAAACCGGTAACGAGGAGTTCAATTTTGAAAACCCGAAACACATTCAACAACCGATGATAGCCGCTGTGGTAGACTTTTTTTTAGGAAATACTGAAAACCCATGTCCCGCTGAAGACGGTTTCTTGGTTATGCAGGCACTCGAAAAGTTAAGTGGTCGCCGGTTTTGAACGATTCCCGAAATAAGTACTAGATTTCTCTAGCAAACTATTTCATCTGGGTTTGATTGAGTTTTATTTCGTCGCTTTATCGTATTTCCACAATTAATGGGTTTTTTAAACTTTCGGCAAAGTTGTTCAAATAAGATTCCCATTCCGCTTTTGTTGCAAACTGCCCGCTTTTTTCCCATCCAAAACCGGCATAGTAAATTACTTTGTCATCATTGGTTTTGATGTGGGTGAAAAGATTGCTTTCATCTTTTCTATTGGTTACATAGTGTTCATGCCCTACCATGGCGTTTTCAGGAACGATAATACCGGTACCTAGTTCTGAATCTTCATGGGATTCCCAATAACTAACCCAGCCATTTTTTTCATTTACACCGATTTCTCCGTCTTTTTCGTGGAGTGTTAGTCCGGCTGAAATGGTATCCGTTCCTTTTAGGGTAATTTCAAATCGCGATAAATTACTTCCGTAGTCCAAAGAAATCTTTTTCTCTTCCGAAATCATATTCCCGGCCGCATCCCAATCCGCATAGGTCAATATGAAACTTGTTCTGATAGGTCCTGTACTTAATGTTTTCCAAGAAGTAAAGTTCCTTGAAATATGATAGGTCGTATCCACCTTTTTTGCGATGCCTCCGACACCTCGACTTTTGCCAACGTGAAAATTATCCAAACCTTCGCCATCGTCTTTATGGTAACTGCCATCCGATTCGAGCTCTTTTTTATACCACTTATTGATAATGGGATAATCCACTCTTTTTAACCAAGCATCGATACCGCTGGATAGTGTGCCTCCCTTTACACCGTCCTCAATCATTTTTTGTGCAACGGGACCATACGTTCTAAAAGCTACTCGGTTGTTCTCCCAAGCATAATCATCGGTACGTTCTGGAACAAATCTAGAATAACATGCCGGATCGGCATTATTTTCTGGTGTGTTTAGGGACAGGGAAACTTCGTACACCTTTTCGCCATTGGCGGAAATTTCAGGTTGAAACAATAGGGCATCCGGTATGCTGTCTCCGTCTGAATCTATTAGTTGTGAAACTATGTCGGTTTGTGTTTCCACATCCTTAAGTACAACACGTGCTTTCAAATCGGTGATTTGAAGTTCTGAAATAGCTACTGAAACCGTTTCGAAAGATCGATCTTTATCCAAGGTGTTTTTGACAACGATTTGTTGATTGGATTCTGGTTTATCCCCGCAGGATATACCCACTAGCGCCATACAAAGTGGAACAAGAATACTGTTTTTCTTCATGGGTTAAAGCAATTAGTTTTCGTTTGAGGGTTTACCAATGGTCGCTAGTATTCCTCCGTCAACATATAAAATGTGCCCATTCACAAAGTCACTGGCTCTCGAAGCTAAGAAAATGGCCGCTCCGGCCAAATCATTTGGGTCACCCCATTTGGCTGCGGGGGTGCGATTCACAATGAATTCGTTGAAAGGATGTCCGTCCACGCGAATGGGAGCTGTTTGCGAGGTAGCAAAATACCCTGGTCCAATTCCATTGATTTGAATATTGTGCTTTGCCCATTCGGTCGCCATATTTTGGGTCAACATTTTGAGTCCGCCTTTTGCGGCGGCATATGCCCCAACCGTATTACGGCCCAACTCGCTCATCATGGAGCAAATATTTATGATTTTACCTTGTTTGCGTGCTATCATGGTTTTGACCACATGTTTTGACATGATAAACGGACTTACCAAATCAATGTCAATGACCTGCTTGAAATCGGCTACTTCCATGTCCTCCAAAGGGGTTCGTTTAATTATGCCTGCATTGTTTACCAAAATATCGATGGCGCCAACTTCGCTTTGAATTTTACTTATAGCTTCAATCACCTGGGCTTCGTCAGCAACATTGAATTTATAGCCAACAGCTTTGATTCCCTCTCTTTCGTAATGCTTTACGGCATCGTCAATTTTTTGTTGAGAGGAGTTGCCATTTACGATAATGGTTGCACCTGCTTTGCCAAGACCTGCGGCCATGGCCATGCCTAAGCCATGGGTGCTTCCTGTAACCAAAACTATTTTGCCTTTAAGGTCGAACAATTCTATGCTCATAGGTTTATCTTAAATCTGTGATTTTCGCAACATCCATATCGCTATAGTCTAAATTCTCTCCGGCCATACCCCAAATGAATGTATAATTGGAAGTTCCAGAACCGCAATGGATTGACCATGGAGGGGAAATAACCGCCTGATGGTTTTGCATCCAGATATGTCTTGTTTCTTGGGGTTGGCCCATAAAATGGCAAACCGATTGTCCTTCAGGTACATCTAAATAAAAATAAACTTCCATTCTACGGTCGTGAACGTGGGCCGGCATGGTATTCCAAACACTACCTGTTTTAAGCTCTGTCATTCCCATTTGCAATTGGCAAGTGGTCACTACGCCACCAATGATCATCTGACTTACGGTACGGTGATTTGCGGTTTCAAGGGAACCTAACTCTAATTTATTGGCTTGGGCTAGGCTGACCTTTTTCGTTGGACAACTTGTATGGGCCGGTGCGGAGTTCAAATAGAATTTAGCAGGGTTGCCTGCATTATCACTTTTGAAAATGACCTCTTTTGAGCCTTGTCCGATATAGAGTGCATCTTTGTGCGCTAGGGAATACGAAGTTCCGTCAACCTCAACCGAACCTGAGTCACCAACATTTATGATTCCCAATTCCCGCCTTTCAAGAAAGTATTCAGCTTTTAGGGGGTCGATAGTTTCAAGTTTTAATGGAGTTTCAGGAACCGCAGAACCCGAAATATAGCGGTCGTAATGCATATAGGTTAGGTTTATTTTGCCTTTTTCCATTAAATTCTCAATAAGAAATTCATCGCGAAGTGCTTTGGTGTCATATTTTTTTACCGCTTCCGGACTGGAAGCATATCGTGTTTCGTAGGATACTGCCATATTGTTGATATTTAGTTTGAGATTGACTTTTTGATGTCAAATTTCGAATCGCGTAATTTTATTAGGCCTCATAAAAGTCCAATAGTTGAATTTCCGGAATTGGTTAATTTCTTAAGGTCATCGAGCATTTCATATCTATGATGGGCACCGTATCGATATCCACAAATCTTATTTCCCTTATAAATTCCTTTCATGTTGTTCATGGATAAAGTAATTTATTAAAATGAACATATTTACTTTATTCTATGGAGGATTGGCTTCATTAAGGTTTTCTTAGTCAATCCTTTGAGGACTCCTAAAATGGATAAATGTACCCAGTGATTAAAGCGTTCTATCATTCCAGACAAGTCTATGACTTTTCGAAATTCAATGAGGCAATACAAAAGTAAGTCTGTTGCCTTTTCATAGTTTCCTAAAAAAATCGCATAGCACTGTCGCTTTCATCTCTTTTTATACCTTTTAATTTTAAACATTATCTAAACTTCAACATTAGGAATTTGGTGCCATGTCAATATAATTTATTTAACTTCTGCTTCATTGATAAAGAGATTATAATTTCCTAATTTGACCTTTATTGTTTTTTTGGCCTCAGTCAAAGTATCATTATTAATGAATTAATTTTCAAATCCTTTATACGTTCACGTTTAAAGATTTTTGATTGTAAAATAATACTAAAAATAAAGATTGACCTTTATGTTGCCATCCTGTGGTATCTTGTATTCATTTAAAAGAATGAAGTTCTTTTCTCAGATCAAAGTTATTCTTGTGATTTGGTGAATAGGACTCAAATCCACTACTGTTTTGCAAGTGTAAGCGCGATTTTTTTAGTTGCGTGGCACACTTAAATAGGGAATGCCATTGAAAGGATAATTAGCTTTAAATCGCACCATAATTCTCTGTATAAACTCGTTTCGCTAACTGTCCTGCAATTTAGGAGCCATATTCTACTTAGCTAATGGTGATGATACATTCGATTTTATTGGATGGAGGGATATTGGTCATTTTAATAGGAACGGCTTCCATACCAGGTACCATGTTAAAAATTCTATCCTTTTTAGTTTTAATTATATTGATAGGCGTATTGGCGGTAAGTATTACAACCTTGTCTTTCTTTACAATTTCTATAGATTGCTCTGAAATTTGCCGTACCACTTCATGCTTTGGTGAAATCAAGGGCAAGACCAATGCAAATTGTTCCTTAGGGAGATCAAATTCAGTGTTTTGGACCGTGATAACCACTTTGCTTCTGTCGAACTTATAGTTGAGGTGGAAATTAGTTTGGCCATGAATACCTTGGTCCTTATTGGTCAACCTCGTATTGACGTCAATAGCAATCTTATCATTGTTTTCATAGGCTTCTACCTCTGCCTTTAAATCATAAAGGTTAGTGAACCAGGTATTTCCCTCTATTATCTCCACCCTTGGTGTTAGCGGTATATCCTCTCCATCAGGTTGCGGCTGTTGATTGTTGGGTTCTGCCAACAAATATTCAGCCATGCTTGCAGTAAACAAAGGACCTATATCTTCGTGCCAAAGTAAAGCCAAGGATCCTCCGGTTGCTGTTTGAGATAAAGGCTTTTTAAACACTACATCGTTGGCTGATATGGTGGCTCTCCATGGGCCTTTTGATACTAAATATACTGCCAGATCCGAAAAATATTTAATACCATAAACCTTACTTCTAGGTAAGGGAATATAGGTTGAAATATTCGGTAAAATATGGGTATTGTCCAAAATAAACGCTAATGATTTTGCATGTGTAAAGGTATGGTGCAAGCATGGCAAAACGCCGTGGGATTTATAATGTAGACCGCCAGCCAATAATCCATCAACCGTGCACCTTTTCAATAACTCGGTGTTTTTAAAGGCCGCCGTCATGAAAGCTTTTTTCCTACCCGCCATTAGTGCAAAGGCAGGTTGGCAGCCATCTGTTGTACGGCTGCCCCAATAACTCCATTTGTTCTGACGTGTACCCCAACTATTGTCCCATGCACCGTCAGGTAGCATGAATTCCAAATGACTCTCCATCGATTCTTGCAAGAGATGCAATAAATCATCATCTTTTTCTGCAACTGCATATTGAACCAGACTGTTCAAGGTTTCTTCGACATTGTACCCAAGGTCTACGGGATATAACCCTTTTACGCTTGGTTCATCAGAAGGGTTATTCTCCCCGAAAATAAATTTGTTTGGCTTCGTAAGCCAATTTGGTAATTCAGATACTAGTTCCTTACTGTGTTGTAAATATCTTTCGTTATTGAACAAACGACCTAGTAGGTTTAATGCATATACAGCGGTCATGGAATAATTGATGTGGCTGTATTCAATGGTAAAATTGAGATGAACAAACTCAGCGGCTTTTTTTAACCTATCCGTCCATTGAAGTCTAATATCTTCTGCTAAGAGATGGCCATGATGTTGTAAGGCTTCACCTAATGCAATGGCTCCAAAAACCGTAATGCCTGGCCACGATTCGGGATTGGGGATGACCGTCCAACTACCATCGGGTTTAGATACATTCTTTGACCATTCCATAACTTGGATTGCAGCATTGAGGTATTTTTCATCACCCGTGGTGTCAGCCATAAAAAGGAAAGGATATACTGCGTCAATGCACCTACCATGTATTTTGTTACAGGCATTACAATAAAGCGCCCCATGTAGTTCAGTGTTCTCTGGGTCATTAATTTGGGTGGCTACCATGGCTTCGCACCAAGTGGTCAACAGTTCAAGGGATAATCGTTCAAAAGAATTGGCATCTAAACTGTTCAAGTCTGAGCTGTCTCCGAAGTTCTTGCACGCATAAAAAGGAAAGAATATGCCTATGGTTGACACGAGCGAAAGTTTTGTAAAATCTCTTCTTTGCATTTTATTACTATTGAATAGACTAAAAGTTTATTACGTTGTGTTTAATTTAAAAATTGTATTGAATAGCTGAACTATCTGAACTGATTTCCATTATGTACTCTACGTATGTCTAACAATTTTGGACTAAAATATTATAAGCCAGACCATGTGCCTTTTGTAACCCATAACCCTCTTAAAAATAAGAAGTCTATTGATATCCCAATCAAATAAAAGGGTATTCATCGACTCTCGAATCTTTTATAAGGTTTCATATTTTGTTCCATTTAGACTTTCTTCAAGCTCCTTATAATAGTCATCCAAATCTTATCATTTTCCATCTATTGGATATTTGGAATTATTTAATCAATCTTTGTGATTCATTATTTTTCTTGTCTGGGTCCAAAAGGCAACTTTGGTAAATCTACTTGAAATTCCGCCTAATATATAGCAAGATAATCTATGTGATGGCAGTAATGATTTATATATGGTGACAGTTAGGTTAGGCCTTATTCCATTTTTAGCATTTCGCTTCCCGCAAGGAGAAAAGCACCCGTCCCGTAATTTTGCCAGCTATCCGCTGTTGCCGGTTGGGGGTCGGCACCAATATCCTGAACCCAACCCACCATACCGTTCTCTTTTTGACAGGCCAATAGTGCTTTCCAACCTTTTTTTACCGCAGGGGCATATTCCGTTTTGTCCAACAATCCATTATTTACGCCCCAGGCTAAGGCAAAGGTATAAAAACCACTGGCACTCACCTCGCCATGATTCCATGATTCAGGCGAGAGCAAACTGGTTCTCCAAAGTCCGTCTTCGTGTTGTAACTCTTTGATTTTAGAGGCCATTTCCTTGTACAGGTTTACATAAAAATCGCGGTGCTCGTAGTCCTTCGGAAGGTCTGACAAAACTAGGGCAAGACCGCCTAGAACCCATCCGTTTCCGCGTGCCCAAAATATTTTCTTTCCATTGGGTTCTTTGAGGTCTTTCTCATTCACGCCCCATTGGTACCGGGTATCCCTTGCAAAAAGATTTTCTTCTTTGTCATAAAGCAGGTCATAGGTTTCCGTGTAGTAGTTGTGCATGGCATCGAGGTATTTTTGCTCACCGGTCTGCTTTACATAAACTGTAATAACAGGAGGCGCCATAAAAAGGGCATCGCACCACCACCAAAGTATTTTTTTCTCTTTGTTCTTATCTGTACCTTCTTTCCAAGGATTTGGCTCAAATAAATGGATGTCCAAAAACTCTTTGGTGGGTTCTAAATCCACAAGGTCTTTCCGGGTTGAATTCGCATACAGGTAGGTGTACGAGATGGCAACATCATCTGCGTGAAAAGTTCTATACATAGTTTTCCATTCGTTTCTGTAACCCATGGTTTTCAATGCAGCCAAAAAAACGGGGTCTTTGGTAGCTTGATGAGCTTTGGTGACCCCTACAAAATATGCGCCGTTGGTCCAATCGGTGGGTGCTATTGCAAATATTGGATGCGCCTCTTGCCACTCCATTGCGCTTACCATGGCTGCTTCAATTGTTATCTTGTCGAATTGTTGTGCCGAAACGGTAAAGCTGTTTAGAAAACTGACAATAACTAATGTCATCATGCTTCGTATGGTTTGATGTTTTTTCATTTCATTATATTTAGTTGGTTCTTATTTTTTTAATCTAAATTTTGCGGTCACTCCGTCTTCGGATGAGGTGCCAATCAGTACTTTATAATTGCCGGACTCTAAAATTTTCTTCATTTTGAGTCCGGTAAACTCGAGCATTTTAGGAGTAATGATAAAAGTAACGGTTTTGGATTCACCTGGTGCAAGTTCAATTTTTTTAAAACCTTTTAATTCCTTATCCGGACGGGTTACAGTACCTATCTCATCCTTTAAGTACATTTGAACAACCTCTTTGGCGGTCATATTTCCCGTATTGGTAACCTGAACACTCACTTGAATCTCGGTAGATGCTGTGATGATTTCCGCTGATATTTTAAGGTCGTCATATTCAAATTTGCCGTAACTCAATCCGTGGCCAAATGGGTACAATGGGCCATCCTCTAAAAATAGATAACCCTTTTTCTTGTTGATTTCCTTCATGCTATAATGGAATGGTAACTGCCCTATGGAGCGTGGTACCGTCACAGGGGATTTTCCTGAGGGAGATACATATCCGAAGATAATTTTCGCCAATGCAGTATCACCCAATTCGCTTAAGTCCCAACCATCTAAAATTGCATCGGCCTGTTCTGAAATAGTATTAATGGATAAGGTTCTTCTATGTTTTAAAACAACGACTACGGGTTTGCCCAAAGCTTTTACTCTTTCTATCAACTCGTCTTGGGGGCCTACGGGGTCAATGGTGGCCCTATCTCCTAAAGCGTTATTGAAATAAGCCTCCTTGGAAGTAAATTCATCACCCCCTAAAAACAAAATGGCTACATCTGAATCATTTGCCAAATTCGTTAATTGTTGGAGCGCGCTTTCTTCGGTTGGGCGCAGCTTAGGCACCCCTTTGTCCCCGTCGGTCAATTCAAAACCTTGGTCGGAAACATAGGTAACACCATTACCGGAAACAGCTTCAAAAGCAGCTTTGGTACCTTCATCCAATAAAGGGCCTAGAAGTGCAATTTTCTGATTCTCTTTTTTAAGCGGAAGGATGTTTTCCTCGTTTTTCAAGAGGACAATCGATTCCAAATCGGCCTCTTGTGCCAAGGCCAATGACCTCTGCGAGCGCACTTCTTTTTCAACTTTTTTGATATCTACATACGGATTGTCGAAAAGCCCTAAAATCATTTTCGTACGCAATACTCGCCGCACTGAACGGTCAATCATTTTTTCTATGGATGGGTCTTTTTTGACCATTTCCGGTAAATATGCATAGGAATCTTCGGCGTACAAATCGATATCGATTCCGGCTACCAAGCCCATTTGAGCAGCGGCTTCCGGACTTTCAGCTACTTTCATGAAATAGTAGAGCCGAGCGATATCGTTCGAATCAGAAACCACATACCCATCAAAACCCCATTGGTCACGAAGTACGCCCGTCAACAACTCAGGATTACCATGGCTTGCAATACCATTGAGGTCACCATGGGAGGCCATTATTCCCAAAGTGCGGGCTTCTTGAACCGCTGCCTCAAAGGGTGGATAGATTTCATCAATTAAAGTTCGCTCCGAAATCTCTACCGCTGCAAAATTAGAACCACCCAATACTTGGCCGTAGCCCGCAAAATGTTTTGCGACCGCACCGATGTGCGTGCCGTTGACGAGACCTTCATAGTTTCCTTGGACGCCTTTTATAGCGTTGACCACCATTTGAGTGGTCAAAAAGGTGTCTTCTCCAAAGGCTTCGCTCATACGCCCAAAACGGGGATCGCGGACAATATCGGCTTCTGGGGAGTGGCACATGTGCATGCCCCGTAATCGAGCTTCCCTTCCAACAACATCCCAAATACGATTTACAAGTTCAGGATTGAAGGATGCCGCTGAGCTTATCGGTCGACCAAATTTGGTACAGCCTTCAGCATCTACACCATTATAAGATTCCGTAACGAACAAAGCAGGAATACCCCAGCGATTACTCTGTATAATATATTTCTGCAGTTCATTATTGAGTTTGGCAGCAGCCAAAGGAGAAAGATGCTCTCCGGGGTTCTTGATACCCGCTATGCCCAATTTGAGCTTTTCAACCACCCTGTCGGATAATTTTAATCGTCCCTTTTCATCGGCTTCCACACCGATGTTAGCGTGGAATATTCGCATTTGGGCCACTTTTTCTTCTAATGACATTCTGGGTAACAAATCTTCCACACGTTCTTCGATAGAAAGAGTTACATCTTTATAAGGCATCTTCCTTTTTTGGGCATGACTACTTATAAAGACGAATAACAATAAAGCAGATAAAAAAGAGTACTTCATTAAATTTTGAATTGTTCTATTAACCTTCGCGAATCATTTTGGCTGGACTATTGAGTCTGAAATAAATTTGATTCCTAATAGACTAAAATAGTTCAAAGTATAGATAAAAGTGTCCTGTACTATGTGGTGTGATTAAAAGGGCAATTTCTAAAATTCCAATTCAATGTTCCCAGAATAAGCTAGCATTATTTTTTACTATAAATCTTGATATTCTTATAGATGGCAGATCGTGTATACATGTGCCGTAATCCGATTCGGCCTGCAGTTACCGGCGCAGCTTCCGAAAGATCCCAAGTAAAAAGCTCCTCCTCATCGTCGCCTTCCATTTTAAACAAGAGCCGTTTTTTTGTTTTGAGAACCGTGATATGATAGGTCTGACCAGATTTAAAAAACCCTTTTTGGTCGTACGATGGATAGATTTTAGTGACGTCAAAAGGTTTATCCTCCGGTTTTGGATATTGCCGTGCGCGAACATAATATGAGCCATCACCGGTGTTGTTAAAAGCGGCATAACTAATATGTAGTGCGTTCATGTTTTCAAAATATGTTTTCATGGCAGGCACCTCCCGAAACTTGCACCATCTGGAAATATCCCTATCAAAACTCTCTTTGCCGTCGCCCGTTGCATTTATATAAAGTATGTTCACCCATTTATTTTGGTTATCGGTTCGGGTATAGTCATATTCTATTTTAATATCACCTCTGAACGATTTTTTAGTCCATAATACGGCATGGTGGGCATCATTTCTTGCCTCGGGACCGGCAAGAAAGAGCATTCCTTTTTTGGTGTTTTCAACAGTGGCATTCAAACCGTCTAATGTCCAATTCTTCGTCCAATCTTTAGTTCCGTAATCCTGAAAAACACATGTCCACTTTTTGGATTCATTGAGTTTTTCAAAATCCGAATCCAACAGCGATGCATTTGTACTCCTATCTTCTTTGCAGCTACCTAAAAGACAACCTAAGATTACTAGTCCTAAAAAAGGGTTGTTTTTCATTAGTTATTTCCTTAATATGATTTTTGACGCCGTAGGCTAACGGGGCACATTTCACTATTTCGTATGTTGTTAAGGCTACCTTCAGTCCTTTATCTGAAGAGGAGATGGTAGGTTTTACAGTATTATCAATCAATTCAGTTTCTTAGCTTGGATAAGTTACAACCGCAAAGAGTTAGGCTGTTTTATCGCTTTTAAATCTTTGGTAATTCCAGATTTGGAAACATTTCCGCTTATCCAATGCCACCAGGTACGGGCCTTGGCTTCGGATGGAGGGTTTTGAAAACCTATTTCTAAATTTCCTAAAGAAACACCTGGTTTATTTTGACCTTTAAGCATCAAATTGTTTACAAGGGTTAGACCTACAACAACCAGCAATTGGAAATAGATTTTGTTTTGTTTCTCTTTAAAGGTCTTCACGTAGTTAACCTTTATTTTGGCTTCCCTTTTATTTTAGTGGCTTTGGTGATTGCACCACACCCTTTCCTTCATCAAAGCTCCAATAATCAATAGCCTTTATTTTTTCGTCCAATACATAATTCCACTTTTTTAGATAGTAATCCCTTGGGTAAAAATCATCGCCAATTTTTGCCAGTTGTTGCCTAAGTTTATTCCCTAATTCATTCTGAATTTCCACAAACTCAGGCTGGTCGAAGAGGTTGTTCATTTGATATGGATCATTAACATCATCAAAAATCATATGATCATCCGTCAATGTTTTAACGTACGTGTACTGTTTTGTCTTTAGGGCACGATATTCAGGATATTTAAATTCATTGGTAAAGGGACTAAGGTTCATTGCCAATACTGAACGGTCAACTTCCGCATCAGGAAATTTAACCAGCTCTGAAAAATCTTCACCTTCGATGCTATTGGGAATTTCTATATGTGCCAGACTTAAAAGCGTTGGCAATATTTCTGGAGTTGTTATAGGGGCATTTACCTTAGTACCCTTATTTACCACAATTGAAGGATACCTTATCAAAAAAGGCACATTTATTGATTCCCTCCAACCTAATTGCTTCATAAAAGGTCGCATACCGTGAGAGCCCATCATTTCACCGTGATCTGCACTAAAAACCATAATGGTATCATCATCCAAACCAAGTTTTTTGATATGATCCAAAATCCTTCCTATAGCCTCATCCGTTGCCGTGCAATGGGCATAGTAGCCCTGTAGTTCATCACGGGTCCTATCTTCCCAGTCTATTGGAACATTTGGTTGTAGGTGCAATTTTTCCTTTGGGTACATGTCTTTAAACCTTTGCGGAGCGCTGTCATGTGGAAAATGTGGGGTTGCTATGGACACAACCATTAAAAATGGATTTCCATCCTTGGCATGATCTGTTAAATACTGATTGGCATCGGCCACGATGGCATAGGGCGAATACCCTTTCCAAACTTGCTTTTCTGGATTTTCGTTTTCATAATAGGGCATATTGTTATAATCGTGTGAGCATTCATTTGCTTTCCAATAATCAAAACCTTGTCGTCTTTCAGGTATGACATTATTAGTTCTTCCATGCCCGTCCAGATGCCATTTGCCCCAATAGGCAGTGTTATAACCTTCCGCTTTAAAAATTTCGGCCATGCACAATTCTTCACTCGGTAAATACAGGTCGTTTAAAAACATACCTGTTGTAGTAGGATATCTTCCGGTGAGTAAAGCGGCCCTGTGCGGTGTACATACAGGGGTGACCGAAACAGCGTTTGTAAAGTTGATGGCCTCTTTGGCAAAAGCATCTAAATTTGGGGTTTTCACATCTGGATTACCCATATAGCCCAAAGCAGATCCCCGCCATTGATCTGTTAAAATGTAGACGATATTTGGCCTTTTGATTTCTTTGACCAATTCTTTTTTCTCCTCTTTCTTACACCCAAAAAAAGCTATTAAAACTAGGGCTGAAATAATTTTTCCCATTCTTTTTTTCATCGTTGATCTTTTGTTAGTTTGATATCCAAAAAGTAGCACTAACCGGTGATAAGGTTAAGCTTGCTTTTGTAAATTCTTGATTTTCTATTTTTAAATGTTCGGTATCTATTAGGATTGAGATTTCACCCGTATACGGATTAGCTTTGTGCAGCTGAAAATTCCACTTTAGCATTACTTCTGTTTCAATCGCTTCGTCACTGGAATTGGAAAAAAAGTAAATCTGCCTACCGTCTTTTATTTTATGGATATAATTAAATTTCCCCAAATCCGAAGTCAATTTTGGATTTGGTGAAAATTGAATATCGGCAGCTGCATTTATGTTGATTGCCTCGGACAAATTTTGCTCGGTTGGATTGGGAATATGAATGGCCTTTCCCTTGATAGTATTATCCTTGTACTTGATTTCCGAAGTTAAAGGAGCTTTTGGGTCAATGCCGAATATTTCCTTGACCAAGGCTTGTACTTTTTCATCTTGGCCTATCTTTGAAGCTTTAAACGGTAACTGTCCTGTTGAAATTACCAAACCACCCTTATCGTAATATTCCTTTATTTTTTCCAAGGTTTTTAATGAAATCACTTTGCATCCCGTAATGATAAGTGCCTTATAGTTTTGCTCGTTTTCAAGATTCGCCAAGCGCACTTGACCCTCGCCAATTTCGTATTTATCATCCAAAAAGAGTTCAGGATGTATAAAAGTGAAATCTTGTCGGATATCGTTAGTCAACAAGCCGCTTATTTCTTGGTAATTGGTTTCCGGGGAAATAAAAAACCCCTGTCGCGGATTATCGGGATCTTCAAAACGGTACCAACCCGCCAATTCTTCAAACGGATAAAAAACCCCTATTTCGGAAACCCTTTTACCACCTTGTAACAGCATACAAGACCTGCCGACATATTCGGAATAAGCAGGCAGGGCAGGCGCCAATTTTTCGCTATAGGGAGAAACGAGAGGCGAAATATATACCTGTTCAGGGTTATACCAAAGCCCGTGCGGAACCACAAAATTAACACCTCTGGAGAAAATATCCATCACAGAGGGATAGAGCATCAAAGAATCGAAGGACTTTTCCTTATAAGCCCCGTAAATCTCTGTGGAGACTATAGGTCTATCGTAATAATCGGCCGCAGAACTGATGAGTTTATGTCCGTTTTGTCCGAATTGATATCCAATAATGGCATCCGTCAAGGGCATGGTGGTATGTCTGAAAAATTTGAAAATATCGGCATTCATATCGATGGGCGCGGGGTCGTAGTTGCCCGGAGGGTGGCCGGTATCTTTTAGCCCATGTTTCTTCGTCCATTTGCCCACAAGTTTGGGAAAGCCTTCCGCCAATAGTTCGGCACGCGTATTGAAGAACGCATGGCGAACGGCCTCGGTTTCCGGTCCGATATTATACCATAAAGCAGGGTACCAAGGTTTTGGGTCGTACCCATTTAATTCCTCAAATTTTTCATTGAATTTCCCCGTCCAAGTTCGCGGATGTTTCCAAAAACCAACATCATCGAAAAAGGTGGTTTTAATGGTATTCCCAAATAGGATTCAAAGTTCGCTTTGTACACATCATAAGTGAGACGAATCATTACCCGGACTGCTGTAGTATCCAAATAATCTACTACCGGAAAGGCTTTATGATGGCTATCCTTGACCATGGGGAAGTACATGATTTTCCAATTCCCGTTTGGGACCTCCCAAGTAACGGTGCCATTGTTTATATATTGGTTCAGTTCAATGCGTTCCAAAGTTTGTTCGTTCATCGCTACAGCCGAAAGGATTTTACCGTCGGGCAATTGCTCTGTGAATTTTACAGGTCCTTTCAGTGTTTTTTCCACTTTATCCAGCCTTTTCATAGTATGCTGTGGAAAAAGTTCTCCTATCTTTCCGCCTGCCATTCCAGAGGGAAAATCGTTGTCATCATATAGAATAACTTCCATATCAAGCTCCTCGGCGGTATCCAGAACATCTTGAAAACGATCTAGATATTCGGGAGATAGAAACTTGGGTGTAGTGCCGGGCCTTCCGTCTTTTTTGGGAGCGAGGGGTAATACACTTATTCCGGAAAAACCTCCCAATTCTTTGGCATCCCGCATTTGTTTTTGAATGCCTTCCGTGGTGAGTTCCCCATTGATATGCCAGAAGGGCATGGGTTTATAAGCTCCGGGCGGATTCTTAAAGTCTTCGATGAGCTTTTTAGGGAGCTCTTTCTTTTCAGAAACACAGGAGTTATTCAATAATCCTAGTATTAAGCTAAGGGCTGCTATTTGAAAATATCTTTTAAAAATTGTATTCATTTTTAGTCTTTTAGGTTATAGCGCAACGCCCCTTTATGTGATGTATTTGTATTGAGCTCTTTTTTCCCAAATTGTAGTTTTTTACCTTCGCCGATGTATAAAATCATTTTCGTTTTATCAATACCAGCCACGGTGCGAACAATGCCAAATCGGCCTTTGAAATTAAGTTCCAGTTCTTCATTTTTATAAATAGCTTCCTTGTTGTCTTGTGAGATAATGATGTCGGTGATTTGCGTATTGCCTACTTGGGATGTGACAATGGCGCCAATAATCTTAGTGCCATCTTTTAATGGTGCTACCTTTTTTATACTGGAATTTTGGTTTTTAGAGGGTTCAAAAACACCGATAAAAGGATTGTCCCATGCCTCTCCCTTTTGTCTAATGGCAAGCACTTGGGTCTTTTTGTCCACATAGCCGTTTTTTGCCTCGCGTGTCGGTGGGGCCAAAGCTTGGGTATATTCCCTCGTTACACCATCAGGTACAAAAAGATGCATATAGGTATCGTCATAGTCGATTTCAAACCGAATTTTTATCGCACCGTCAGTAGCCTCCGTTATATATGTTTCTTCAAAATAGCGCCACCCTGGAGACTTGACCACATCGCCAATATCATTCTGGTAACGATCTGTTTTTTGAAGGGGCATGGCTTCCTCATTGGAATCAAAGATGTGGGTTTTATCACCAATATTATGATAGATGTAGTCATGGAACTCGTTGGTGTCGTTCGACTTGGAACGGAATAAATCAAAATAATATCCGGTGGTGTCGCTAGTTCTGATAGTACTCAGCGTACGTTCCTGCGTAGCGTTGTTTACGGTATCGGACAAAAACTGGGTGGCAAAATTGAATTCCTCTGCAATACCATCTTCTAAATGTTCGGGCTCCGATGCAATATTGACCACGGTATTTTGCCAAACATTGGCCTTGCCTTTCCAAGAACCTTCGTCCAGTCCATGCGAGGTGCCGTTGACCACTACGGTATTATTGCCTGCATACAGCCTAAAATAATGTTCGTGCAGGGGAATTCGCCGTTCAGGTACGGTAGGTGGTAGTCCGGCATTGGGCCCGATAACATAACCGGCTCCATACAACTCCATCCCAATGCCCGTAAGATGTGAATGTACGTAGTGGGCACCCCCGATGATTCCGGCCAGGCCGTAAAGTTCATTATTTTGTTTCGATGAATTTCGCTGTAGGGCGATACCGGCGTGTTCTATAAGTACCGTTTTTTTGTCGAAATCTATACCGCTATCCAATTGCTGTGGAATGTCAATGCCCCAGAACAATTGTAAATGTTGGTATTGGTCATATGGAGAAGTACTTTTAATATTCGGGCTATACCCACTTTGGGCATTATAGGCCTGATGCAACGCCATTTGTGCTTTTGCCTTGATATCGGAATAGCCCCTACGTTCTGCGATATGAAGGGCATATCGGTAGTTTTTTTCCGTTTGATCGGCATTTCTCTTTGAATCGCCGTACCGGACAAAGCGCCTATCGGGATACCTTAAATAATCGTTGAGAAAGTTTCCATTGAAAATATGTTTTGAAGTTTTGGTGACTTCAAGTTCGGGTTTGATACGGTCCACCATGTTCAAGGTCATGCTTATAATTGGCATAAAACCATAACTCAACGATTCCGGCCACAGGCCTTGGCCCGAAAATATAGGCAAAATGGTGTTTTTGAAGGAATTCTGGTGCGCCGTGCCTTTTTCCCAAAATACATTGAACAAGCGTTCCCGTTCGGTGTCGTCAGCAACACACAGAATCATAAACAGCGCACCTGGTGCCGTTAGAATGGGGTGATTGGAAACCGTTTTGCCATGCGTATCCGCCTCCCCATATTCCTGCAATACGTTACCAATCATATTCCGTAGGGCCTTTTGTGCTTTTTCATTTTCAAAAGGAATTCTTTTGTTCAACGATGCGTCATAAACGGTCGTGTTTTCCTTTTGGAGAAAATCATAGACGAAATCATAGGCCAGGGCAAAATGCGAATAGGAAGTTCTTGGATCTAAAAATGCATTGCCGCAGATGGTCGTCTCCTTTGCATCCCTTGATGCGAGCTCATCGATATAGGCGGTTAGAATATCTTCCGATAATTGGGCGTATCGTGTATTTTCGGTAATGTAATAGAGCATGCCCGCTTCGGAGGCAAGGCTAAGTATTTCGTGATGTTTCGCAACACAGGGTGTGGCATC
>Ga0075117_1000674_pt1 | contig 22862 bp, 19 predicted proteins | sample AntAceMetag02UKJ_FD_69789 | JGI IMG/M metagenome (GOLD analysis project Ga0075117, IMG submission 69789) | Saline lake microbial communities from Ace Lake, Antarctica - Antarctic Ace Lake Metagenome 02UKJ | ecosystem: Environmental > Aquatic > Non-marine Saline and Alkaline > Saline | place... | reverse complement strand
ACATGTTGATTTATTCCAAAGAACGCCGCCTCGAAGTTCTGAAAGCGTATGCAGCCGGTTTAACAACCCGGGAGATTGCGTTGCAATTTCAATGCAGTGAATCGTGGGTTAGACGGGTCAAACAAAAGTTTCGAGATCGGGGAAAAACCAGCCCTGCCACCAGGCGTAAACGAGTTCCCCAGTGGCATTCACTGGCAGATCGAATTCAAACTGCAGTCTCTGATAAACCAGATATCACTCTGCAGGAATTGAAGGATCAGCTTGGCACAGCGCTCTGTCGTCAGACGTTGTGTCGCGCATTATCACGCTTAAAACTCACTCTCAAAAAAAAGTTCTGATCGCATCAGAGCAGGACCGCCCCGATGTTCAACAACGTCGTGCTGAATGGAAAGTTAGACAGCAGGGACTGGATCCGGAACGGTTCGTTTTTCTCGACGAAACCTGGGCAAAAACAAATATGACGCGTCCCAGAGGACGTTCATTAAAAGGTACTCGGTTGATTGCCAGGACGCCCCACGGGCATTGGAAAACGACCACATTCCTGGCCGGTTTACGAACCAGCGGCTTAGTGGCTCCCCTCGTTGTTGATGGAGCGATCAATGGTGATGTGTTTGTGGCTTACGTACAACAGCATCTTGTCTCTGTTCTCCAAGAAGGAGATATCGTGGTTATGGATAACCTGAGCAGCCACAAGCGATCAGAAGTGCGAGAAGCGATTGAAGCCGTGGGAGCCGAACTGTGGTACCTGCCTCCCTACAGTCCTGACCTGAATCCGATTGAACAGGCTTTTTCCAAATTTAAATGGTTGATCAAAAGCGCGGAAGAACGGACCGTATCAGGTCTGTGGGCAGCCTGTGGCAGACTCCTCGATCAGATCACCAGCACAGAAAGCAGGAACTACATTACACACTGTGGCTACCGCTATGGTTATCTGTGACGCGCTCTAGACGAGGAGAATTTCAGCTGAATTATGGCCGAAAATGTAATCAAGGTTTTAATCCTTTTCTCTGAAGAAGACAGTCACTATACCTTAATTGGGCGGCAATACAGCAAATCCTTATTCCTTAACCACTTAGGGGATTTTAAATCGGTGGAAGATGTTTTTAAAATGCTATATTCTTACGATTCGAGCTCATTATTTTAACCAGGATTCCCCTATTTTAACGATTCACTATTTCTGAGAAACATCCACGTTTTAATTGAGTACGGTTTTCATTGCTACTGACGAATATAAGTATTTTGATTTCGCTTACAGCAAGATCGTAATCAGCATGTGTAGATTAAAGTGATGAGATACTGATTTTCTTGCTGTCCGCGAAGGCGTGTCGGTCGCTAGGCAAGCTGAGCGTAATTTGGGCGTTATCCGACGGTGGACGCTGAGGAATCCGGGAAATATCGCTCGCTTCCTACTTGTCGGCACGGTTTCGGGGCGAAGGTGACACGCCAAGTACGTGACGTTCCAACTGGCCGAGGTGGCCGTGAAGCGGAACTTGTTCGCTAAGATCCTCGACCGCATTTCACGGCTGGCAATCCCGCCGCCGCTGGTTATAGGACACGGAGCGTGAGCTTATCGGGGAACAATCAAGGCGGCTATGGAGACAGTCTGCGCAGGGCTACCATTTCGCTCATGGAAAACGACTCATCTTGCACCCATCGCCGTTTCTCGGCGGCAGACGGACGAAAAAATGGAGAAAAATCACCACATGCTAGACATGGGGGGACGGGGCCATGTTACAATAGGCAGCGAATTGGGCCTGGAACGGTTTCAGGATCAACCCAAATGGGAAATCCCAGGTAAAGTAAACAACAATAGTTTTCGCAGACGCAACATCGATTTCTTTCGGCAGAACGTGATATTGGTTTGGCGGAATTTAACTCGTAATCCGTGAGCTCACCCAGCTTGAAAGCTGAAACGCTCATCTTTCGAATTGATATCGTGTACCAATCAGCCACGATAGTTGCGAGCTGTAAACAAAATGCTGACACCGTTTGATCATTTGAATGGTTCCTGCTGAACTATCGCGGAATTTGGCTGTGCTGCAGGCCCGGATCAAAGAGAGGCAATGCCCTATGTCGCAAGAACCAACAGCGTCTAGGCCAGATGAACTTCCACCGTATACGCATATTCCAGGAATCACTCCGCATCCAATTTCGGGTCCGAACGGACACATGCGAGACTCAGCCGACCACGTGGATATTGAGTCTCGTGAGCATCAACTGTCCGTGGGGACTCATCTTTTTAATCTCGGGTTTTACTGGGAAGCTCACGAAGCGTGGGAGCATCTCTGGATTGCTCTTGGCCGCAGCGGCGATGATGCCGACATCGTCAAGGGGCTCATCAAGCTTGCAGCCTGCGGTGTAAAGTGTCTTGAAGCAAACCCGACGGGAGCCGGCCGCCATGCATCGCGGGCCGCTAAATTGCTGAACACCGCCGTCGCACCAGACTGGTTTGAATTGAACATTCGTGCCGCCTGCGAAATCGCAGTCCACGCAGCGGAAGAGCCACCTGTTCTAAAACGGGCATCGGACGGCAAGCCGCAAACACTGCAAGGATTTCACTTGCTGACAGATCAGTAAGCGAGAAATCCGCGGGTGCTACGTCAGGCTGTTAGCCGCCGACTACCTTGTTTTGTTGGGATTAATCACGCAGGATGCACAAAGTTGAGATGCAGAGTTGCCGCGACCGTCTATTTGTACCCGACGCAGCGACTCGATTTTTCTGTCCCTGACCCTTTTTTGAAATATGTCTTGCTGAGAAGTTACGAGTTAAATTGCTAACACGGATATCAGCCCAAAGGCCTCAAGAGTTATCCATACGACGAATCCGAAGTACACGACAAGCAACACGACTGCATCTCGGCGGGTTAGATCCATATTCAGTCGCATTAAGACGAACATAATAATCGTCGCGAACGTCAAACTGCCCATCATAGGCACAGCACGCGAAAAATTAATCTCCGTCGTACCGGCCAACAACACTCCAACTGGGACAGCGATCAGCAGGTCAAACGTATTGCTACCTAGGACATTGGACAAACTGGCGACACTCTTTCCCTCGCGCGACGCTTTCACGCTGATAAACAAGTCAGGTAGGCTTGTGCCGGCAGCCACGACTGTCAACCCCCAAAGAAACGACGGTGTCTGCATTATCGATCCAAGATTAATTGCGGCGCGAACCAACAACTCAACTCCAATCGCTACGAGTGCTAAGCATATTGCCAGCACAGCCCACTCACGAACTATATTGATTCGGTCTGTAGAATCACTTGGTTGGTGTTCCTTAGCATCTTGATACTGAATGAAAATGTAGACGGCATATAAAGAGATCGGAACCAACACTAAGCCTCGTGTCAGTTGTCCATGCAACCCTTCCCCACGTACGGGATAATAGATCACAGCGAGCGAAAGTGTCAGTAACAATACGGCCACGGCGATCAGATAGAATAAGGCTTCTTTGAAAACGACTTGTCGATTGGCTGTCAGCCGTCCGCCGAGCAACACGGCGAATGCAGGAATTACCAGAATGTTGAATATCGCTGATCCGACAATTGCTGAAATACCGAGTTCAAATTCACCGTGTATCAACGTTGAAATAACGACACTCGACACTTCAGGAAAGCTGGATGCAATAGCTGTAATGATCGCCCCTCGGACGATCTCCGGCAGGCCGTAGTGTGTTGCGATCCGTCCACAGGCTTCTTCCAAACGGTCGGCACTTTTCCAGACAATTGCTGTGCCTATGATAGCAATGAATATATTCCAGGCCACGCCCATGTTCCAAAACCATTTCAGTCGTTAATGTTCGATGCAAACTCCAGTCACCGTTCCGAGGTGCGTCTAGCACCTTTCATATCAACCAAGTCGATCTCAGCACGCGTTGGGCAATTACGGGCATCCAAGGCATCATGTAAATCTCCGCGACTACAGACAGCTAAACTGATTGCTGATGTTCCATAATGGTCGCAAATCAACTGCATGCTCTACTTTAGACTGTAGATATCTTAAAGCAGTAATATTTTGAGCGTTAGACATTCTGAAATGTAACTTACTTCAAAACAATGACTTAGTGGCTTCAAAACAGAGGCAATGTTTCTACTTTGGCATAGCAAATGCGGTTCTATTCACTGTATTCAGCCAATCTTACGAGGAGTACATTATGTCAGTAAAGACAGGAAGTCAAGCACTGGATGAATATCTTTCTCAGCAGGTAGAAGGTTCAACGGTAATTCTCAGTGGGCAACTCTCTTCGTATTATCTCATGCAAATTGCACAGGCAACTGTTGCAAGTGAATCGGAGGTTCACAAAGTCAAAAATCATTTAGTCATATCACACGAGATGTGACCACGACCATAGTGAGTGCTGAATATGAGCCTCTCAGAAAGTCAGAGCGTCAGGCGTCTGATGAGACATGGGAATCACTTAAACTTGTGTGTGAAGAGTTGCGTGAGGGTTTCCAAAAAATTCGTGAGTCGTTGTAATCAGATCAGATTATCTTCATCGCTTTGCTTTTATCTAATACCGATAGGGCATTCTGCATGCCAAAATATATTTTGGTGTCGAAAAGTACAAACATAAGTCGTATACTGAGCCATAGAACTAAAAGTTTCAGAAAAGCTCGTAACATCAAGATTCGGTGTGTCTTATATAATCGTAGGATTTCCTGCATCCTGTCCACAGTACCAGACAAAATACTTGTACTCACGACGCTAGATTGCGCTCTTGTGGATAGAATCAATTGCAACCACAGTGCCCGGTTTGAACTCCATAAAGGTCGATCTCAACAATGTCATTTCCCAAGTAAGTTGGCAAGAGCCACATTCCCCTAAATAATAAACGACAGGACAACAAAAATGATTCGAGATCAGTTAAGTAACTCGCCCGTGAAGAAACCATCGCAGGGCTTGCATAAGTAGTTCATTGAAGGAAAATGATACAATCGATGCCTGAAATAGAATTGACAAAACGAATCATAGATGAGGAGAAAAAAATATGGCAGGAAAAATGGATTGTTTCGGCCTAACTCAAAGCGGTACTAAACAACTCTTGAATCAAGACCAATTCCTGATTGCTGATCTTGAGAAATCCATGCGAATCCATTGGTCTAGTTTGAGCTTGGATGACCATTCCAGATTGTTCGGAAACTCACAAGGTAAATTACTGTTGGTTGCTGATGGTATGGGTGGAGAGGATGCTGGGGATCAGGCCAGCCGACTGGCTACAGAGAGTATCACGAAATATGTATTAAATACTATGCCATGGTTTCTCCAGTTGGATGAACAATCGGATGACGACTTACATGATGAGCTTGTAGAAGCACTCCAACGATGTGAAGAACGAGTCGAGATTGATGTTCAACAACATCCGGAGCGCGCAGGCATGGGAACGACATTAACCATGGCCTACTTAATCTGGCCACGCTTGTATATCGTACACGCAGGAAATAGTCGGTGTTACTTATTTCGCCAATCGAGTCTAAAGCAAATTACTAAAGATCATAATCTGGCCGAGGAACTCATCGTTAAAGGGGTTTTAGAAGCTGACAAAGTACCAGAAATCTGGGAGGACACTTTGCTGAATGTCATTGGAGGGGATGATGATAGTGATCTCAAACCCGATGTCCACAAAACAAAACTGCAGATTGGAGATAAATTACTGTTGTGTACCGATGGATTAACGAAGCATGTACCTGATTTCAAAATTTCGGAGATACTAAGTCAGGATCTTTCAGCTGATGAGACGTGTACCCGTTTAGCCAATCAAGCTAAAGACAATGGTGGATTAGATAACATTACAGTCATCGTGGCTCGATTTCTGGATGGTGGTGACCAGGAAGTGGCTATTTCAAAGACAATTGATGCGGAAACCGGCTGTAGTGTAAAACCGACTGAAACGAAAACGTTTTAGAATAGAACTGATTACCTTTGTCTCGAAGAAACAATAAATAGTAACCTCAGTCGCACAAATGCTTGAGCCACATGCTATTTTCTTCAAACCATCCACATTTATGTTGCTGAGTTGCGTTCTCACAATTGTCTAGTGAATAACACTTCGTAAGAGTGTAAGCAATTTTCAAATCGAGTACACTTGATTTGAGAACTTCATTTTTATCTCATTCCAAGTAAGCCGAATGGTTCTTTCGAGTCAAGATGTCTAGCTGGAATTACATCTAGCTTGTACAGAATAATGCGAAGAATAAGACATGAGACTTGAAATAAAACAGACAACCGAAAGTCACAATGGGCGAACACACAATAATGTCTCTGGCATGCATTCTTCTGGCCGGAATGGTATGTCAATGGATTGCCTGGCGTGTAAAGCTACCAGCGATCATTTTTTTGCTGCCGATAGGTATCTTGGCCGGTCCAGTAATGCAGTGGCTCCAACCCGACCAATTATTTGGTGACCTACTATTTCCATTCGTCTCCCTGGCAGTCGCCGTCATTCTTTTTGGAGGCAGCTTGACTCTGAAATTCCAAGATATTCCAGGGTTAGCACAAGTGATACGCAACATGATTACTTTCGGGGTGTTCATTACCTGGATGGTCGTGGCAATCGCAACACGCATGCTGCTTGGCTTTTCATGGGAAGTGTCATTTCTATTTGGAGCCCTGATGGTTGTCACTGGCCCCACTGTGATTACGCCCATGCTTCGAACAGTGCGACCAAAAGAGAATGTCGCTAATATTTTGCAATGGGAAGGAATCTTGATTGATCCCATTGGTGCGATTCTGGCAGTGCTGGTATTTGAATTCATTGTTGCAGGAGGGGCCGGTGATGGCTTTACAGTTGGGCTGATGATATTCGGTAAAATCTTGCTCATCGGGATTCTGTTTGGTATTGCCGGAGGGTTTTGTTTCGGCTTCTTGTTAAAGAAATATTGGATACCACAATACCTTCACAATTTTGTGGCATTAGCTTTTGTATGTACTATTTTTGCGGTATCCAACATGCTTGAAGCGGAATCAGGACTCCTTTCTGTCACCGTGATGGGGATCTGGTTGGCAAATATGAAAGCGATCAAGTTGGATGATATTCTGGACTTTAAGGAAAGCCTGAGTATTCTCTTAGTTTCGATACTTTTTATTCTACTGGCTGCTCGATTAAACCTGAGTGCATTTATGGATCTTGGCTGGCCTGCCGTCGGTATCTTTCTGGTCATTCAATTTTTAGTCCGTCCTTTGAGTGTGCATCTTTGTGCTCTTGGTTCAAAAGTGACCATGGCCGAACGTCATCTGTTGTCATGGATCGCCCCCCGTGGCATTATTGCTGCCGCGATTTCAGCTCTGTTTGCCATCAAGCTGGAATCCCTTGGCTATCAGGAAGCAACGCAAATGGTTCCCTTGACTTTTTTCATGATTATTGGAACCGTCCTACTGCAGAGCGTCACAGCCAGACCGATTGCTAAATTATTAAAAGTGGCAGAACCCGATCCTAAAGGCTTTCTGGTTGTGGGGGTCAACATTGTGTCTCAAACAATTGCCCAGGAATTAATGAATAATAAATTTAGAGTATTACTTACAGATCAAGACTGGTCTTCTGTTACAGAAGCAAAGCTGAATGGCTTGTACGCCTATTGGGGTAACCCTGTTTCAGAACACGCTGAACGCCACCTTAACTTGACTGGTATTGGACATCTTTTGGCTATGTCACCACGCGTTGAACTGAATGTTTTAGCCGCTCAATACTATCGATTGGAATTCGGTCCGAAATTTATATATACCATTCGCAACCATCAACCAGAGAATGGATCAGCGGAAGAGAAAACCAATTTCAAACACGGAGGGCGATTTCTATTCGATGATACAATTTCATACGAAGATCTGGAAAAACGTTTAATCGATGGCGCAGAAATCAAAACAACGATGCTGACTGAAGAATTTTCATACGAAGATTATCTTGAGCAACAAGGAGAGACTCGTTTGATGTTGTTCGCCATTGATCCCAATGAGAATATTCATGTTTTCACTCCCACGCCAGATTTTCAGCCAAAGGCGAACTGGAAAATCATGGGGTTGTCATACCAAAAACAACTATAACTTTCCGGATGGCTTGATCTTGTCAGGAACAATTGTGTTTCTTAGCATTGTTCGTGAGCTTTTGAATTGAAAATAACAGTGACTTTTGAGGAATAGCAGATGGCAAAAAAACAAGCAAAGCAAAGTGAACACGTTGAATCAAAGAAACTCGTTGAATGTGCCTTTGACTTGGCCAGATCGCTGAACATCACAAAGCTACTAGTTCAAGCTAATGAACTACGCGATATTCGCTTTGTAGAGAAGTTGAGAGAAACTGAGTTGATTATCTGGCTCACACGTGATGACAACGAACTTCCATTGACAGACAAGCGCAAGAATAAAGTGGTTACAATTCCTGATGTCGCATTGACGCGGATGAGTCAACTCAAGATCGGTTTATTATTGGCAATACTTAATGAGCATGTCGATTTCGATGAAAGCATCCTCTGCCTGTCCGGTGTAGCTGGCTCAAAGCGGTTAGATACGATGCTAATCGCTAATCCACAAAGAGACTTCCCCTGGTTTCTCAATAAAAATGTCAAAGAGTCTCAGAAATCGATTGCCACTCGCGAGTTGATACGTGTGATCGATGTTGCCATGCGTCTGGCATGTGAGGGACGGGAAGGAAAACCACTAGGTACTATTTTTGTAATTGGTGATCAGGAAATCCTGAAACCGTACCTGCGTCAACTGGTGCTCAATCCATGTCATGGACATCCTCAGAAGAATCGCAATATTCATGACGACATGTTTTTTGAGAGTCTCCGTGAGTTCGCGAGTTTAGATGGGGCTTTTGTCGTTAACAATCGCGGAATCGTCGAATCTGCCGGCACTTATATTGACGCACCGGTATCCAAAAAGCAGATTCATCCCGGCTTGGGAGCACGCCATACAGCCGCCGCTGCAATTACAAATGCAACAGAGGCTATTGCCGTTGTCATCTCGGAATCGTCAGGCACTGTAACCGTTTTTCACGAAGGAAAAGCAATCTTGGAATTGGAGAAGACATAGTCGCTGACAGACCATGTGTCGACGTTAAAACTTGTGGGTGAAGAGTTGCGTGAAAGATTCCAATAAATCCGTAAATCATTGTAAGCAAATGTCGTAGCCACTACTTAAACTAACAGGTTTATTACGCCTATGCCTCAAATCGCAAAATCAATTTTATTGCGATTCGGGGTTATCAAGATAGCATGCAATATCAAAGTTAAAAGTTTGACTTCGATCAGATTTGATTTTAATCTAGCGGCTTTTCCTCGAATTCTTCCACTGCCTTCACATATGCTTTCTTCATATCAGCCCAAGCAGAATTAAGACCAACCTTAAGTTCTTGCCAGGCGTCAGCGGATGATTCACTTATCTCGTCATATTTCGTGCCTACTTTCTTTCGCTGTTCTTTGAGACGCGCCAGTTTCGCATCCCATTTCTTTTTAGCATCATCCTTCAGCTTGCTAGCCTTTGTCTCCAGTTCTGCAATATTAGCATCCATACCGTCAATTTTTTTCTTTAAATCGATAAGGTATTCATCCCGCTTTTGTGATGTAAATTCTTTAGTGGTCTTAACCGCTTCTGATATCTCTTTTTTCACTTCATCGCCAGTGACTTTTTTCATATCAGGAGCGGGTGCAGATGAATTCGTGTTTTCACATCCTGACAAAAATAGACCCATACTTAAAAAACAGAAAGTCAGATATTTCATGTTACTCTCCTTTACAATATTGAAATAAGTTTACTGTGATCTAGGATAACACCTGCAGTTGATATGTAACCAATGTTAGGATTAGTTGAATAAACAACACAACTAAATAAGTTATCATAATATTATATAGAAATGGCAGTGGATGGTAAGCAGCCAGCCTGATCAATCAACATCCAAACGCTACAAAAAATGAGCAGACTTGCAGTGTCTTACAAATTCCTCGCATTTACTGTATTCTATTACATAGTGTGGGAACTTTTTGTACTCATAAGTTGGAAACGGAGGTTTGTTTTCTAATGCGACTCATCTTGAATCTGTCGCCGTTCTATTCACAGGGTTGGATTGCAATCTTCAGGCCCGAATAAAGTGTAAACACAGTTAAAGCAGACACTTAAAACTGTATCAGGCCGCAATTCAAAAATGTCATTTTCTAAACAATTTGACTGGTCCCACACCCGGACATGGAAATAGAGAACATCAATATGGTTCAACATAAGACAAGCAAGTCGATAAGAAAACAACAAGAATCAACGAGCCAAAAGAGTCTTTCAGGAAAACCCATCATCAAACCAGAAGACCTGAAGGTGACACTCATCAGTTTACACGGTTTGATTCGCGCTCACGATTCTGAGTTAGGTCGCGATGCAGACACCGGGGGACAAGTCAAATATGTGTTAGAACTCGCGCGTGAACTGGCTGCACATACACACGTTCGCGAAGTCGAAATATTAACCCGTCAAATCATCGACCCCAAAGTCGATGATGATTATGCACAAGTAGAAGAGCAGATCTCTGAAAACGCCAAGATAGTCAGAATTCCGTTCGGACCAAAGCGTTACTTGCGGAAAGAGGCATTGTGGCCTTATCTCGAGTTATTCGTTGACCAGACACTTCAGCACTTCAAGCGAACTGGTTTACCCGATATTATTCACGGCCACTATGCAGATGCCGGTGCCGCTGGCGCACAACTGACACGCCTACTTCACATCCCTTATGTCTTTACCGGACATTCGCTCGGACGTGTCAAACGACAACGACTCGCTCTTGGAAAAACTGAGCCCTCAACCCTAGAGAATAAATACAAATTTACGACACGTATCGAGGCGGAAGAGCTGGCTCTGGAAACGGCATCCATGGTTGTGACGAGTACGAGTCAGGAAGTGCAACAGCAATACGAATTGTATGATCATTACCAGCCTTCTCGTATGGAGGTCATTCCGCCTGGTGTTGATTTAAGCTTCTTTTCACCTGCAGACAAGAATTGGCAAAAACCTCAAATCGCCGACGATCTAAATCAATTTTTACGTGATCCCAATAAACCGATGATCCTGACGGTGGCGCGGCCTGATGAACGAAAAAACCTCGAAATGCTGGTGCAAGTTTATGGTGAAAGCGAACAGCTGCAGGAAATCGCTAACCTGGTGCTAGTGCTGGGTACCCGCGAAGATATTCGTGAGCTACCTAAAGCACAGCGGTCGATCATTAATAATGTCATGCACCTGATTGACCGTTACGATCTTTATGGAAAAGTAGCCTATCCCAAATCGCATAAACCAGATGACGTGCCTGAACTATATCGGCTTGCTACTTCGACGAAAGGTGTGTTTATTAATCCAGCACTGACGGAACCCTTCGGTCTGACTCTGCTGGAGGCCGGTGCCACGGGGCTGCCAATTGTAGCAACCAACGATGGCGGGCCACGGGATATTATCGCCAACTGTAAAAATGGACTCCTTGTAGACCCAACTGATAAAGCGGCGATTGAACACGCGCTACTTCGTGTTCTCACTGAACCCGAACAGTGGGACAGCTGGTCTACTAATGGTATCAAAGGCACTCGCGAACATTATTCCTGGAACAATCATGCTAATCGTTACTTGCGGGACCTACATGATATTCTCGAACATTCCCCTGATCCTGTTTTAAATGATAAGTCAACAGTTCGTCGACTGCCTGAATTTGATCGATTGATTATCACCGATTTGGACAATACATTAACCGGAGACTCCGATGCACTTCACGAGTTTATTGACTTGATTCGGGAAAACGAGCATATCGGCTTTGGGATCGCCACCGGCCGCCGTCTGGATAGCGCCATGAGTTTGATCAAGGAATTAGGGCTCCCACAGCCAGATCTGATTGATACTGATGCCGGAACACAACTACACTATGGCGAAAATTTGACCCCTGACAGTAGTTGGCGGAAGTCAATCGGCTATGCCTGGAAACCAGAGGAAATTCGAAAGGTCCTAGACAAATTACCTGGTTTTTTTGCACAAGATGAAACGCATCAGTCGGAATTTAAAATCAGCTACGAAGTGGATACCAGCTTGAGTCCCAGTATCACTTCGATTAAAAAAACACTTCGAGAAGCCGGTTTACGTGCTAGAGTGATAATGTCACTCGGCATGTACTTGGATGTCATTCCTGTACGAGGCGGAAGCGACTGTACGATGCGACACGTTCTCTGGAAATGGGGTTTTGCGCCTGAGCATGTCCTCGTTTCCGGCGATTCGGGTAATGATGCGGGCATGCTGTTAGGGCGAACGTTGGGAGTTGTTGTTGGCAATCACAGTGAAGAACTGGAGCGGTTGCGCAATCGTCCTCGCGTCTATTTTGCGAATGCTTCGCATGCTGCGGGTATTCTCGAAGGAATCAAGTACTACAACTTTTTGGACAAGATCACAATACCCAACGATCGGATCGAATGAGCACGGCGCAAGATGAGATTGACATCAAAGCGGACCTGACACTGCAGCGCTTGCAACCTCAACTCGAAGCAGTCTGGCGTACCAGCCAAATCAGCGATGTCAAACAACACGAATTTGAACTACGACTAAGCGAAAATTGGCGTCCTCTTTTCAGCCTGCTGTTTCAGCTTTATCGATCGCGGTACGACTTCTTCTATCATATCGAGCAGGTGCTGCTGACAGCAGCCCGAGGCTGGGCGGAGCGTCCTGATGATCTCTGCGAATTAGATCGTCACCGCATCAACGAGCCGAACTGGTTTCAATCAGAGAAGATCAGCGGCGGTGCACTATATGTCGACCTGTTCGGAGAAAACTTAAGCAAGCTACGTGAGAACGTCGGCTATTTCAAAGACCTTGGTTTGACCTACCTGCATTTAATGCCCCTGTTCGCCGTCAGACCCGGGAATAACGACGGCGGGTATGCGATCAGCACCTATCGTTCTGTTGACCCTCGACTAGGTACGATCGAAGACCTGCGTCTGCTGGCCGCCGATCTGCGCAAATCTGGAATTTCATTGGTTCTGGACTTCGTCTTTAATCATACATCCGATGATCATGAGTGGGCCCAATTCGCTCAGGCTGGCAATCGTGAGTATCAAGATTATTATTATATTTTTCCCGACCGGACAGAACCGGAAAAATATGAGCGTACGCTCCGCGAGATTTTCCCAACGGTACGCCGCGGAAACTTTACGTGGCATGACGGCATGCAACAATGGGTCTGGACCACCTTCAATAGCTTTCAGTGGGATTTGAATTACACGAATCCCGCCGTGTTCCGTGCGATGTTCGAAGAGATGTTATTTATTGCCAATACGGGCATCGATATCCTGCGCCTGGACGCGGTTGCCTTTATCTGGAAACAGATGGGTACCGACTGCGAAAATTTACCGGAAGCCCATCTGTTGATTCAGGCATTTAACCGCCTGGCACGCATTGCAACACCGGGGTTACTCTTCAAGTCGGAAGCCATTGTGCACCCTGACGAAGTCGTCAAATATATCAGCGAGGATGAGTGTCAGATCTCGTATAATCCTACACTCATGGCGTTACTCTGGGAGTCGTTGGCAACTCGTAAAGTCGCTTTACTGGTACAAACGCTCAAACATCGTCACCGTCTGCCACCCAACACGTCCTGGGTGAATTACCTGCGCTGCCACGATGATATTGGCTGGACGTTCGATAATGCGGATGCAGAGGCGCTTGGCATTAATGCCTATGACCATCGAAGGTTTCTGAATGACTTCTATACCGGTCAGTTTGCCGGTTCGTTCGCGCGAGGCGTTCCATTTCAGGAAAATCATGAAACCGGCGACATGCGTATTTCGGGAACTATGGCATCATTAGCCGGGCTGGAACAAGCCATCGAAGAAGAAGACGACAAAAAGAAAGAACTGGCGATTTGCCGCATGCTATTACTGCACGGCGTTTCGCTGAGTATCGGTGGAATACCGCTGCTCTATCTGGGAGAGGAGTGGGGCATGCTCAACGATTATGATTTTGTCAAGGACCCTGCCAAAGCCGGTGATTCACGTTGGATACATCGCCCCAAAATGAAGTGGGAATTCCTGGAAGAACTGGACGACCACATTGGAACCGAAAATGGTTCGATTCGCAAACGGATCTTCAGATCCACACAGAAATTGATTGCCTTACGAAAATCAATACCGGCGTTCTCGGGACAGGACATGGATCTGATCGCGACTGCGAATGAACATATTCTCGGTTATGTACGTTTCAATAATGGTGATCGGTTAATTGTATTAGCAAACTTTTCTGAAGAACCTCAGGAAATCGAAGGTAATAAGCTGCGCACCGCAGGCCTGGGACGATTTTTTCAAAATGTCATCGACGACAAAACTTACGCGACCTCAGAACGTCTGATACTGGAGCCCTACCAGATACTCTGGCTGAATCGCGTCTAACTTGACGGAACGATCGGATGCCCTCGCAACAACAATCAAACAAACCAGCCGTCTCCTCTCGAGGCCACGTTCTGGCTACGGATCTGGATGGCACATTCATTCCCCTCAATCGAGACTCCCAAAACCGATCCGACCTGCAAACACTGACCAGCCAATTTGAGTCTCACGGGATCTCATTAATGTTTGTCACCGGGCGTCATTTTGATTCCGTAGCAAACGCGATCCAGGAATTTCAGCTCCCACAACCTGAGTGGATTATCTGTGATGTCGGCACATCGATCTTTCAACGTCATGACTCAGGAACATTCATTCCAGTCGTAGCGTATCAGGACTATCAGGATCAGATCATCGCTTCCATGCCCATTGCTACTTTGCGTGAACGGCTGCAGCATATTCCCGGTTTGCGTTTGCAGGAACAACAAAAGCAAGGCCGTTTCAAACTCAGTTTCTATGCAGAAGCATCTCAACTGGAAGCGCTGGTCAGTCTTATCCAGAGCGACCTCGACCAATCCAATGCACCCTACTCGATTACCCACAGCGTCGATCCTTTCAACGGCGATGGTCTGATTGATTTGTTGCCGGCCACAGTTTCCAAGGCACACGCACTTGAGTGGTGGTCTGAAAGGTACAATCTGAACCCGGAGGACATTGTTTTTGCCGGTGATTCGGGAAATGATTTCACCGCCCTCACCGCCGGATATCGTACAATTCTTGTTGGTAACGCCGACCGTAGACTCGCGCAACGCGTCTATAACCTGCATCGAGAGGCAGGTTGGAGCAATCGTCTGTTCCTCGCACGCGGTAGTGCAACCACAGGTGTGCTAGAAGGCTGCCGCTGGTTTGGATTAGCAGAACCGCTAGAGACACCAACCAAACGTCTCGGCGCGACTCCGGTTACTTTCAATGAAACTAATTTTCGCGTCTGGGCTCCTCTACAGAAAACTATCGCCGTCAAAATTCATAACAAAACAACAACCAGCCAATACGAGTTGACTCGCGATGCACAAGGCTTCTTTTCTAGTACGATCTCTAATGTAAATCCCGGGGCGCGCTATCAATATTGCCTCGATCATGCAGTGTCGCGACCTGATCCTGCTTCGCAATATCAACCTGAGGGTGTCCACGGCGACTCGCAAATCATCGATCCAGCAAATTTCCCCTGGACGGACCAAAGTTGGCAGGGCATAAACAAGCGAGAGCTGATCATCTACGAACTGCATATCGGCAGTTTCACACAGGCTGGCACTTTTCGCGACGCCATCGAAAGTCTGCCCGAACTGTTAGAGCTGGGTATTACTGCCATTGAACTCATGCCCGTGGCCCAGTCACCGGGCCAATGGAACTGGGGCTATGATGGCGTTGATCTGTTTGCGGTCCGCAATACTTACGGCACCGTCGATGATTTCAAGGCCTTTGTCGATGCCTGCCACACTGCTGGCTTAGCTGTGATTCTGGACGTCGTTTACAACCACCTGGGACCGGAAGGCAATTACCTCTCTGAGTTCGGACCCTATTTTTCGAATAAACACCACACCCCCTGGGGCGAAGCGTTTAACTACGACGGAGCAGATTGCCAACACGTCAAACAATTCATTATTGATAACACGATCTACTGGCTGGAAGAGTTTCATCTTGATGGATTACGGCTGGATGCAGTGCATTGCATGTATGACGACAGCCAGCCAACCATTCTAGATCAAATCCGAAAAGCCGTCACTATACATGCAGCGACTGTGAACTGGCAGATTCACTTGATTGCGGAAACCAATGTGTATAATCATGATTTACTGACCAAGGGTGGGGACAGAGCAGCATACGATGCAACCTGGTGTGATGACTTGATGTATTCAATCTATTCGCATGCATTGCCTGACCTCTGTCTCACGCATCGTGAATATCATGGCGCACAAGATCTTGCCGATACTCTGGAACACGGGTTTGTCTATGCAGGAGCCGAATCGAAACGGGTTTCCGCATCACAGCGTGCTGCCTTTCATTCTGATAACGAGCAGCGGAACGACATCAATTCGCTGATCGTGGCCCTTCAGACACATGATTCCGTAGGTAATCATCCACACGGCAGTCGAATTCACCATCTGACTTCAAAACAGTTTCAAAAGGCAGCGGCAGGTCTGGTAATGCTTTATCCAGGCATCCCTTTGATTTTTATGGGTGAAGAATTTGCCGTTGATTCCTCATTTCCTTTCTTTGCTGACTTTGAAGATGAGAGACTGCGAAACGACGTTGATAAAGGCCGCACAGAAAACTATCCCCCACATATTAGAAATGACGCCGTTTTTCCTTCGGATGCCGAGGCGTTCTACCAAACCAAAATCGATGATACAAATATGCGAGACAGAGAAATGTATGACTGGTATCGTCAGCTCATGCTTCTTCGCAAGCAAGGTATTGCTGAGGGTTGGCTTTCAACATCGAAGATGACTTCTGAATACAACAAGGAACAACGAATCTTCACGCTGCGATACACACAAAAGGAAAATAGAGTTGTCATACAGGCTCGACTGATCCCCCAAAATTCTCATGACACCAATCCAGTGCAAGTTCCCTCTAGCGGTACCGTACTACTTTCGTCAGAACCGCTGTCAGATGTTGCAGAAGGTTATATGCTGCAACCGAACCACGTTGTGATCAGCTCATTCTGAGTGATCTGCTTGTACGTCGTGGGGTTCCTGATCATATCCGAAGCGATAATGGTCCTGTGTTTACAGCGAAAAGAATTCGTGACTGGTTACGGAGAATCGAAGTGAAGACGTTGTTTATCGAGCCAGACAGCTACATTGACGTGCCCGTAGGGTGAAAATACTCAGCCGAGGTGTATTTTCTGGAATATTCGGTACTTGTGCTTCGTCTGATTCTCCCATTTCGGCCGCTTACAGTTCCATCAACTCATACGTTTTCCAGTATGAGCCTTAATACCACCGTTTTAAGACATTCCAAATACGCTTGACGAATCAGACTCAATTTCTAAACTAACCCACACACTGAACCGCATGCGGTTATTTCCTGGGGAAATAATCAGGATTCTCTGAATCAGAAAATCTGGCGGTGTTCCCGGTGGTCATTACGGCCACTCCGAACACCGCCAGTTTTTTTGCGCGCCTCCACCGGCCCGATTGCGTTCATGATGAAAACGCAAGAATCTCTCGATGCACAACACGTAAGCCTGCTCGGTCTTCCAGGCATAGTGCTTCACTCGCAACGATCAAGGAGTTTGGGCAATCAGTGAACGGCAGTGGTCCTGCTGCGTGATCCTGATAGAGAGGAGAGGATCAACGCCCGCTGCCATGTCGGTCTTACATGAACAACCCTAACTCAAAACGCATGCATACATAGTATCAATTGATAACATACAGAAATCCTGATAGATTTAGACATAATGAATTTCTGTCTATCAATAGTTCTGGCACCAGCCTGTTTTTACTTTGTTTCCAAGGAATCTGCCGATGACATCTCGCCGTATTCTGTTCTTAGGTCTTGCGCTCTTCGCCTTCACCCTCATTTCGCTCAACCATCCAACCACCGCTCAAGATGCTCTTGCCGGTCCTTCACCAAGATGGGAATACAAAATCGCGGACACCAGAGATACATTAGAAGACATTGATTTAACCAGCAAGCCATCGGATAAACGCATTAAAGAAACGCTTGAACAATTTTTAAACGAACAAGGGAGCGATGGCTGGGAACTCGTAGCGTATTCGGGTTCGATGGCTATCTATAAACGTAAAGCAACAAAGTAGAAGATAGATCTTTCTGATCTGTGTGTGTCCGTCGCCCGTCAACAAAGAGCCAGAACTAAGCCATTCAACGGAGCACGGCTGGCAATCTTTTGGGCAGTGGAAAGTCAACGGTCCGTGCCCGCTGATGGCCGTCGTTACTCTTGCCCTCATTCGATTTACGCAAACGTTTTCTCAAGTGCGTTTTTAAACGACCAAATAGTCGGACAGACAACTCTTGGGTCTGCAAGAAGATCGCTGGTCGCGAATCACAGAGAAGATCATGTTTGAAACAGCGAAATCTCAATTCTGTTCCAGAAATTCGTCGATTACGGTACTGTAATATCAAACGAACATCACACGCGTCCTGAGAAGCCATACGTTTTCTCAGATAAAAGATCGCTTTGACAATTCGGGGAAAGATACAATTAATCTTGAAACTGACGTCGCACGTGCCCGAAGAAATCATAGCTTTTCGCGGAATCGGTATCACGTCTGATACGTGTTTACTCGATCCAATAACGCCTATGTCGATGAATTATTAGATAGAAGATACAAGGAGATATTGTGCAAGAAATTCATGAACGAGTTTTTGTAACAAATGAAATGTCATGCAAATCTGGCTCGGCTGATTTAGCTGTTGTACATGCATGTAAGAGCCCTTGCCATCAACGTGCGGTGGGTTATAAGGGGAAGCTGCCTGATACGCATCCTAATTATTTGGTTTTAGAACAGGAGAATGATTTATATTTAAATATTATTGACCCTCCTGTGCCGCTGTTTAAGCCTCCCTTGTTTAGCAACTTCATAAATTTTGCAAACAAGCATTGGAATGAAAATCGAACATTGCTTATTCACTGCAATCAGGGTGAGTCTAGAGCACCATCGCTTGCATTATTGTTCCTTGCAAAGGGCTTATCCGTGATAAACAATGATTCTTATGATACCGCACGGGCTGAGTTCGAGAAAATTTACCCAAGGTATAATCCGGGCAAAGGCATTGAAACCTACTTTGCAAAAAACTGGGCAGTTTTAGGCAGTGACTTCTAACAAATCACGAAGTTGTTTGTTTCGGTTGCAATTCTTGTCATTCAACGGATGAATCCTACACTTTGAAATGTCATTCACGTCAGATACTATGTATAATGTATACATAGTATCTGAATAGCAGCCATTTTTTGTCTGTTTTTGTTACATATCAGCATCATATCAAAAAAAATCCAGAGAAGTGAATAACAAGTTAGTTCAGAGAAGACAAAGTGTTTGATCGATTTCAAGGTAATGAAGGAACCCGGCGTCTGATAGACGCCCTCTGCGGGCAAAAGCTCGTCGCCGGCGATAAAGCACTTGCCGCCTCGTTAAGCGACGTGGGGAAGCTTGTTGAGTTTGAGATTGGAGCAACCATTATCTCTGATGGCGGAACAGGAAATGAACTCTACCTGCTCGTCGCCGGAACCGTTGATGTAATCGTGAACGATCGCGTTGTCGCCTCACGACATGCGGGATCCTATGTCGGCGAAATGGCATTGATTGATCCATCTGCAGCTCGTTGTGCGACAGTCATTGCGACCTAAGCAGTCGTGGCCTGCGAAGTCGCCGAGAAAAATTTCGCCGAACTTGCGAGCGGCAAACCAGATTTGTGGCGGCGTCTCGCCATCGAATTGGCTGATCGACTTCGCCAACGAAACGCGTTAGTAATTGCGCCGAATCCGCGCCCTCATTTATTTATTGGCTCTTCTACGGAATCACTGTCTGTTGCACGGGCGATACAACTCGGACTGGAGCACGACGATGTAACTGTGAAAGTATGGACTGATGGGGTGTTCGGTGTGTCTGCCTTCACAATTGAGGCTTTAGAAGACGAAATCCGTTCGGCCGACTTCGGCGTACTTGTTCTTTCGCCCGACGATAAGGTATTGGCTCGTGGAATGGTTGAAGAAGCACCTCGTGACAACGTCGTCTTCGAACTTGGCATATGTATGGGGGCGCTTACTCGGACGCGGACATTTTTCGTGTACCCGAGAGACATCGATATACAAAGGCCTCCGAAAAACCAAGTTTGTCTGATGATAGGCATTCTGGAACTCCTTTCAGCGGACATTTCCCAGATGACTTGAGCCTGGAACCGATCCAAGCTCGGAATGAACACCCACTTTAACAATTCGTCCCTCCTAAGCAATCGCGGCATGAATTTCCTTCGTTTTTGTTGCCACGATTCCCATGTCTTGGCTCCCTCGACCAGAATTCGGTCCAGGACAGTCGTTGAGTGGGTTCTTCACGCGGGCACCGCGCAGAGTGTCCCTGTGTCCTGCCCATGACTTCCTCTTTAGCATTGAGGTTGTTTGTGGACGAAATAGGGAGACCGAACAGATCAGTTTTGAGACCACATTTACGAGGTTTTGGTTGCGAGCGCTAAATTATCAGGCATTTCGCGTCATATTGCATAAAAAGCATGGTGGCAAATATGTGAATCAATATTGGCATTCAGTATTACCTAAATTATGACCAAAAACGTGTCATAATATACATGATAGAGAATGTTAGCTATTATTGGATCGCGATGTATCAGAATACTTTGTTGCGGACTCTATTCAGTCGCGCCATTTGTTCCGTCGTACGCGTAGTCAAATACTATGATTCAATTGACAGACTCCATGAATCGACTGCATTCTCACATTTATGCAATCTGCGATTAAATTCTTGTCTGATTTTTCTGGTGCTCTCTAATTTTCGATCCAACACAGCACCATCGAGCGCTTTCCCTTCCAGAAATTCTGCAAACGCCTCGTCAATTTTCTTAACCTTCCGGTTTAGGGGTCCTTTGTATCTGGCATACAAACCACATTCTAGGAAAATAAACATATTCAACATTGTCGCAAATCTTTGGTAACCCCATTTCTGTCTATCCTTGCTGTTTTTGTCTAACCAACCATTAAGATGTTTTTTATGTCCATAAGAAAGCTGGTGTTTTACTATTTCATGTAGCTTCAGATCTTGATCAGCGAGAAGATACCAGGGAACGAAAAGAGTGACTCCAGATCCAGCGAAAACATCCTGGCTATACTGAGAATACCCAACTGGATTCGAATGCATGGGTAATGGTAGATGAGGGGTAGTTAATGTCTCCAAGCTCCAGTCGTAATAAAACCGTGTGTAGTCTGCATAAAACGGTCTTTGACTTTTGGGAATCGGAGTCGAGTCTCCAAGCATCTTCATAGGAGGGACACTGGGGAACTCACCTCGTTGTTGAATCTGCTCCCACCACTCACATACAAACTCCGCCTTGCAAATCTGAAACTCGGGGCTTGTTACCAACCAGCCCGCGTAACCCATTTGCCGTTCCTGAGCTTGTAGCTTATACCTCTTCTCCTCCTCAAAATATCTTTTGATCATGAGCTCAGAGCAACCATAGCGTCTCATGTCCTCTTCAATCGTTAAACGAATTTTTTGATCGATCCTTGCTTGATCATCCTTAAAGTGGCGTGCGTCTTCGTTGGATGGAGGGAAATATTCTTTTAGCAGGGGATACCAAAAAGGCTGTTTTAAGAAAAGTCCCATACCAGCAATCTCATTCAGATCATTCTCAAACTGGAACTCTTCCTTAGACCAGAGATTAGGTAGATGTTTTTTTATAGATTTTATGAGGCCAGTTGGTAAAGAGTAAACGGTATCATCATCTAAGCAAGGCTGGTTAGGATAGCGTTTTTTCAACTCACTCCAGGCTAAATTTTTTTCTACTGGCCCAAAAGAATTTTTAGCCACGTAATATCTCCTTTGACTAAACTGCTAAAGTATAAAGGAAAAAGATCTGAATCTAATAGTTTAATCAGTTTTCATAATCACAGAACCCTATAAGCATCAAAATGAGGGAAACGAATTCCAAAACGTTTCCCTCGATCGTATTCCATGTGCTTGCGATAATTTTACCGGATCAAGTAATTCCTTTTTAATTATCCGGTGATTTTGATGCATACTTATAAACAGAGTGATCGTAACACGACGCACGAAACTGACGAAAGTCAGATAATAAATTCTCCTGACAACCCCGGCGAGACCATTCAAAAGTCTCAGTCCGATGAGCGTAAAATGGTCCCTGCGGAACTAATGGGAGGCCATACGCATGAGACAAGTATCGGAGTCAACGTCCATATATGGGAACGAAATGGCAAAAAACTAGCGCGCGGCCGCTATGAAAGAAGGGCATTTGGAGAAACGCTCGGAGCAGATCCACAGGAAGCCAAATCAAAGCTGATACATCTGTTGCATAAGCTTGAATCGGGATCGTTTGTGCATCCGAGCGATGCGCGAAAGCAGATATTAAAAACAAAGAGAATCCCCAATCTGACTCTTCGCGAGCTTTGTAATAATTTTCTGATTGAGAAGCGTAAAAGCCGGGGAGAAAGTACTGCCAGAACCTATTTAAATCGACTAGCCCCAATACTGGATTTTGCGGAATCTGCTCAATCACTTAAAAAATGGCCCATGGCACAAACAGTCGATAGAGACTTTGCTCTTGAACTACTTGAATTTCTGTTCAACCGTAAGATAACTAGAAACGGTAGTGCAAATGCTCCTACTAAATCGATGTCCATAAGGCATATTGAAAACTGCGTGGAAACAATAAGAATGGCTTTCAAATGGGCTGGTAGAGCTGAAGTGCGTAATCTTCCACCCGATTTTATAAATCCTATTTCCCATGACCTTGTCAGTAAATCATCATCCAAAGATCCGCTTCGCA
>Ga0075117_1000665_pt1 | contig 22988 bp, 21 predicted proteins | sample AntAceMetag02UKJ_FD_69789 | JGI IMG/M metagenome (GOLD analysis project Ga0075117, IMG submission 69789) | Saline lake microbial communities from Ace Lake, Antarctica - Antarctic Ace Lake Metagenome 02UKJ | ecosystem: Environmental > Aquatic > Non-marine Saline and Alkaline > Saline | place... | reverse complement strand
CGCAGCGGCAAAGCCGGTGTCAGTACCTACCTCGCCAACGAAAGCCTTGTAAATCAAAATCGGGACAGTGCTATAGCCCTGTCCAATTAGCATCGGGGTGCCAAAGTCGGCGAAAGCCCGAACAAAGACCAAAAGACTTCCCGCAAGCACAGTCGGCCATAGCAACGGTGAGATGACCTTTATTGCACGACGAAAGCCACTCACGCCCATGCCCTCGGAGGCCTCGAGCAAAGAAACATCGATGGTGCGCCAAGCACCCATCAGGTAGGTGAAAATCAACGGGACCAGCTGCAGAGTAAGCACAAGCACGATTCCAGCAAATCCATAAATTGTTGGAGCATCAATGCCGAAGGTATTCTCAACCCATTTTGTAATTAGCCCGTTATTGCCCAGTAGCAGGATCCACGAATAGGCACCGATGAATGGTGGTGACATCATCGAGGCCAGAATCAACATCTGAGCGGTGCTATTACCCCGCACCCGAAACATGGTCATCAGATAAGCCATGGGAAAAGCGATCAAAAGTGCCAGCACTGTCACGGAGATAGTCACGGTAAGACTGTTGAACATGGTGCTGTAATAAAGCGGTGATGAGAAGAATTTCTCAAAGCCAGCCAGTGAAAACTCACCCTCGTTTGTGGCACTTCTAATAAGCAGGGCAACCAGCGGCCAGACAACCATGAGCAAGTAACCGCCCGTGAGGGCTAGTGCAATGGTTGTCCAGCCGTCGAACTTGTTCCCAGCTATCTTCAAACTACGGACCCACTCATAATCGACATTCCACTTTCGAGGTCGAAGTAGTTCAATACGTCAGTGTCAACCTCAAGGGTTACCTTCTCACCGCGCTGCCAACGCGAGTTACGGCGGGAAAACTCAAGAAACTCGATTACTTCGCCAGATGCGAGCTTTGCCCGCACCTGGGAATGTGACCCAAGGAAAGTTTCATCAATGACCTCGGCACTGAGACCGGAGCCGCCGGAGCGGACTGCCTCTGGTCTAACCGATACGTGAACAAAACCTGTGTAACCGGAACCCACCGCGGAGGTGACATCGATTGAAAAATCACTATCAAGATCCAACATCGACTTACCATCGCGCTGAACGATTTCACGTTCTAGCAAATTGGTCTTTCCGATGAACTCAGCAACAAATTTGTTTGCAGGATTTCGATAGATCTCTGCGGGGCTGCCAACCTGTTGAATCACTCCCAGGTTCATGACAGCGATGCGGTCTGAGACCGCCATCGCCTCTTCTTGATCATGGGTTACATAAACAGTGGTAATCCCAGCATTTGTTTGAGCCTCACGGATAACATCGCGCATTTCGACACGCAACTTGGCGTCAAGATTAGAAAGTGGCTCATCCATCAGCAATACCGAAGGACGGATAACCAAAGCCCTGGCCAAGGCCACTCGCTGCTGTTGGCCACCAGACATCTCTCCGGGCAGGCGATCTCGCATAGGAGCGATGCGCATGGAGTCAAGCGCGCCATCGACCCGCTCGCTGCTTTCAGCCCGGCTCACCTTGCGAGTTTGCAGACCAAATGCAACGTTCTTGGCTGCGGTCATCTGTGGGAACAGGGCGTAGCTCTGGAACACCATGCCGATGTCCCTGGACGAAGGCGGCTTATCGTTTATGACCATTCCGTCAAAGGAGATCGTTCCAGCTTCGATCGAGTTAAAACCAGCGATCATGCGCAGCAGGGTTGTCTTACCGCAGCCAGATGGCCCCAACAACGTGAAGAACTCTCCTTCGAGAATATCTAGGTTGAAGTCGGGGATGACCACCTGACCGCCGTACTCCTTGAGTAGAGAACGGATCGCAATGCTAGTCATCGCTTTCAGCCCTCTACTGCAAGTTGTACGAAGATTACTGCCTCTCTAGAATCGCCAAGTACCTGGCAACAATTGCCTCGCGGTTCTCAGCAACGTAGGGGCCATCTTCTTGGATGGTTGGGATTTCTGTCAGTGCAGGAAGACCTGGCTTTACGATGCCATCACGTAGCGGGCGACCAGCTGTGTCTTCAGAAATAACGTTCTGTCCGGTCTCTGAGGTCACGAAGTCAATGAAGGCCTTACCGGCATCTGCGTTTGGGCCGTCCTTGATTAGCTGAATCGTCGCTGGAAGGAATGCTGCACCCTCTGCTGGGTAAATGATCTTAACTGGAGCACCGCTGTTCACTAGGTTCGATGAAAGAGGCTCGTAGGTAAGGGCAACAACGTACTCACCGCTCACAACATCCTGTGCCACCTGGCTTGAAGATCCAATCGAGACTCCATCAAGCTGGTCTACAAGCTTTTCAACAAAGCCCCAAGACGCGTCTGATTCGTAGTCCCCACCAACAGCCTTCAGCATGTTGGTCAGCTGAGCGAATGCAGAAGATGAAGCAGTTGGGTCTCCATAGGCAATTTTGCCCTTGAGTACTGGCTGCAGGAGGTCAGCATAGCTGTTGATCTCAACACCAATTTTTGCAGCTTCCTCGAGGTTGATCAAGAGGTTTGATCCATCAGCCTGGTAAGGGGTGATGAAGCCGGTGGTGTTCTTACCAGCAGGAATCATCTGGCCATCCTCTGAGGATGTGTACTCGGCCCAAAGATCTATGTTTGCGTTTGCCTGAGCGTTTCCTCCTCCGAAGAAGACGTCACCCTGTGGGCTTGCCGCTTCGCTGCGGACTCGCTGGTAAAGCTCTCCAGTACCAGCAGTAATTAGCTGGACTTTCACACCGGTCTCTTCTTCGAACAGTGGAATCAGGCTGTTAAGCATGCCTTCTTCGTTCGGCGTGTAAATAACTAGTGTTGTGCCGGAAATATCCACCTCTACTACGACAGCTTCTTCGCTTGTCTGAGTCGCAACCGGCTCTGGTTCTGCCTCAGTTGAGCATGCGGTTAGTACTAATGCAGCAACTCCGGCCAAGGCCAGAGCTATGGTGAGTTTATGTCTCATTTTTACATTCCTTTCAATTTGGTATGTTCTTGGGAAGCCATCGAACATTTAACAGTCTCCACGTTGAAGCTAGCGTCAACCGCCAGGAATTCCAAATTGTTACATTCGGAATCTTAAGCGACGCCCACGACAGTTATTAGGGTCGAGGATTTAGCTCCTCGTCACCTCAACCACATCACCAAATGCACCGGTTTCAACCACATAGACGATCTCAGGCTTTCCTCTAATTTGATACGGTCCATTGTGAAATTTGCGAGAATGCCCCTCCTTAGAGCGCTTGAACTCGACTCTGGTTGGATTCTCATTTGTTGGGATTGTGACCCTAGATCTCTTTGGACTTTTACAAAGAGCTAAAAGCCGGACGGCAATTTGCGAATGGAGCCTCAACCCCGTTTGGTAGACAATCAATCCTCGATCTTTCGTGCCCAATGCGTGTCCAATCTCATTGCAATTGGTTGATATCACGTGTTGTAAGTTGGACTCGCATAAAAAGTAAAGTCCCCTGTGTTGACTAGGGACTTACGGGATTTTTATTGGTGCGCCCCCCCGGACTTGAACCGGGAACCCACTGATTAAGAGTCAGTTGCTCTGCCAATTGAGCTAGAGGCGCATCAGCGCAAAAGCATACCACCAAGCGACTGAAGTTATCCAAAGGATTGATGGATACTAGCCTTCTAATTTTGTTGTGCCAAGATAACCGAGTGCCCATTGAACTAATTTTGGCGGTAGCTACCTTTGGCTTTGTGACCTCGGTAACCCCGGGGCCTAACAACACCATCTTGTTCGCCACGGGAGTCAATTACGGCGTGAAAAAGGCCTTACCGTTTTTGTTCGGAATCATGCTTGGCCTGACCGTAATTCTTACAGCAATTGGATTGGGACTTGGGGTTGTCTTTATTACTCTCCCCGGCCTTTATCAAATCCTCAAATATCTGGGCTTTGCATACATTCTTTTCTTGGGTTATTCGATTATTCGTTCTGGCTACAAGCCCATTGATGAGAACAGCAAGCTGTTTGGTCTGTTTGAAGCAGCTCTTTTCCAATTTGTGAATCCAAAGGTTTGGGTTGTCATGCCAAGCTTCATGGCTTCGTTTATACCTATTAGCTCCTCTCTGGAGGAAACAATTGGACTGGTTGCCGTGTTTCTCGCACTCACATTTCCCGGGGCGCTGGCATGGGCGGTGTTTGGGGGTCTCCTAAAGAATTTCATGGCCGATCCTAAAAAACGCCTCGTTTTCAACTGGGTGGCTGGGCTGTTGCTAGTGGCCAGCATGGTCCCGGTTTTGTTTATGAGCTAGCTCCGGCTTGACTGAAAACGCTATCGGCGAACTAGCCAGTGAGTCCAGGCCGGATTCGGCTAACCTGAGAGCATCTAGGAGAGTGTTATGGCTAAAGAAGTGTCTCGCTTGGAACCAGGCGACAAAGTGCCCTTATTCTCGTTGACGAATCAGAACAACGAGTCAGTCACCTCCCAAAAGCTCCTTGCCACTCCAACAATTTTCTTCTTTTTTCCTGCCGCGGGAAGTCCTGGTTGCACGAAAGAGGCGGTTGATTTCCAGGACCGCTTAGAGGATTTTGCGGCGCAAGGGTATCAAGTAGTGGGCATTTCCCCGGACAGCGTCAGTCGCCTAAAAGAGTTTTCGCTGTCTCACGATTTGAGTTTCCAGTTGCTCTCGGACCCGGATTTGGCGACCCACCGATCCTTCGGCGCTTACGGACAAAAGACTCTCTATGGAAGGGTCTACACCGGTATTCTGCGCTCAACGATTGTCACGGATGAAAAAGGCAAAATCAACCAAGCGCTTTACAACGTCAAAGCCACCGGCCACACCAACATGCTGAAAAAGCGCCTGGGCATTTAGTCTTTCCTAAAAAGCGCTCGAACCGGCTTTGAGAACATTGCGAAGAAAACTAACGCCGCTGGTAGCAGCAACCCGAAGCCGAGAATGGCAAGGCCATATTCGCCTCCGAAGCTTGCCACTCCAATTGAAACAATCAAAAGCTGCATTACAAATGAGGGCGTGTAGGCCCAGCGCTGGAGTCTAAACATTCCGATAGCGACGTTTGAAAGAAACAATGCAGCGCCCAAAACGATGCCGGTTAGAAATAGTGCACTCACCAGTGAGAGAACGTTTCCCTGTAAAATTGACCACGCGGACCAGAGGGCAATTAGCCATAGCACAACCGACTGGATGGCGGTAATTAATACTGCTAATAGCAAAATTTTAGGCTTTTTAGACAATTGGGTCTTGATTTCTCGAGTCGGCTGTGAAACTATTTTGGGAGTTGCAAGAAGGACTCTACCTTCAAATCGGCTCAAAATTCGACCTTAGGAATAACAGAACAATATGGATATGGTTTGGTTAAATAAGGCCCGTTGTCTCAATGCAGACCCAGAGCTATTCTTCCCCGTTGGAAACACAGGACCTGCTTTAGAGCAGATAGAGCAGGCAAAAACCATCTGCCGTCAATGCGATGTTTCGGCTCAGTGCCTTGAATATGCAATCAAAGAAAACCAAGACACGGGTGTGTGGGGTGGTCTATCCGAAGACGAGCGCAGATCTTTGAAGCGCCGTTACGCAAGAGCCCGCCGCGCCGGCTAAACGGGTATTTCTAACACCACTCTGGTTCCGCCTCTTATCGGCGAAGTCCAATTGATTTTTCCGCGAAGCTCAGATTCCACAAGCGTCTTGACAATTTGAGTACCAAGTCCGGAGCCTAGTTTTCCCTCTGGGAGACCGACGCCATTGTCCTCGACTGTGATTCTTAGAATCTCCTTCTCACGCTCGGCAGTGACTTGAATCACCCCGGGGTTACCCTCGAGGCCGTGCTCCACAGCGTTTGAAACTATCTCGGTTAGAACTAGAGCTAGAGATGTGCTGCGCTCGGCTGGTAGCTCTCCGAAGCTGCCTTCAAACTCGGTTGTGACTTGAGTGTTGTTTGTCACAGCAGTTTCAGGAACCAGAGTCAAAATCCTCTTGAAAACTTGGTCGAAGCTCACGTCCTGGTCCACGCCCTCAGTCAAAACGTCGTGAACCACAGCAATAGCGCTGACTCGTCGCATGGCCTGAGCTAGCGACTCTTTGACCTCTTCGGACTTGGTCTGTCTGGACTGGATTCTAAGCAGGCTTGCGACTGTCTGGAGGTTATTTTTCACTCGGTGGTGGATCTCCCTGATAGTTGCGTCTTTGCTTATCAGTTCTCGGTCCCGAACTCGCAACTGGGTCACGTCTCGACAAAGAACAATGGCGCCGTTTCTTTTCCCGTCACTCATCAGAGGAACCGAGCGAAGCGATACGGTCTGGCCCTCAAAGTCGACGTCACTTCGCCAAGCGCCCTTGCCGGTCAAAATCAACGGCAGGCCCTCATCAACCTGGTTGAATCCAGTCGGTAGCGCTTTTACTGTCTCCGCTAGCAACCTACCTTCAAGCTCACCATCGACTCCCGCGGCATTGAAGACCGATAGCGCACTGGGGCTTGCAAACAAAACCCGACCGGCGGCATCTAGGCGAATTAGGCCGTCATTAGCCCTGGGGGCTCCTCGCTTGGGAGCACTGCCCGATTCCGCGGTTGGGTAGCAGCCCTCAGAAATCATCTTCAAGAGCTCTTCACCAACCGCAACGAAATTTAACTTTAATTTATTGGGCATTCGCGATTCGCCCAGGTTGGTGTGGCGAGTGATAATCGCAATCGGCATGGAATCTTTTGACTTATCCGGAGTAAAAACTGGGTAGGCCGAAACTCTGCTGGCATTGCCCTCAAATCGCTCAAGCTCGGAGCCAAATGCTGGCTCCTTCGTTGTCCAGGCCTGATTTATCTGCTTCGCCCAGTCACTCCTGGGTGAATTACCGATAATGTCTCGATAGAACAGAGTTGGCGCCGCAGCCGGGCGAGCGTGAGCGGAGGCCTCGAAGGTAGTCCGATTGGGAACCCAGAGCACCAAGTCAGAGAACGCAGCATCCGCTACGAGTTGCCAATCAGCCAGCACTGCACTGAGCCAGGATTCGCCTTGAAAGTCTTTGACAGCCACAGCTAACAAGTTTACCCGCCCTAGCTTGCATCCAATAGGTCGAGGCTTAGCAGTCTGATTGATTCACGGGCTTTAGAGTTTTTGGCACACAGACAAAGCGGTTGTGCTTTCAGTAAGGACAGATCCGCGGCGTGCGCATCTTCGGCGATGACGGCCCTAAGCTCGAGTCTCGCTAAGCGATGCATAGTGTCTCTTAGCTGCCGGTCCGGGTTTTTGCCGATTGTCGATGCCCGAACACGATTCGCAACCGGCCAAAACTCAAAGTCCGCGTTTCGACAGTCCCATAAAAACCTGTTCAATCCGACTGGGTCTGCAGCAAATAAACCAAGAGCAAAGTCCGCCTCGTCAATAATTGCTCGCGTTGAAGAGTTCCTAGAGATTTCGCTTCCCGAACTCACTAGGCCTTGCTCGAGCTCCGTGGAAACATCGATGACCACGACATCGAAATGCTCTCTCGAAAACTGGATGAGCGTGGCTATGGATTCCGAATCTAGCTCGGGCCAGCGACTCGGTGCATTTAGCCCGGTTAGCACTCGAAGGCTCTTCTTTCCGAACTGGATTTCTTCGGTCAGCCGTTGTAATTCATCAATATTTAGCCGTGAGGTTCGAGCGAGCCTCAGCAATGCGGTTATGCCAGGTCCGGGTTCTGTAAGACCAAGGCATGCGGCAACAGAGGGCCGATAGCTGTCCGCATCAATAATCAAAACCTTAAGATCCATGGAAGACAGTTCAAAACCGATGTTCACCGCAAGCGTGGTTTTGCCGCTACCGGCACTCCCCCAAACTGCTATTACCTTTGCTCGTCGAATTACCGGATCGGACAGCGAGACTTTTTCGACGTCTTCTTCATGGTCCTTTGGTGGCTGAGGTCTCAGGATGTCAACCAGGGTCATGGCAGTGGTAAAACATAGATTGGATACCCAGCGGCTACTGCCGCCAGCACCAAAGTGGACTGGTCCAGGTTGAGCAAGAGCTCAACATCGGGGGCATCCTCCGCGAACAAGCCATCGCCAAACTCAATCGCCAAAACCTCAGATACCGAAACAATCCTTTGGGGTACAAACCCGTCTTCGGTCTCAGTCACCTGCCAAACCGACACCACACTTCCGGCAACAATCGATTCGGCTGGCTTTAGGTTTGGGACGAATCGAATAGCCGTCTGATCCGGCCTTAGCCCTTTTCCGATTAGTCGCAACGGAATCAACTCCCCTTTACCGATTACAGCCGTCACGCTGAGACCATCGATAGGCGTGCTGGCGGTGACGTACACCTCGCTCAGGGTTTCTAGATCTATTTCGGCGGTAACCATTTCGGCATCAGATACAAGGGTCCCGGTGGGAATTGTCGACGATGCCACCAAATAACTTGGAAGTGGCTTAATGGCGCTTGCGACCACGAGCCCGCCGATCACAAATGACGAACTGATTATCAACAACACCCAGTTCGCTGGTCTCGCTCTTAGTCTTTTTGGCATGCGGACTCCTTTGAAAGGAAGAGTGGCAAAGTTATCATTCGCCCGTTAAAGGTTTTCCACAGCCGACACCTCGATTAGTGTCACGACCGCAATGGGGCACCAGACAACCTTTCGTTCTACTGCAATTCGCAACCAGGGTCCGTGCTCACTTAGAAGCCATCCTTTTCTGACCTGGTTACGCAGGCTGAAATGCACCCGAACGGGGTTTCGTTGAGCTGCCAACAGATCACTCAAGGATTTTTGCTGCAGTTCTGGCAACGCATTTGCGGTAATCATGGCAACTGCATCGGTTGGAAATACCAAAAGCGCTTGATTCCCTGTTCCAGCAACAAAGTCGATACCCACCACTATGTTGCCAAGAAAAGACACTCCTCCTAAATGTTCGACTCGAATCACCCCAGCACGCTTGTTGTCCGTTTGCCCAGCTCTTAGGGCTTCAAATTCCGACTCGAGTTCACTGATGATATCCATGACGGGTTATCTTGCATTAGAACTTGGGGTTATCAAAAAGTTATCCACAAATCACGATATTTGTCTTCCATTTTTTTCAACTGGGGACAAGAATTCAGAAAAATATTTGATCGGGGGGTTCCATGAACTTGAAACAACCAAGCACTACTCAGGCAAGTCCTGCGAAGCTTTTTGCTGAAATTTCGACAGCCTACATTGAGATTCTCGCCGGAGTCAGACGCCCAGAGCAACTGTCTAGGTGGCTAAGCGACAAGGCCTACTACGACATCTCACAGCGATCAATGCGACGCGCTAGACAGCAGGCACTGGTTGGGCCTAGCACTCGCCCGACAATAATTTTCAGGCAAAGCAAAATCTTTCCAACCGACAAAGGCGCTTATCAAGGAGTAGTACTGCTAGAAATATCTTCCGTTCTTCGAGCCGTTTCCGTCAGGGCTGAAATGGTGCACGGTCGATTCCGGATTACCGAGATAGTACTTATCAGCTCTAGTTCTTGAAGAAGGAGCTGCCCTGACCGCCCTGTGGGGGCTTCGGGGGCGCCTGAGATGGCCGCTGAGGGTCTTTGGTTCCTCCATCGGCATTTGGATTAGCTTCCCTGCGAACATCGACCTTGCCCTGTTCTGTGGGAGCTGAATAGGTTAGCTGTGCTGGCTGCGGGGCCTGAACTTCTGGCAACGATTGCTTTATCTCAACGTTGAACAAGAACTGAACAGCCTCTTCCCTAATGCCGGCCATCATCTCCAAGAACATGGCGTAGCCCTCGCGCTGGTATTCAATCAAAGGATCGCGCTGAGCCATCGCGCGTAGCCCAATTCCCTCTTTCAAGTAATCCATCTCGTAGAGGTGGTCGCGCCACTTCCGGTCGATTACAGAAAGCATTACGCGACGTTCGAGCTCACGCATGATTTCCACGCCAACCTCATCGATCCTATTTTGATAAGCAATACGGGCATCGCTTAGTACTTCTTCGGTCAACCAGCCGGCTGTGATTTTACTTCGGGACCTGGCTTCTTGGAAGACTTCATCGACCTCGAGCGCTATGGGGTAAGTGACCTTGAGCTCGGCCCAAAGCGTCTCGAGATCCCAGTCTGCAGAGCTGGACTCCAGCCCTGCAGACTGAACGATTTGGGTTATTACTAAGTCGAGGAACTCCTGGAATGTCCCAGAAATGTCCTGACCCTGCAAGATCTGACGGCGATCGGTATAGATCGCCTCACGCTGGCGGTTCATTACATCGTCATACTTCAAGATGTTCTTGCGGATTTCAGCGTTGCGCCCCTCGACCTGGGACTGAGCCGACATGATCGCCCTGGAAACCACCCCCGATTCGATAGCCGAATCGTCAGGCACTGAAGCTCGATTCATAAGTGCCGCTGCCGCACCGGAGTTGAATAGTCTCATCAGATCATCTGTCAACGAAAGGTAGAAACGCGATTCTCCCGGGTCACCTTGGCGACCGGAGCGACCTCGAAGCTGATTATCGATTCTCCTTGATTCGTGGCGCTCGGTGCCAAGCACATAGAGCCCACCAACTTCCAAAACTTTTGCCGCTTCGATGGCAACCTCTTTTTTGAGGCCGTCGAAAACTTCGTCCCATTTAGCTTCATACTCTTCCGGCTGCTCATCCAATGTCAACCCGATTTTGGCCATTTGTTGCACTGCCAAAAACTCTGCGTTACCGCCGAGCATGATGTCTGTTCCTCGCCCAGCCATGTTGGTGGCAACCGTAACAGCGCCGAAACGACCGGCCTGGGCGACAATTATTGCTTCGCGCGCATTGTTCTTTGCGTTTAGCACTTCGTGCTTCACGCCTCTTTTGGCCAAAAGCTTTGAAAGATACTCGCTCTTTTCGACGCTGGTGGTTCCAACCAGAACCGGCTGACCCTTTTCGTGGCGTTCGGCGATGTCTTCAACGACCATTCGGAATTTTACTTCTTCGTTTTTGTAGATCAGGTCAGATTGGTCTTTCCTGACCATCTTGCGGTTGGTTGGGATAGAAACCACACCAAGTTTGTATGTGGACATAAATTCAGCTGCTTCAGTCTCAGCAGTGCCGGTCATACCCGAGATATTGCTGTAGAGACGGAAGTAGTTCTGAAGTGTCACGGTGGCAAGAGTTTGATTCTCCGGCTTGATTGTCACGCCCTCTCTTGCCTCAATTGCCTGGTGCATGCCTTCGCTGTATCGACGCCCTGGCAAAATCCGGCCGGTATGCTCATCAACAATTTGAACTTCGCCGTTCACAACCACGTAGTCCTTGTCAAGCTTGAAAAGTTCCTTGGCCCGAATGGAGTTGTTTAGAAAAGAGATAAGCGGAGTGTTCGCCGTTTCATAGAGGTTGGTGATTCCTAGGTAATCTTCGACCTTGTCGATTCCGGATTCAAGAACACCAATGGTTCTTTTCTTCTCATCTACTTCGTAGTCCTCTTCGGCAATCAGGTCATTGGCGAGCTTTGCAAAAATACCAAACCAACGGTTCACATCGGCTGCTGCGGGTCCGGAAATAATCAATGGCGTCCGAGCCTCGTCGATCAGGATTGAGTCGACCTCGTCAACCACAGCGAAGAAGTGTCCTCGCTGAACAAGCTCTTGCTTGGAGTTAGCCATGTTGTCTCTTAGGTAATCAAAACCAAACTCGTTGTTTGTCCCATAGGTAATGTCACATTCGTACTGAGCCCTGCGCTCTTCGGGGTCCTGCCCGCTAATAATGCAGCCAGTACTCATGCCGAGCGCTCGGAAGATTCTTCCCATTAGTTCTGATTGATACTTGGCCAAGAAATCATTCACCGTGACCACGTGCACTCCGCGGCCCGGAATAGCGTTGAGGTAAGAGGCCAAGGTCGCTACAAGCGTCTTGCCTTCTCCGGTCTTCATCTCTGCAATATTCCCCAGGTGAAGCGCTGCTCCACCCATGACCTGAACATCAAAGTGACGCATTCCCAGAGTTCGCATCGAAGCCTCGCGCACGGCCGAGAAAGCCTCTGGCAACAGGTCATCCAAAGATTCGCCAGCTGCGTATCGCTCCCGAAGAGTATCGGTCTCTGCCTTTAGCTCTTCGTCACTGAGCTCTTTGAAGTTGACCTCCAAGGCATTGACTTCCCTTGCAATGCCCTCAAGCTTTCGTACAATCCTGCCTTCGCCAGCACGCAGCAGTTTGTCTACAAATAATGCCAAGAGTTACTCCTTGATGGTCGGATAAAATTCTAGCTGCTGATGGTTGCACCTAGCTGAGTGAAATAACACCGTAGCTGTAGGCCTTTCGCCTATAAACTACCGCAGCTTTATCATGTTCAAGGTCGTGATAGAGGTAGAAGTCGTGCCCTACCAGCTCCATGTGGCTGACCGCTTCTTCTTTGGTCATCGCATTCTTTTCAAACTCTTTCGAGCGAATCACAAGCTGGCCCTCTGGTTCTTCGGGCTGCTCCTGCTCCATAATTGGAATTTCGCCGGTTAGCAGCTGAGAATCCGCAGGAACAATCGCTAGGTCTCTAAAGTCAGACGCAGCTAGCTCGCTCGCCCCAAGACCTTGGTGTTTTTTTTGCTTGTCTGAATACCGCCTGAGTCGCTCGAGCAGCTTTGCGAAGGCCATGTCAAAAGCAGCAAACTTATCCGAAGCCCTTGCCTCGGCCCTAACCACGTGTCCTGGTTCATAAACGGTCAGTTCGACCTGGTCTTCTTGACCGGCAGCCTTTGAGTGGTCGTAACGAGTTATTTTTATGTTCAGTTCCTGCGGTCGATGAGCAAATTGCTCAACCTTGCCGGCCTTCTCGGTTACATAGTCTCTGAAACGATCCGAGACCGTGAGGTTTTTCGCTGAAATTCGAAGTTCCATTTTTACCTCCTAGTCGGCTGTTTCGCCGTCATACCAAACTACGCCTTTTTCTTTGACCTCGCTCCGGCTTTAGAGGTTTCTCTTGGCTAATACACAGATTCCGGCAACTTCGTAACCAGCAGCACTCAGAGCTCGGGTGCATTCTTTGAGTGTTGAGCCAGTTGTCATCACATCGTCGACCAACAACACTCTTTTGGATCCAGGATTAGCCTCCATGGAACCCGAGACGTTAGATTCGCGCGCTGGTTTATTCAGCCTGCGTTGATCTCGAACTTGACGGTGAAACCTGAGAGTGGTGCTCGGCAACTGCTTAGGCAGCGAATTGTCGCCGCCGGCAATCAACAGCGCGACCGGGTCGAAACCGCGTTTTTTGAAGTTCACCCGATTCCTTGGTGGGAGACAAATCCAGCACTCTCCAAGAACGAGAACTGCTTCGGCCACTGCTTTTTTGAGGCCGGGAGCTAAGTAGGTGACAAGCGCTGTTCTGTTTTGATCTTTATAAGCGGTCATAATTCTCGCAATTGGCTCGCTATATTCGCTGGCATTCCAAACCGGCGTGCTACCTAACCAGGATTGCGCGACATCAAACGCAGGAGCGCAACCATCACAAAGCGGACTGGGAGGAGTTTCACAAACGGCACATGCGGTGGGGAAGACAAAATCTAGAAGGGCCTTGAACATCCAATTAGCCTGCGCATTATTGTAATTTACGGGAGGAAGCTATGCCTTTTTGTTGAAAAACATTCTAAGAAATTGCCTGTTAGCGAAGTGGGCTGATACTGGACACCCCGGTTGCGATTCGGCGCCAGCTATTAGCCGAGAAGAGCCAGACCTCCCCGAATTCCGAGAGCATGTAATTGCTTGCCGATGAAGCAGCAGCATGCAACTCGATACCCGCGGTTGGAGGCATAGGTAGCTGCGTTCTTGGACCCGAGATGGAGTACTCGCTTAAAGCCGTCAGGCCGCTCGCAGTCCTCTCAAGAACACGCATTGATGCCTGCTCCTGCCACGCAACTGCAATGGGCGTTCCCAGAACTGGTTGGATTCTCAAGCCTTGATTCAGAGCTAATGGGATTGAATTGGCGTCTCTGAGCACGACCCCAACGTCCAGGAATGACTCCGCGTCCTCAGTCTGTATTGACTGAATGACGCGAGTGCCCTCGGGCGCAATTGCTGCTGCCAGCCGGAGCCCCAAGAATGGACTGGCTAGAGTTCGAACCACAGTGGTCTGGTAGTAAACCTCAACGGGCAAACTGGCATCGGCAGGAAAAGCCCACAGCGATCCAGTCGCGTCATATTCAAGCGCTACGACGTCGATCAAAGAACTCAGCTTGGTGACCTCAACCCGCAGTGACTGATTGGTTAGTTCAAAAACGCCATCAGCGCTCGTGAAGGCGACTTGATCACCGTTGTCTGTGATCGCTATTAGTTTTGGGCTGTAGTTCGTCACCATGGCCTGTGTCCCAGAAAGAGGCATCGAACCGATGCTGGTTAGCGGCTCAACTCCTGTCGGCTTTAGGACGTAGCTGATACTCATTTCGTCATTAAGCTCCGCGCCTCCCGGCGCTATTTCCTGAAACGCTCCATTCACGGAGAGCGAAATATCGTCAACGCCGGGCAGTTGAGTCAAGGTTGATCTCAACTGTCCGAGCATGTTCCTTCTATCCTGCTGTCCGGCAGCAAGTGCGTCAGAATCGAGATCAACTTGAGCGCTGCGATCCAGGATTCGTACCGCGCTGATTGTCAACTGAGTGCCCTCAGGGATTGCTGACCTGACACCCGAGGACAGCCAAGCACTTGGTCCTGCGAGCAAGGCATTTACCAGCCTGGTCGGAGTAGAGGTCTTGGTTGGGAACCAGCGCAAATCAGGAACCAGGCTCTCCATGCTCGAATCCAGAAAGTAGACAGGGAAGGCGTTAAACACCACGCTGAACACTGGAGGTGTAACAACGGTCAGATTAGGAGCGCTTGAGATCCGCCATTGGCCATCTTGCAAGGCGACCATAAATCTAAGGTTTGTTGTTGACAGCTCAACCGAGTCCTCGTAGCGACCCTGATCATCAATTCTCGCTCCAGCGCGTAGCTCAACGACGACCAAGGACTCCCCTGCCTGCCGAAAAACCGGAGCACCGGCTCTAATTACTGTCTGGTTCTCGGGGTTCCAACGCTGAGCGAAATCCTCACTCAGAAATTCTCTCGCCACGGCGTAGTCATTTAGGGGGCTGGTTCCCGCGGCTAAAAATCCCGACACTATTTCCTGCGAAGTGGCATTCAGGGACGGTCCTGACGGCGTGTAGTAAGCAAATTCCTGCTGAGCCTCAGGAGCAATATCTGGACCGGTTTGAATATCCAGCTGAGTTGGTATTGACGCGCACCCAGCCAAAACCAAAGTCGCAATAAGAACAAAGGCCTTTTTCATCATGTCTGCACCGATCTAGGTGGAAGCGGTATTGGCGAGTTTCCAATCACAGAGTCTGCACGTCTGGGAAGCGTCAACCGGAAGCTAGTGCCTTTATTCGGCTTGGACCAAACCTGCAGCCATCCCCGGTGCAGGGTTGCGTCCTCTTTGGAAATTGCAAGTCCTAAGCCAGTCCCGCCCACGGATCTTTGCCGAGCCGGGTCCGCTCGCCAGAACCGGTCAAAAACTCTGTCGAGTTGCAGTCGTGACATTCCAACTCCCGAATCGGTAACACAAACCGCGACCGAGCTGGCATTTTGACCAACTTGAACAATTATGGCTCGACCCTCTCCGTGCTCGACAGCGTTAGAAAGTAAATTGCGCAGCAGTCTCTCGATGCGCTTGGCATCAAAATCAGCCTCTACCGGTCCCTTAGGTAAGTCAATTCGAATCTCGGTATTCTTTGCCTGAGCAAGGGGCTCAATGCTGGCGATCGAGGCCCCAACAACGGCGTTTAGATCTTGGGTTTCAAGATCAGCAACCACCGCTCCCGCGTCATACCTAGATATCTCTAGGAGGTCAGCTAACAGCACCTCAAAGCGCTCAATTTGGTTCTGCATTAGCTCCGCTGATCGCGAAAGAGCCGGGTCTAGCTTCTCCCTATTTCCGAAAATGACTTCACCCGCGAGCTTTATGGTTGTCAACGGCGTTCTTAATTCATGAGAAACGTCGGCAACAAAACGTTGCTGCATTTTAGAGAGTGAGTCCAGCTGTTGAATCTGTTGCTGCAAGCTCGCAGCCATCTTGTTGAAAGATCTAGCAAGCTGAGCTAACACGTCATCACCACGCTCAACCAATCGTTCATCAAGTTTTCCGGCCGACAGCGTCTGAGCGGCACGGGCTGCCTGCTCCACCGGTCGCACCACAGAGCGGGTGACCAAATAGCTAACCAGGGCGATTAGAGCCAGAAGAATTATTCCGGCGACCGTAATCGCACTTTGAACAAGCGCTAAAGCTTGCTGCTCCGCACTCAGATCAAAAACCAGGAAAAGTTCAAAGTTTCCAGCAAGTGGAATCACCACTGGAGCTCCAACCGTAAGTCCAGCAACCAGGACACCGTCCTTAGAAAAGCTCACTGGTGTGTAGGTGAGGATGCCAGCAGATTCCCGAACCTGGACTCGCAGCTCCTCAGGAATAGTCTTGAGGTCTAAATCCTGAGAAATCGGGGACTGAAAGAGCTGAAGCTGGGCTTGCCCTGGGCTTCTAAGAAGTGCAACCTGCCTGGAGCCAGAACCACCAACTATTTCTAGGGACGGAACAACGGCATTTATGAGTGTCTGCAGGGCAGTTTCGTCGTTTACCGAGGCAGCCGACACTGTTCCCTGGACGCTGCTTACCGCGCGCTCTGTTTCGCTAAGCACCTGATCAAGTCGATTTTGATAAAAGCCATCTGCCAACGAGTAGGACAAAAATCCACCAATGGTAACCAGCGCAAAAGCACTGAGCAAAACGGTTGCGACCACAGTTCTGGCAGTTAGCGATCGCCTAAACAGCGAAATCACAGTGTCTCTGAGCCAGCCCGATATCCGTGACCACGGACTGTCATGACAATCTTTGGGTTCTCAGGATCTTTTTCGACCTTCGACCGCAATCGTTGAACGTGAACATTCACCAGACGAGTGTCAGCCTTGTACTGGTAGCCCCAAACCTGCTCGAGGAGCATTTCTCTGCTAAAAACCTGTTGGGGCTTCGAGGCCAAGGTGTGAAGCAACTTGAACTCCAAAGGCGTTAGCGAAAGATTCGCGCCCTCTCGTTGAACTTCGAAAGTTTTCGGGTCCAGCGTAAGACCTCCGACTTGGAGAACTAAAGAATCATCTGGCAACGGTCGAAGTCGGGCCTTGACCCTTGCAATCAACTCTTCACCCTTATGAGGCTTCACAACGTAATCATCGGCACCAGCTTCAAGACCCAGGACTACATCGTTGGTGTCTCCCCTGGCTGTCAACATGACAATTGGCACACCGGACACGGCTCGAATCTGCTTGCAAACCTCAATCCCCGATTGACCGGGGAGCATTATGTCTAGAAGAACTAAATCTGGATTTCTGTCTTTGAAAATCTCTACGGCCGAGATTCCATCTGCGGCAAAGACCGGCTCGTATCCTGCTCCAGCCAGCACGAGGCCGACCATTTCTCGAAGGGCATCATCATCGTCAACAACCAGCACCTTGTGAATCAAATCACCCTCCAATCGCCTGCGATTACCTCTAACAGTAATGGTCATTGGAATCGCTCCTTAAATTTAGCTCGAAGCGGAGCAGGAAACCTAGGAATTTATAATCGACTAATTGCTGAGCAATCGCTCTCAAGCCTTGGATGTAATTGCAGCGAGAGCTCGATTGCGAATTTGATGCATCACCGATTCCTGATTTGACTCGACGTTTAGTCTCAATAACGGCTCCGTGTTTGAAGAGCGGATATTGCACCACCACCAGATTTCACCATCTTGGTGACCGTAGGTCTTTCCATCGAGCTGATCGACAAAAGCTCCTTCGAACTCCGCCGCGACCCGCAACTGAGCCTCATGGGCGTTAATGACAGTTGAGTTAATTTCACCGGACGCAAAATATGGTGTGTAGTCAGCCGAAATTTCAGACATGGCCCGGGCTTGCAATCCGAGCTCGCTGATTAGGTGCATTGCGGCAAGCATCCCGTTATCCGCGCCCCAGAACTCACGAAAGTAGTAGTGCGCCGAGTGCTCCCCACCGAAGACCGCAGCGGTTGATGCCATTTGGTCTTTGATTAGCGAGTGCCCAACCTTGGTTATTTGTGGAATAGCACCGTGTGCGATTATCGTCTCCGATACCGACTTGGATGTGAGCAAGTTATGCAGCACGATTGGAGTCTTTTCCCCCGAAGCCTGGACCCTCAAAATCTCGCGCTTGGAGACGATTGCGGCGACCGCGGACGGAGTAACGGCAAAGCCTTTTTCATCAACCGCAAAGCAACGATCGGCATCACCGTCGAACGCAAGACCCAGATCCGCGCCTGAGGAAACAACCATTTGCTGCAGATCAACGAGATTTTTTGAATCCAGCGGATTTGCCTCATGATTTGGAAATGAGCCGTCCAGCTCGAAATACATCGGGACCATTTCTATTGAAGCATTGTCACCGAGAACAACGGGGACCGTAAGACCGCCCATGCCGTTTGCAGTATCAATTACGATCTTGAGCTTGCGGATACCTTGCAAAGGAACCAGCTTGCGAAGGTAGTTCGAGTAGTCAGCCATGACCGAAAGGTTTCGCTCTGAGCCTGTAATGAAATCAGCCGGAATACCGCTTTCGAAAAAAACTGCCGCCCTATCGCTAATTGCCGCGAGTCCAGTGTCAAGGCTTATGCCCCTTGCTCCGGCTCGCGAAAGCTTTATTCCGTTGTAGCTGGCAGGGTTATGGCTCGCTGTGAACATCGCTGCTGGAAGATTCAAGAGCCCCGAAGCGTAATAGTTCATGTCTGTTGAGCACAGGCCCAACATGACAGCGTTTGCTCCGCGCTTTCTTGCGCCAAGTGAAAAGGCTGCCGCGAAACCCGGAGAAGAATCTCTCATGTCATGGCCGACCACAAATTCTTTACCCACCAGGTCGAGCTCATCGGCAAATGCCGCACCAAAGCATTCGACAACTTCTTCGGTAAGTTGACTCCCCACCAGCCCACGAACGTCGTAGGTCTTAACAAATTCATCAAATTTGGTCAATAGAGATCTCCCGATTAGGTTACCCGCCAAGAATACAATGGCACCATGGCTTCAATCCCGCAAAAAAGAGATCGTCACGGCAGAGGCATGCGCCGACCGGTACCGTCAAAACTTTTTCGCCACGGGCTGAGCCGCCAAACTTTTTTTCAGGATGCAGTTGCTGACACTGCGGATTATCTTCGGTCTCGGTTTCCAGAGGAACTTGGAGCCTTGAATTGGAAGATCGAAGAAGTACCGCTCCAGGAGCGTCCGGAATCTCTGAACCGTTGGCACACAAGACCCGAAACTATGACCATAATTCTCTACCGAATTCCGATTGAAAGAAGCGCAAGCTCTAGGAACTCGGATCCAAGGATTCAGATTGAACAGGCCGTGGTTTCGGCCGCCGCGAGCCTGCTTGGCAAAGAACCCTGGGACTTATTAGACCAGTGAGCTATCGGACACTGACCGAAAGAGCTTCTCCAAAGTTTTGATTTTCACGAGGATTTATAACGGCGTAACCAGGCACGTCAATAACTTCAAGCGCGGCCGTAAACTCCGAAGCAGAGTTGATACGAATCGAGTCCCCACTTATCGGCAACGAGACTTGAGATAGTGAGGAGATTTCAAAGCTTTGGTATTCGACCCTGGTTCCATTGGTTATTTCTAGGTTTACGGCCAGAGCCGTCAAGCCGAAGTTTGCGACGTGTAATCGAGTTTTATAGCTTGGAATCGGAATGGTCAAATCTGTAAATTTTGAGGACTGAGTAAGCCAAGAAAAATCCACCACCGGCTTCAAAATAGTGTTTTTGATGCCCGCCAAAAGCGGTGAAGTGCTCTCCACTTTGACAAGGTAATCGCCGTCGGTTAGATCAAGTTCAATCTCGGTAAAACCCTCAGGCTGGACCTGCTGCCTCAGGACCACAACGTTGTTGCTTGCAACCGCAGTAATGACGGCTTCGGTTGGAATGTCTCCAAAATTAAACAACCTCAAGACTGGCTTTTCGAAGCCTTCGGATCGAACGCTTAACCCGGTTATTAAATTATCGTTAGCTGGGGCCAGGCTCGGGAGTTGCATGTCCACCCCTCGGGTGGAGAGGCCAGCGGTTGCTCTTTGCTGCATGGCAATGGAAATGGGAACTCCGCTGGTTTCAAACCACAGGGAAAACATTGGCTCCTGAAAAATCACTGAGGAAACCGGTAAGACCTCAGTTTGCCCCGCGGCCAGACTGACCTGTTTTGAAATCTTGCCGCCCGGAACCAGAAACTGCAGTGACACTAAGGTCTCTGACTCGCTGGGGTTCGCAAGGAGCAAGACGGTTTCTTGCCCCAGCGCTGCAGCACCTGAAATAAACCACCCGCTAAATAATGGCTGTGAGCAAGTACTTGCCATGAGCCCAACGGCGCGGTCCCGGGAGATTCCTTGAGACTGAATCACTGATAACAGGCCGGTTGACTGGTTATCGCCCACAGCGACCAACCTGGCACCAGGTGTTGTTGTGAGACCAGGATCAACATTGAGCTGGCCGCTTCCCAAAAATTGGTAAATACTCGCCTCACCAATTCGATCTATTTGACCAAGTTCAACTCCAGACTCGCCACCGACTTCAGCAAACGCGCCCGGGCAATATAGCTCGAGCGGGAGCGGCTCCACAGCCACAGTAAGGGAAGAAGGAATAGCGAAAGACGTCGAGGTTGAGAGCACCGGAAATTGCGTCAACACAATTTGCGAAAGAAATAACCCAACCAAAGCTACGGCGAGAACAGTGCGACCTACGATCTTCACTTTTGCTTCACCAATCTTTTGGCTCCCCGAATAGAGGCGGGGGTTGGAATTGCAAGTAGCAAGAACCCAGCAAGAATCACAAGCTGAAGATTCCTATTGCTCGGTGACTCAAGGCTCGATGGGATGTTGCTAGCCGAGCCGACCACCTGCCATAAATGACCATAGGGAGTCTGACCAGCAGCCTGCAGCATGGTCATCGAATCAATAGCAGCCCGAGCAGCGGAAATACTCTCCTGGTGTTCTCCCTCCAGCAGCACAAAATCAATACCAAGACTAGAAAGCAGGTCCCGAACTCCAGTTGGGTTACCCGCAACCAGCGAGCCGCTCAACTGGGCAAGCTCAGAAGCAATTGGGCTGGCTGGAAGTAAAAGCTGGTATGCCAAGCTTGTCTGCTCAAGGCTCCTCCCAGCTCCCCATAGCAGCTCCGCATCGACCTGATTGTCATTGACATCAATCCGCAGGGTTCTTATCCCCTCATCAACCTCAGCTGCCGCGACAACTAGAGCTGGAGCCTGCCGCTGCGGCCCGAAATAAGCTTGATCTGGCGCCAACGGTCCGTAAACAAGACCCGATGCCAATACCCCTGCGCTTGCGGCTATAGATGCCGCAGCGATTGCCCATTTACGGTTTAGCCTGTCGAGGACCAATCCAGCCCCGATTAGCAAGGCCGCAAAGCTGATTGCTCGCATGGCGAAACTCCCAGCAATTGGCTGATACACAGTGCATAGCCCCAAAATAATCGCTACGATCCAAGAGCTGACTGAAACTGCCAACCGGGGGCCAAAAAGACTTGCTGCCGCACCGATTCCTGCCACGCCAAGAAAGATAAGAGCAATTACTGAGTCGTAGGGGCTTGCCAACGGCAAAAACGCCGAGCTAGTGACCGTGAGGAAAGCAACCTGATTTTGTTCAACGGCCAGTGACACCCAAGGGTAGATAAGCACCGCTCCAGGCATTGCAAACCAACTCAGGATCGGGAGCTTGCGAATGTTATTGGCGCCAAGCGCAATACCAAAAATCACGAAAAGCAAAAAGATTATGGGGTTGCTTACTGCCACCAAGGCAGCCAACAAACCGGCCAGTCCGACCCAGCGCCAAGTTCGTGATGAGTTGTAACTCGTTGCCGCCTTGATAAGAACGAATGTCAGCCACGGAGCCACGGAAATCGTAACCAGGTCCGCCACGCCAGCCATAGCCTGGACCAGCAAAACCTGAGGGCTGAGTGCGAACAAAAGACCCACCAAATTCCGCACCCAGACTCGAGCGACGAACAAGCTGGTCAGCATCCAGAAACCCATAAAGCCGAGTGCCGGTGCCGCGAATACGAAAATAGCTAGAGCCAAGCTCGGGTTAGAACTGAGAGTGAGGCCAAAGACAGACAGCACCCAGTTGAATGGATCTGTCGGTAAGTTGATTCCCGACAAGTATGGAACCTGCGACAGAGCCGTGGCCGACCAAATCGATCCGAACGAATCGCCGATTGGAACCAGTCGATCCGCGTAGATAGCGCCGACAGGCAAAAGGGACCAACCAAAAACAAGCGGCAGCAAACCTAGCCAGACTGAGCCGCTAGAGAATAGGCCCTTTCCAGTTGACTCTTGGACTTCAGTTACATACTCAAATTTGGCTTCTCGGCGTTTTTTTCGTTGAGCTCGAGTAGCCAGAAAATCCCTCAAGGGCCTGGTCTTTCCGAGACCTCGAAGCCTCTTACGAGCTCCAAGCCTTGAGCCAATTGTGAACCATGCCCAAAGCCAGGCCGCGAACTGACCAAAGATTCGAGTGGGCTTTTTCGTAATTAAGTTTTGAGGAATCGAAATCAAAGCTGCAAGCGGTAGCGCTAAATACACAAGAGGTAGCAGCATGGCCGGAGAAAGTACGCCAGCCAGATGAACGTGCGCTCTGGAAAGAGCATGGGAGCGACTCCCTCCAAGCCACTTTCTAGTTCTAGCTTGCTGCATCGATAGACCTGCGTGCGAAATCCTAGCTCGTGGCTCTACCACCACTCGGAATCCAGCGACTCGAGCCTTCGCACAAAACTCTATGTCTTGGGCAAACACTGGTGCGGTGTCATTCAAGCCGCCGAGTTTCTGCCAGAGACCCGCGGCCACCAACATGCCAGCTGTGGAAACGGCAAGAGTGTCTCTAGAGCCGTCGTGTTGACCTTGGTCATATTGATTTTCGACCAGTAAGAAAGGCTTGCCTGTTGGAGTAACAGTGATTCCAAGCTGTTGAATTTGGATTTCGTTTCCCCACTCCAAAAGCTTCGGTCCGACAATCGCGACCGACGGGGACAGCTCGGCTGCACTCGCGAGCATTTGAAG
>Ga0075117_1000664_pt1 | contig 23035 bp, 22 predicted proteins | sample AntAceMetag02UKJ_FD_69789 | JGI IMG/M metagenome (GOLD analysis project Ga0075117, IMG submission 69789) | Saline lake microbial communities from Ace Lake, Antarctica - Antarctic Ace Lake Metagenome 02UKJ | ecosystem: Environmental > Aquatic > Non-marine Saline and Alkaline > Saline | place... | reverse complement strand
AAAATATCAAACAGGGCTTCATTATAAGCCGGCGTTCCGTAAATTTCCATCAATGCTAAAGCTATTTTGGTAGGTGCGTCTCTACTTTTAAGATTAATGTGTAGTTGACCAATAGGAACTGAATTTAATGACATTTGCTGCTCGAAACATTTTCCTCATTTTCTTGAATATTTAATATTTTTGAGTGAAATCTAAACCCTCCCTCCATTAAGTACTTGAATATGAGCATTTTGGCTTATGATACCAAATGAAAACTAAAAAGATTCAAAGTGATATATTGATATAAAGTTCTATAGTTCAATATGTTAAATAGTTTTCTTGCAGACACTATATAGGCATCAGACAGTAATACTTTTTTGTCGTTCTCGTCAAACGTGTTTTTCTTAAATTCCTTCTGAACAATATCATTGATACGTGGCTGATCGTACTCATCCAAGACTCTAGACTCAATTTCAGAAGCTTCCTTTTGATAGAATTCCTGCATGCTCAAGGTCATCTGATGAAGAGCTTCAGCAGTAAAGTCGGGCCCTCGTTGGGCACCATCACTAAAGAAGCTTCCGTATTCCATTAAGGCATATTTGTGAAAGACTTCTTGACCATTTTCTATGTCCTTTTGCGTGATGATGTCATGGCCAACCTTGTCTTTAAAACCAGACATTGGTTTGGCATCATTATAGGTTTGAAAACCAATCATTCGAACACCCAAAGGACTTATAATGAGAATGAATGTTAATGGAGCCCACCAGTTTTTGGTGTCCATGAGGTAATCAATGTTTTTTGAAAGTGGCTTAGGTTTTGAATCCTATATTTTCATTTCTGCTAATCCTAAAATTAATAATCAATCAATTCTAACTGAATAATAGCATTTGTATTATGATCTCAAATGATGTAATTTAATTACGGATAAATATATCCTTAGTTAAGATTTATTAATAAATTCTTTCCTTTTTTGTAAAAAAAACATGAATTATCTTTTCAAAATCTACAGAATACGGACTCAGAGCAGTAATATATATTGCCAAATTCGGGGGAATAGAGAATAAAGTGGGTTTGGATGAAATTTCTAAGGCCATAGATTCTCCACCTTCGTTTACAGCAAAAGTGCTTCAGAAAATCACCAAGAGTTCAAATCTTCTTGGTTCTGTTACCGGTCCTAAAGGAGGGTTTTACATGACGGATAAAGCTAAAGGGATGTCTTTGATTGATGTACTTAGCACCTGAAATGAAGAGGAGGTGCTTGACAAATGCATTCTGGGCTTATATGACTGCTCAGAACAAAATCCTTGCCCTTTACATGCTCAATATAAGTTCATTAAGCCTAAAATGGTTGAGATGTTTAAAAGTAAGAGTTTCAAGAATTGGTAGATGAAGTTTCTGAAGGGAAGTTGATTCTAAAAACAGTAGAATGACGTTTACTTAAATCAAGATCCCTTTCATTTCCACATTATCCTGTCGCCAGAAAGCTCCTGGACTTATGAAGTAACTTCTTTCCTTGGGTAATTCTATACCTGCATGTTTGTAGGCTTCCCAGATGAGTTCCGCACAAGTGTATTTGTCATCATGAAAGATTTCTTTACTGCCAATAAGTGTACGCCATGCAATTCGCCAATACTCCCAGTTGTCGTATTGTTTGGTAAGGTTATCTAAGCAAAACCCCTTAACCTTTTTAATTTTAACCTCGTCCAAACAAAGCAGACGATGCCTGGCCCAGGCCACGCGGCCTCCATAGGGTTTGTAGTTTCCCTGGTAATCATTCAATACATTTGACAGAGGCACCATTCTAACGCCAAATCCTAAAACGCTTTCTATTAAAAAGGCCCGCTGCATTTCTTCAAGAATAACTACAATGGCACAGTGACTCCAAGCTGAGCGAGAGCGACTTCTGATAAGGCTGGACAGCCAGTGATCTCCAGAAAAGAATAGAAGATCACCCGATTTGAATTCTGAGCGAATCTTATTGTAGTTTTGTATATTAGTTTCATGGTCTTTTCTCGGAAAGAGCTTTTCGAGCTTTCGTTTGTTATAGAGGGGTGTTGCCATGAAACTTTTAGATAGAACTATGGGTTCTGTCTGTAGATTAGATATACAGCAAAACTAGCTAAATATGGTAACAGTAACGGAGCAGGCAAGAAATAAGATTATTGAGCTCAAAGAAAAGGAAGGTAAATCTGCTAAGGATGGTATTCGTGTGGCTGTAGAAGGTGGCGGATGCTCAGGATTGATGTACGATTTGGTTTTTGATACAGAGGAGCGTGAAACTGATCAGGTTTTTGAAGATAATGAGGTTAAGATATTTGTAGATAAAAAGAGCTTATTTTATCTAATCGGTACAGAGTTGGATTTTTCGGACGGTTTGAATGGCAAAGGTTTTCAGTTTAAAAATCCAAATGCATCTAGAACCTGTGGATGCGGAGAGAGTTTCGCAGTATAAGCAGAAGTGTAAAGACGTTTTATTTCAAAATCAACTAGAATTAGACATGGAAGAAGACAAGAAGTTAAGAAGAACGGAAGGCAAAGAAGCTTTGATTTTTGGTATCTGTGGCGGGATGGCTAAGTTTTTCAGTTTAGACGTCACCATAATTCGGATAATCTGGGCTGTTTTAACTTTTGTTGGGGTGGGTTCGCCAATACTCATCTATTTAATTATGGCTTTTATTATACCTAAAGAGGGTGCTGTTAAATAGTATTTAAGATTTCATACATATAAGAAAAACCTGTCTGGCAATGCCTGACAGGTTTGTTGTTTTTAACCCTAAAATTAAACGGTAATCGTTTTAAAGAAACGCCACTTAAGAGGCCGTCTCGGTTGTTATGGTAAGTTCATGACCTTTATGGGCTGGCATTACTATCCAAAGGATGATGTATATGAGAACTACGGGTACTGGAGAGAAAAACCCTATGGCTAGTAGCACTCTTATCAATGTAGCATCAATGTCTAAATAGTCTGCAAGACCAGCAGCAACTCCACCCAACATCTTTTCTGAACCCTTAATTCTAAATAGCTTTTTCATTTTTATAAGTTTTTTATCTGTTAGCAATTTCTCCTGATTTATTCAGGAAGTGAGGAACACCCCCGACTTGTTGATACAAATATGTACGAAAACAAGGTACTTGGCAATGCATAGTACATGAATGGCTTTCTTAAATGAGAAATGGTAAAACGGCCTTGAGTTTTGGTGAGAGTCCGTCCTACGGCTTTAAACAATGCTTATTTGGAGTAAATGCTGTTCTAAAGCCCTAAATAGCTCTTTTGGTTTGCCGTTTTTCTTTTGGCTTCTTGAATAAGTAGATTAAAATCTTTTTGAGTGATTACCCTTTTCACTTCTTTACTAAGGAGTTTCCTCACAGGAAATTTCATATTTAGCTGTATGCTTAGGAGGTAGTAGTCTTGAAGAGATGCTCCACCGATAGTGTTTTGGGGGGGGCATATAACGTTCTCTGTTTCACCAACATGCTCTAGATCGTTCACAAGCCAGGGCTCAAGACAACCTTCTATGTCAAATTCTCTTTGAAGTAAGATGTTTTTGCTTGGTAATTTGGCTGTTCTAGTCCACCAAACATCTCTAACGAGTTCCATGGCATTGAAGGTGTCATCCATAGTACTAACGGCACCTAATTCATGGAGTTTTTCCTTTAGTAAAAAAGTAACAGCCTCCTCAAAGGGTCGAGGACTCTCCAAAGCGGCCATACCAATCTCCACACCTAATAGATTAGAGTAGGCATCTTCAATGCTGAAGGCTGAGTACTTTTCAGGTACCATAGGCACGTAAGAGGCTCCGTAAAAAGTAGCTATTTCGTGCCAAACAGAAAGGTCGTATGCTATTTTCCCAGCTAATAATATTTTGTCCTTGAATGATGTAAGATTGTTTGCATTTATTTCAAGGGTCTTTTGACCGCCTTCTCTTCCAAGTTTAATGCCAAATTTTTCTCCATGGGCAGTCTGAATTTGCTGATGAAGATAGGCCGTCCAGTCTGCTTGGTCTCTTAGGTGTCCAATATCTATAAAGCCACCTTTCTCTGTATATATGATGCCGTTGTTTTCCTCGGTGTTTCCCAAGTAAACATGTTTTCCTAAACTGCTGATACTGCTTATGTCGCTAACTTTTAAGAAGGGAATCCCCGTCACTCTTACATCAGAACCAAATGAACAACAGGTTCTGATTATTCTGGGAGGAGGGTTTTTCGAAGTACTGGCTTTTAAGGATAATGGCGAGGCGAAGGCTGCGTTTGCCCCTGATAAGTAGAGAATTACAATGAGAATTGCTCTCATGGCTACATTAATTTACGTGGTGTAGCAGTTTAACGCAGAAAATGTTCTTTTTGTTTGCTATGGCATAAAAAAAAGCGGTCCTCATTTAGCAGGACTGCTTAGATTCTTAGGCATGTCCTGTTAAAATAACTTTTCAGAAGGAGGAGTTGCTCCTTTCAGTCTTAAATAGATGGTGGCCTGGCCTCTATGATGTGTACCATGCTCAAAAACCTTATCAAAAGCTCTAGCTCTCTTCATTTCAAAATTACCGAAAAGTTTGATTTTCTTATTCCACTGCTCTTCTGATAGTGATTTGATGGCGTTTACAACATGATCATAGCTGTCAGAAACTACTTTCATTGTGGCCACCTTATTCTGCTAGGCTTCCTCTTTTTCTGGTATTTTTTGGCCTAAAGGGTTTTCGCCACCAATTATCGCTGAGGTGAGTCCAAAATTAGCACCAGCTAAGTGCAAGAATTGTTGAGCAAATGAGCGTATATCTTCCGTAGGTTTGAAATTATAGCCATCTTCCGGCATAGCCTCCATGGATTCTAAAGAGAAGGCTTTCGCCCTTTCAAAATCTGCAATATGAGCTGATTTACTGCCTTCAATGGGGCTTTCTATGGCCATAGCACTAGAAAAAGAAGCAATGAATAAGGCTAGTGAAATATTTAGGGGGTCAGTAGTTTTTTCATTTCATTCGTTATTTAAATATTAAAGAGTTTAAAAGGTTCTCGCTGCACCAAAACTGAATTACTTGTTCAACTGTTCTTCATATATTTAAAAGACGTTCTTTACTCAAAAAATGGGACACCCTCCGGAGCATACTTCCTCATGGCCTCCTCATTTATCTCTACACCAATACCCGGAACGTCCCTTACTTTTATGAAACCATTTTCTACGGCTTCACCCTCGAAAGTGACAATTTCCCTATACATCGGGTTTTTATGAAAGTAAATTTGCCATTCCATAATCATGAAATTAGGAACAGAGGCACAAACATGAGCAGAGGCCATAGCACCTAAATATGAAGCCACCATATGTGGAGCGAAAGGCACATAATAAAGGTTTGCCAAATTGGCTATTCTTTGTCCTTCACCAAGGCCGCCAGCCTTCTGTAAATCTGGCATAATGATATCCACCGCACCATCTTCTAATAATGGTCTAAAACCGTGTGCTAAGTAATGATTTTCTCCGGCACAAATAGGAGTGGAGGTGGAGTTCGTGATCTTTTTATAGGCGTCTGTGTTTTCGGCAGCTATGGGTTCTTCTAACCACATTAAATTTAAGGGCTCTAGCATTTTGGCCACACGCTCACCCGTGGTGGCATCATATCTACCATGCATGTCAGCACAGATATCAATATTTGGCCCTACAGCTTCTCGAGTTGCGGCCATTTGGTCATACATTCTTTGAAGTTCGGCTGGGCTAGCGGTCCAGTTAAACTTATCATATTTATTTGGATCGTTGGCTTGGTCTAAATCAAATTTCACAGCGGTAAAGCCCATCTCAACGGCCTCTTTAGCCGCTACTGCAAAGTCTTCTGGTTTCGGAAGGGTATTTTGGTATAAGGCTGTGTCCATGTAAACTCGAACGGAGTCTCTGAATTTACCTCCTAATAATTGGTAAACGGGTAAGCCTAAGGCTTTTCCTGCCAAATCCCAAAGAGCGGTTTCTACGGCGGTTAAAACAGCAACAAACATTCCTGATTGAGCTCCCTCAAAAAAACCTGATTTTCTAATTGTTTCAAATAAACGATGGACATTGAGTGGGTTTTGACCCTGAATTCGTTTACCCATAATTTTCACCAAATGGTAAGTACCGGGTGTTGCATCTACACCTTCGCCATGGCCTACTATGTCTTGATTGCTATATATTTTCACAAATAAGCTATGCCCTCCTCTTATATAACCACATTTAATGTCAGTGATTTTTAGGTCTGATGGCATTGAACTTTTGGGTGTCCTGTCAATGGCTGTCTGATATTCTCTGCCAAAACTAGCTAAGGGTGCTGCCGCAAATGCTGAGGCTATCGCAGCTTTTGATAAAAAGTCTCTTCTGTTTGATTTCATTTTCTCTTTGTTTTTAGTCACAAGGCTTAAGACTTTCAACTCTTTGAAAATCTTAAAAACCTGTGTTTTAATTAAGGTTGAATTATTCTTGTATCACTAGTTTTAAGAGTCACAAATGTTAGCCCGATCGAAGCCGAGGTCACCAAGTTCTATCTTTTAGTATCTCTTGAATTTGTTCCTTGCTTACGGGTAAGTCATCAATATTTCGGTTTAACCAAGTAGAAAAATCTTTTTCGATTACAGCAGACCATCTCATATCTATTTCGCCAGGAGTATATTTTTGTTCTCTTAATCTTAGATGACCAAACATATCTCTCAACCTGACCACCTCTGAAGTTTTTACTACTTGCTCCGCCAAATGAGGGGGTATAAAAACTACGCCGCCATCTCTTCCTAATACCACATCACCAGGCATACAAGTAGCACTTCCAATTTTTGTTGGATGGTTAATGGCTACCAAGGTTGTGTTTAAAGATTTATCAGCATTATTTAAATGATGCGATGGGTGATAACTTCTAAAAAAGGAGGTAAAACCTCCAATTTCTTTCAAGCCGCCTATGTCTCTAAGGGCACCGTCGTAAACTATTCCATTGCCAGATTTAGCATAAATAGAGTTTCCAAGGTTGTCACCAATAGTTGGGCCATCTAAATATGCACCAAACTGGTCTGCCACGTACACATCTCCTTTTTGGAGAAGGTCAATGGGCCAAGAGTTCTGAGATTGAATCCTTCCATCTTCGTTATGTCCTTTGTCATCTATGGCTCTTTGCAGGTCGGGCCTTCCAGGCATAAAAGTAGCTGTAATTGCTCGACCTACTAAAACGGAATCAGGATTTATGAGTTGCCAATTACCTTCAAACTGCTGTTTGTAGTTTTTGTTTTTCATGACGGCCCAAGCTTCTTCCAATGTCACGAGCTTCATTCTTTCCAAAATGGAATCGGAGACTTTCGGTCTTCCGTCTTCAAATCTTTCACCTTCCCACTCACGGGTGAGGAGCATCATGTAATCTTTAGAGATTTGCTGGGATTGAGCAATATTTGGAGCAAAGCCAAGGCATAGTGCTACCAAGAAGCATACTTTTTTCATAAGGGTTGTCTTTAGAATTAATCTAATTTAAACAATTTATTATGACTGAGCATCAGTATTTTAAATATTTGACTTGTCAAATCGACAATTAATGGGAATGCGTATCCCTAAAAGAAATATTTTGATTTTAAAACGGATTGCAAGTTAATTTAACCACCAAATAGCTAGGTTAAGACAAGTGGCGAATGAAACCCATAGGAGATAAGGGATTTGAAGATTTCCTGCTGTTTTGTTGATTTTTTTAAAGTAAAGGATCATCATGAATATGGCAATCCAAAGTGCAAGAATTTCAAGCCACGCGAGGCCAGGATTTTCGAAGTAGAAAAACAAGAAACTCCAAACGAAGTTTAGGGCTATTTGAATAGCAAAAATGGCAATTGCGTTTGTTCTTTCTATGCTTTTAGGGCTTTGCCAAATAAGAAAAAGTCCTATACCCATTAAGGCGTAGAGGGTGCTCCAGACCGGAGCAAAAATCCAATTTGGGGGATTAAAGAAAGGCTTATTCAAGGTAGTATACCAGGATTCGATGCCTGTAAATGTAGCAAAACCAGAAATGCCTCCAATGGTTAAAGGAATGGCCAAACAGAGAATGAAAGTTAAGATTTTTTTCATGCAGAAAGTTAACTTGTATTTTGCTATTTATTTATCTTTTTCTGACTAAATAGTTTTAGGTATATCATAGCACTTTCAATGAAACAGTATCGGAAACTAAGTCTCTGAGGAATTCGGTTATTTAACGATCTTCTCAACGCAAAGAATTTAGTATGTGTTCAATATCACCGGACTTATTATGATGAATTTTCAAACTTTAAGTTTATTCTTAGAAACTCCATTTCAACCTAAAATTAACTCCATTCCCTAGGGATTTCATTTTGCCATTTTGCTCAAGAAAAAAACTTTGACCAATTAGAATAGCATCCAGATTATCTTTAATACTGTATGATACGTTTGGGCTTATAAAACTTAAGTTCATTCCGAAACCATACATGCCTGCTAATGAAACATTCCAAAGTGGACTGATAGGGTAGGAGGCTGTTAAAAAAGCAGCCGACTGTGTAGGGAAGAGACTCTTTGGAGTAAGTGTTCCGATACTAGAAAGTAGATTGACATCGCCTTCAAGATTGACAGGTCTGTTAATTCCGTTTGACGAAAATAAGTAGGCTCCATTAAGGTAAATGGAGTTTGCAAAAGAATAATCTAAGGTGGTGGTGGCTACAAAAACTTGTGGCCCAAAACCAGACTTTTGTAATGGTTTGAAATAGGTCGCTTCTCCTTTAAATCCCATGTTTCCTAGGCTACCGGCCCAGCCAGCACCTACGGCTATGTCGTCTAAGTATTTCCCTGCTAAAATCTGAAAGTCGTAGCCAGTGGTATTAAAACGATACATTCCTGCAATGCTTGTTTGGTTTAACCAATTGATATTTGCTGCGACTTCTATACTACTCATGCCATTTTTGAAATAATACTTCGTTCTTATGGCATCTGAACCTGGGCGTTCTTCATAATCAAAATCTATAAAATTGTACGTATTAAAGAGGTCGTTAGGATTCCAAACCAGGGCTAGTCCCCAGTTTATTCGCTGCCGACCTAAGGTCGCCTCAAAATTGCCATTGACATAGTTTACGTTCATTCTGTCTATCGTGCTGTGCAATAAGAAATTATCATTGTTTATAATAAGCCAAGACATATCAATGAACCCATTGTCAAAAGCAATATTCTCCCTATAATTTGGAGTATTTTGTACTTGGTATCCAAATAGAACTCTGTTTCTCAGGCCAATACTTACAGTTACTTTATCATTCAGGAATGCTTTAAGGTTGATACGGTTATGCAGCAGATGCTCTACGTTTATTCTTTCTAAGTTTTGAAAAGATAGAGTCTGCATATTTTTCAAATAGCCGTTAAACTGAACTATGTCTTTCAACGTTTGAAGGCTATCCTGAGCAATAACACTAGAAAATGGAATTAGGAGACAAATGAATATGGGCCATTTGTTATTTAATCTTTTTAACCAATGATTTAAAAATGAAGCCATGTGCTATTTTTAGAGCATTTCATCCGATATTACTTTACCATCTTCCAGCGTTATGATGCGTTTTGCCCTGTCGATTACACGTTGGTCATGTGTGGAGAAAACAAAGGTCACGCCCTCCTCTTCATTGAGTTCAGCCATCATATCCAAAAGGTTAGCCGTAGATTTAGAATCTAAATTGGCCGTAGGCTCATCGGCAAGGACAAATCTAGGTTTTGGAGCTAGAGCTCTAGCGACAGCTATACGCTGCTGTTGCCCGCCAGAAAGTTCTCCTGGTCTATTCTTCATCCTGTCACTAAGCCCTATTTTTTGCATGAGGTCTTTAGTCCTTTGTATTCTTTCTTCCTTACTTCTTTTTTGGAGCAGCATGGTAAATTCCACGTTTTCTTCAGCAGTAAGCACTGGAATTAGATTATAGGACTGAAAAACGAAACCAATATTGTTGAGACGAAAATCAATGAGTTGATTGTTAGATAGTTTAGACATTTCCTCGTCGGCTACAAAGATTTTACCCGAGCTGGGGCTGTCTAATCCGCCAATCATATTTAGCAGCGTGGTTTTACCAGATCCTGAAGGCCCAACAATAGCCGTAAACTCTCCTTTATTGATGACTAAATCTACACCATCCACGGCATGTATTTGCTGATCGGCATCTTCAAAGATTCGATGTAAATTTTGGACTTCTATTACTTTCATATCAGTATTGTTTTCTTTGAAATTAATTTCTCAAACTTTTCGAATGGCTTTAGCCGGATCCAGTCTCATGGCCTTCATAATTGGGAAAATGGCCGAAATGAAAGTGACCACAAATACCATGCAACCTATTTTCCAGAACTGGTCAGGCAGAACCACGGGGTAAACGGTGGATGAAAATCCCATCATTTCCATCCCGCTTTCCATGCTTGTAAGCTCTATTCCTACTTTGCCGGTCAATAGGATGGTAACGTAGGCGAGCAACATCCCTAAGGGTGCCCCAATGAAGGATAAAAAAAGTGTTTCTAACATTATCATGACGAAGAGTTTCGTTTTGTTTAATCCAATAGCCATTAACATTCCTAACTCCCTTACTCTATCTAAAATGGACATAAGCATGGTGTTTATAATTCCAAAAGCGAGTGCTATCATGATAATACCAATAACCACTTGCATACTTGTGTCAAATGAGTCGATGGCGTATTCCATAAGTGGATCTAGTTCACGCCAATTTTCTACTTTAATGTTAGCGTTTATTTTCTTGAGTTTTGTTTGAAGAGTTGCCATTTCTCTTTCGTCGTTCATTAGAACGGCAATTTCTTGAACGCCTCCGTTTGACTTTAAAAGTGGGGCTAAGTTTTCTTGTTGTACAAAGGCGTTACTCTCATCGTAAAGGCTATTGCCACTTTTATATAAACCAACTATTCTAAAAGAAGCTGATATGAGTTCCCCTTCCACGTCCTGAAAAGTGAGTACTAACTTTTTTCCTAATCCAAGTTTAAGTTTAGCAGCTGTCTTTTCACTAATCAGTATTTGATTCCTGCCCTTTTTCTTGAAGTAAACCCCTTGTGTTATTTTCTGGTCTAGTTGTGTGGTACTTTTTTCTGCCTTCGTGTCTATTCCTGAAACACGCAAACCAAGACTAGACCTAGAGGAAGCCACCATACTGCTTACCACTAATCTGCTAGAATATGATTTTACAGATGGGTCTTGGTTAAGCACTTCCTCATAAGCACTTAGATTGGAGATGACATGTTTTGCCATATAATCCTCTCTAAATTTTTTGTGGTGAAGCTGCAAATGAGAGCTTTCTTTACTGATGATGGTCTCAATACGGGCATCATACATTCCCCACGAGAATCCAGTAAGAAAGACGCCAGCCCAAAGACCCAACGTGATGGCAATAATAATGATGAGACTCCGAGTTCTATTTCTCCAGATATTTCTCCAAGCGATTTTTATGAGCATAGTTTTTTATTTATTCCTTTGTCTGGGTTAGATGTCAGAGGCCTGATTCCTGAAGTTTCTTTGCGTTTTTTTGATAAGGCATTAAAATTTTAGCTCACCTAATACCTAACAGAGCCTCACCCCTTCATTCCGTCAAGTGCTGTCATTTTTAAAATCTTAATCATAGGATATATTGAAAGAACAATAGACATACTGGCTACGATCCATGTTTGAGAGCTTATTATTCCGATGTCTGTTATGGCCGTGATTGCAGGCTCAAAACCGATTTGCTCGTAAGCTTTCCCTGCACTTCCTTCTAATTTTATAGGCGAATTCTGGAGCCAAGTTGTTAGGGGTATACTAATCAAACCCCCTAAAAGGGCACCTATAAAAGTCATAATAACACACTCCAGCAGTAGGGTTGTGGCTAACAGTTTGTTCTTCATACCAATAGCCACTAGCATACTAAACTCTCTTAACCTTTCGCTGATCATCATGAGCAGGGTGCCATAAATCACGAAACCAATAATCATGTAAAGAACGCCCAACATAACTGCCCCAGAAGATCGGTCTCCTTCTATTTGATTTACAAGTTCCGGCATCATTTCCTCCCAGTTTTTTACCTGATAGGCTTCATTGTCTAGGTTACTTTGTATACTTGATTGGACATCTAGAAGGTCTTTTCTGTTTTTAATATTTATGGCAACACTTGTAACAAGATCCGGTGAAGAGAATAATTCTTGTGAAGCCTTGAGAGGCATATAGGCCATATTGTCGTTAAGCTGAGGAGCTCCAAATTCTAGAATAGCTACAATTGGATATTTGCCAACTGCTGAGGAGGCGTGATAACCCGAGCCATAAAATATGAGGGTATCGGCTACACCTATTTTCATGTAATTGGCTAGTCCTTTGCCTATCATGATACCATCTGAATTAGATGTAAAATAGGAGCCTTCAATTACTCTTTTTTCAAGTCCAGTCAAGTTGTTTTCTAGAGAAGGGTCACTACCTGTTAGCATGATGCCTTTGGTAGTTTCAGATGAGGCTGCCAAGACGAAAGATTCTATTCTAGGAGTATAAGAGGTAACCTCGGATATATTTTGAATTTTATGCTCCAATGTGGAGTCAAAGAGTAGAGAATTATCTAAACTTTTTTCGGAATCATATTCAGGGTTTTGGATTTGTAAATAGCCTGAGTGATACCCTACAAGGTTTTTTATCTGTAGCTCGTAAACACCCTCCTGGGTGGATTTCATAATGACGGCTAGAAGAACAGCAAACAACGTAGCAGCAATCATAATGGCAGTTCTGGACTTATTTCGCCACAGATTCCGCCAAGCCATTGTAAATATTAATTTGATGTTCTCCATTTTAATTTTCTAATAAGAATTCTTTAGAATTCAGCATGTTATTTGCGAATTTGGGATACGATTTTGTTAGTTAATACTTGTCCTTTCATATGAACTTTTGTTTATTGGTCAAGTTGCACCTAACACCTAACACCTAACACCTAACACCTAACACTACCTCACTCGCTTCATATTCTGTATCGTAAAAAAGGAGTTACTTATGTTGGCATTAAAGTCTATTTTATCCATTATCATGACTGTTTTATTTCCGGGTTCGTCAGCTGGTATTATTTGCATTTCACTGGCTAGCATCCTGCCTCCTAGGTTTTTTATAGCTCTGGCGGTCATGGTATTTACTAGGTATTCGTCTTCATCGTAATACTCAGATTTCATGTATATATAATCTTTCTTATCTATCCATGTTATCACCTTGCCCCAGACCACCGCCGCATTTGGTTTGGGTGTCATTTCTATTTTATGGCAAACTCTACCATTTACTGTTTGGGAGCCTAAAACTTTGGAACTGAAATCGTCTTTGTTAGAGGTTTCCTTTACCAGATCATCGTTAGTTAAATCTGAGCCCATCCAGCTCTGGGCTAGCATAGATGGAGGCATTTTTATGGTTCTTTCTATGGAAGGTAGCCAGTTCCAGAGTTCTCTATTCCTTTTTAAGAATATAGTGCCCTTGTCTTTTGCTGGTGCTACTAAATAAGAAAGGCTATACTCTGTTCCCAGACTCCAAGATTTCATTTTCATTTCTCTAGACCAAGAGGGCCTAATGATTTTGATGGTTATTTCAGAATAATTCTTGTTACCCTTCATTTTATCATCCGCTTTCTGGACAATACTACTGGCATCTTGAGACCAGCCAGAAGTGCTAGTCAAGCAAATGGCGACTAAAATTATGGATCTTAGCATCACTTTTTTTTTCATTTTATATATCTTTTAATAATGGCGGCAGCCGTTTTGTCTAGTAGTTCCTCATTTTCAGAGGTTAAGTATTGTAAAGTCATACCATCCATGGCGGCCCCAAAGAGGTAAACCTCGTCTTGAGAGTTTGTAAAGCCTATCTGTTCCAATAAACCCTGAAAGAAGGGGAGCATCTCATTTATCTTTTTTTGAGTAAAATTTTGAATAAAAACATGCGTAGCCTTTTGTAAAGACATTGAAATAAGAAGAGCATTATATTCTCGCTTTTGTCTTATATAATCTACTGTTTGTTGAATGAGCCTCTGGAGTAATTCCTTAGGGTCTTTTATTTGAACGGCATCGGCATATATGGACAATGCTTCTTCAGAAGCCCTCATGACTACACCTTCAAGAAGGGCGTCCTTACTTTCGAAATAGTTATAAATAAGACCTTTAGATATTCCCGCCTCCTTAGCTATAGCCGAAATGGACGTTTGAGCAAAACCGTTGTTACCAAAAAGAAGAAGGGCTGCGTCTAAGATTTCCTTTCTTCTGAAAGTTCTAATTTGGTCTACTTGCTTGGTAGTTCTAGGGCTCATTTAATTGAATTATATTTATGACTGAACGGTTGGTCAAAGTTAATGTAAAAATGTAAGAATCTAAAATTTGTACCAAATATTTATACAATTTCTAAGTCTTTAATGTCTCTATTAGACCACAAATTGATTTACTTTTGCGTCTATGCACGCCAACATAAACCTCCTGTCTGACAAAAAAATATACTTTGCCTCTGATTTTCATTTGGGTGCACCTAGTTACCAGGAGAGTCTTATTAGAGAAAAGAAAATTGTGGCTTGGCTTGAACAGATTAAGGGGAATGCTCAAATCATTTTTCTAGTAGGAGATTTATTCGATTTCTGGTTTGAATATAAGAAGGTCATTCCTAAAGGCTACAGTCGTTTTTTTGGTAAGCTTGCAGAATTATCTGATGCAGGAATAGAGCTTAAAATATTTACTGGTAATCATGACTTGTGGATGAATGATTACTTCCAGGAAGAATTTGGAGCTGAAATATATCATGAGCCCCAAGTATTTACTTTTTCCGATCGTTCGATTTATGTTGGCCACGGAGATGGCTTAGGAGCCGGTGATACGTCCTACAAGCTGCTTAAAAAGTTCTTATTTACCAACCCCATTTGTACTTTCCTCTTTGGGAGGATGATGCATCCTAACCTAGGTATGGCTCTTGGGAATTTATGGTCGCTTAGTTCATGGAAAAGGAATAGGGCAGAGGATAAGAGCAAAGAAGAAATTAAACTCGAAAAAGAGTTTCTATATCAGTACGCCTTGGATATTGAGAATAGCGGTAACCCACATGATTTTTACATCTTTGGGCACAGGCATATAGCCATAGAAACTTTCATCAATAAGACGGCAAAGTATGTGAACTTAGGCGATTGGATTCGATTTGATTCCTATGCGGTTTTTGATGGGAAGGATTTAAAATTGGTCTTTCATAATTCGTGAAAGACTCCTAACCTAGCTTTTATCAACGCTTCAATCACTCAACCAATATTGAAAAAAAACAAACCTAGAATGGCCATGATCATAGTTGGTGTACAGCTATTTTATTAATGTTCTTTTGGATTAGTCATCACCAATGATTTCTTTTTTGGTAGAACGATATCCTTGAATAAGAGTAAACGTAGTGATAGCCAAGAAAAAGATGACTACATAATGAACGTAGTCGGTTATCCATGGGAAGTTGACACCGAAATAGTATCCACCACCTACTAGACTAATTACCCAAAAAAAGGCTCCAATAAAGTTATAAAGGGCGAATAGAATGGGTTTCATTTTGACGACACCGGCCATAATTGGGGCGAACGTTCTGATTATGGGGAGGAATCGAGCTATGATAAGGGTGCGGCTGCCAAATTTGTCGAAATACTTCTTAGTCCTATTGATGTATTTCTTCTTAAAAAATAAGTTTTCTTTCTTGTTTTGAATAGCTTCACCAAAATAATACCCCGAGGCATAACCTGTATAGGAACCTAAAAAAGCGGCCACAAAAATGGCAATAAGAAGAAGAATGATGTTGACCTTTAGAAAGCCCAAACCACAAAATACTCCAGAGAGAAATAGTAAATAGTCGCCAGGAAGGAAAAAACCGAAGAAAAGTCCATTTTCTATATAGACTATTAAGACGATTGCTATCAGCCCCCCGGTCTGAATTATTTCTTCGGAATTAGTAACGTATTGAAAAAAGTCAGTGAGTTGTTCCATTAGGATTAGCTTACTTCGTAAAAATAAAGCATCTGATCCTAAATGAAAACGCTTTAACAGGAATATTAATTTTTATGGCAGAATGCTAAGCTTCTATCTCTGATAGTTCCAGCCATCTAAGCTCATTATTTTCCAAGGTCTCTTCCATCTCTTTGAGTTCTTTTCCTAAAGCAGCTAAAATTTCAAAATCTGTTTCTCCGCCATTCATTGCATCAGAAATTGCAGACTTTCTTTTTTCACATTTCGCCATATTCTTTTCAATGTCTTCAAATTCTTTCCTTTCTTTAAAGCTCATTTTTCGCTTATTCGGGTTGCTTTGAATGACCGGCTTGGGTGTTTCTTCGAAGCTTATCTCTTTATTTGGCCTAGACTTAGCTTTTTCTTGCTCGTCTTTCCACAGTCTATATTCCGTATAGTTTCCTGGGAAGTCTTTAATATAGCCTTCTCCTTCAAAAGCGAAAATGTGATCGACTATCTTATCCATAAAGTATCTATCGTGAGATACCACTAAAACGCAACCTGTAAAACCCTCTAAGAATTCCTCAAGAACATTTAAAGTATCAATGTCTAAATCATTAGTAGGTTCATCCAGAATTAAAAAATTAGGGCTCTGAACCAATATTTTCATGAGCTGAAGTCTTCTTTTTTCTCCTCCAGACAATTTGCTAATAGCAGTATACTGAACTTTTGGTGGAAAAAGAAACATGGTTAAGAAGGCAGAAATAGACAGTTCTCTTCCGTCTCCTAGTTTTACAAATTCAGCATATTCTCTAATAGCATCTATTACTTTCTGGTCTTCACTAAAACTTAATCCGCCCTGTGAGTAATAGCCTACTTTAATAGTTTCTCCTTTTATAATACTTCCACTATCGGGCGTGGCAATGCCCATTATCATATCCAGCAGCGTGGTTTTCCCCATTCCGTTTTTGCCGACAATCCCTATTTTATCTCCCCTTTTAAATACATAATTAAAATGGTCTATAAAGGTGGTATCATTATATGCTTTACTCACATCATGAATCTCCAGAATCTTCTTACCCATCCGCTCCGTACGGACATTCAGCTCCATTTTCTCTTCCTTCTTAAAGCCAGATGTTTTCTCCTTTAAGTCATGAAATGCATCTATCCTGTATTGAGCTTTTGTAGTTCTGGCTTTTGGCTGGCGTCTCATCCATTCCAACTCCTTTTTCAAACGTTGTTGATTTTTCTCCTGAACCACGGCATCATTGTGTTCACGTTCCGACTTTTTCTCTAAAAAGTAGGCATAGTTTCCTGTGAATTTATGAATCTCATTATTCGCCAGCTCCATAATTCTGTTGGAGACCTTATCCAAAAAGTATCTGTCGTGTGTCACCAAAAACAGGGTGGTATTCGCAGTAGATAAAAAACCTTCAAGCCACTCAATAGTCTCTAAGTCCAAATGGTTAGTAGGCTCATCCAAAATCAAAAAATCTGGATTATCTATGAGGACTTTTGCTAGAGCAACACGTTTTTTTTGACCACCGGATAATTCAGAAATTAATTTATCAAAATCATGAATACCTAGTTTACCCAGAATCTGCTTTACTTTGGCTTCATAATCCCAAGCTTGAAGGGCGTCTAAAGTTTCAATGGCGGAGGACATCAGATCAATGTCATTTGTACTAGTGGCGATTTCGTAGTTCTTGATGGCTGTGGTAATTTCATTTTCAGCATAGAAAATGGTCTCCATGACAGTCAAGTGTCCATCAAAATCTGGATCTTGGTCTAAGTAGCCTACTCGGATGTTTTTATTGATATTTATTTCACCACCGTCAGTCTCGGTTATACCGGTTATCATATCCATCAAAGTAGTCTTTCCTGATCCATTTGAGCCAATTAGGGCTACTTTTTCTCCTTGGAGAATACCGAAAGTGAGGTCTTTAAAAAGCCACCTTTCGCCTAAGTCACGGCCTACGCCATCTGCAGATAAATAATTCATACCGCAAATTTAGCTTAGGCAAAATGATTCCTAGCCTCTCTAAGAGATTTTAAAAGAAGAATGTTTGGTGAGTTTAATTATTCTTAAGCAGTGAGACCAAAAGTCAAAATGCTCAATAAGTCAATTGTCTAAGTATATATTCTTGATAATTCCAATTCGATAGACCCCTAAAGATCAAAAAGTATTAAAAAACAACAAATTAGTATTTGAAAGACCAACGGCTTATATTCGGATGTTAAACTCATCTTATAACAACAAGTACAACAATAAACTAAAATTAATTATTCTATGAAAAACAACTATTTAAAACTTAAATCTTTTCCATTTGTTTTATTAAGCTTTGTCTTGCTTAGTTTGACGTCGTATGGATATGAGCTTAGAGGAACAGTAACAGATGCCGCTGGTGTGGCATTGCCGGGCGTTAATGTTGCTATTAATGGAACATATCGTGGAGTACAAACAGATATGGACGGTATGTTTGGGATTGAATTAGAAGGTACGGAAACACTTACTTTTTCTTTTATCAGTTTCGAAAATCAAGTAGTAAAACTAAACGGGCAGAAAACCCTGAACATAGTTTTACTCGTGTCAAACAGTTCTTTAGAAGAAATCGTGGTTATTGGTTCTAGAAGCGGGGGACGGTCAAGACTGGAAACGGCAGTACCTGTTGACGTGATAGACATGAAAAATATAATAGCAAGCGGGCCTCAAGTAAGTCTAACGTCTATTTTAAATTATGTAGCTCCTTCTTTCACTTCAAATACGCAAACTATATCTGATGGGACAGACCATATAGACCCTGCATCCTTGCGAGGATTAGGGCCAGATCAAGTTTTAGTTTTGATCAATGGAAAAAGAAGACATACTTCTTCACTAGTCAACGTCAATGGAACTTTCGGAAGAGGTTCTGTGGGTACAGATTTAAATACAATTCCTACTGCTGCAATTGACAGGATAGAAATCCTTAGAGACGGTGCTGCTGCACAGTATGGCTCAGACGCAATAGCCGGAGTAATTAATATTGTACTAAAGAAAAGTACAGACACAGTAACAGGCGTTTTGAGTTTTGGAGGAAACCAAACATCTTCGGATAATCTGGCACCAAATAATCAAGGAATGGATGGTAAAACTTTACAGTTTGCCCTTAATTATGGTATTGGTTTGGGAAAGAATGGAGGTTACTTAAATATGACAGGATCGTTTGACGATAGAGGTTATACTAACAGAATGAAAGAATGGGGAGGCTCTATTTTCTCTGGTTACAATAATCCTAACTATGCAGGAGATCCTAGTGATGACATAACTGATTCAGAATTGGCAAGAAGAGGTCTTACACGTTCAGATTTTAATATGAGAGTAGGACAGTCTGCTGTCAGAGGAGGTTCTTTCATGGCAAATATGAGCTTGCCAATGGGTGATAATGCAGAGTTTTATGCTTTTGGTGGATTATCTGCTAGGGGAGGTAATTCGGCTGGGTTTTATAGATTACCAAATCAAAACAGAACGGTTACAGATGTTTATGAAAATGGGTTTCTTCCAGAAATTAATTCAAGAATTAATGATCAGTCAATAGCTATAGGCATTAGAGGAATGGCGGCAGGTTGGAATGTTGATTTCTCAAATACATTTGGACAAAATTCTTTCAATTATCTAATTGGGAATACGCTAAATGCCTCGTTAGCATCGGCTTCACCAACGTCGTTCAATTCTGGTGGTTTTGCTTTTGCACAAAACACAACTAATTTTGATATCTCAAGAAAGCTTGATGTTCAAAGTGGTTTAAACATTGCTTTTGGTTTAGAGCATAGATATGAAAACTATACCATAGAAGCAGGAGAAGAAGGTTCTTATACTAATTATGGCTTAGCGACGAAAATTGGTATTGACGGCAACGGGAACGATTTAATTATAAACGACTTTAAGGGTCCAATATCTACGGTTTTTGATCCTTTAGGAAGATCAAGACCTGGGGGAGCACAAGTATTTCCGGGTTTTGCTCCTTCTAACGTAACTGATGCAAGAAGAAATTCCATTGCGGGATATGCAGATTTGGAATTAGATGTAACAGATAACTTTCTAATAGGTGTTGCAATTCGTCATGAGAATTATTCTGACTTTGGTGCAACCACAAACTGGAAAATCTCATCGCGATATAAATTGTCTGATAATTTCGCCATTAGAGGAGCTGCATCTACTGGATTTAGAGCACCTTCTTTGCATCAGCAAAATTATAACAGTACGTCTACCCTGTTTGTAGATGGAATCCCTTTTGAGGTTGGGACGTTCTCTAACGACAGTAGAGTAGCTCAGCTTTTAGGAATACCTAAGCTGAAGCAAGAAACATCCCAAAACTTCTCTATTGGGTTTACAGGAAAAGTTAATAATAAGCTGAAATTGACGGTAGACTATTATAATATTGCAATCACAGACAGGATCGTTCTTACAGGACGATTTAGGGGGGGGGATGATACTCCTCAAAATCAGGAAATTTCTAGACTACTTGCTGCAGCAAATGCAAGTAGTGCAACTTTCTTTGTGAATGCCATTGATTCTCGAACACAAGGGGTAGATATCGTAACATCATATACTTCTTCTTTGGGAAAGGGGTCTTTAAAAGTTGATTTGGCTGGAACAATAGCCAAAACGGTTTTAGAAGGTGATATTAAAACTTCCGGTGCATTGGTAGGCAAAGAAAGTACCTTCTTTGATGAGACCTCCCGGATTTTCCTTGAGAGTGCTGTGCCAAGAACTAAATTCAACCTATCTCTAAATTATAGCATAAATAAATTTAATGTGTTCTTTAGGAATGTGTATTTTGGCTCTGTTGATGAGGCCACAAATACAGAAGCTAATATGCAGACATTTTCTGCTAAGGTTGTTACTGATTTATCATTCGGATACAATATAGCTAAGGGCACAAACTTTACCATTGGAGCTAATAATCTATTAGATGTATATCCAGATATGGCCATTCCTGCAAATCAAAGTTCTGGGCGTTTCCTTTACTCAAGAAGATCCCAGCAATTTGGAGCTAATGGAAGATATATTTTTGCAAGACTAAACTTCTCTTTCTAGAAGGTCAACTTTGTTTAGTCTTAAAGAAGCCGTTTCCTAGAAGGGAACGGCTTTTTGCTTGAACTTCTCTATTGCCGATGTATGCTTTCTCATAGGTTAGGAGTTTATTTTAATATTGACAGCAAATAGTTCTTTGCTGATAATAGCCTTATTTGGAAATTGATTGCATACAAGGTTATAAAGGAAGTTAGCTTAGCTTTTGAAAATAATTCTTGCAAAAAACTACATATCCTGAGAAGAAAAAGCACCTTTGCAAAATAATTTATAAAGTATATGGAACAGTCCGAATTTTTAGAAAAACATGTGTTTATTGATTTGGAAAACCTAAATGATGGTTATGATGAAGCCTTAAAACATTACTTTTCTGAGACAGATTTCGAAACCGTTCTTGAACGCTCAGAATATTTCGGAATTGGAATATATTCGGTGGAGGCTAGATTAAGCGGTGAACCATTCGAGACTTCAGGGCATGAGGCATTTAAAAAGAAGGCCACGAATCCAGCATGGTATAAAAAAGCATTTTTGACGCTGACACATCGTCAAACAGGACTTTCTTATGCGGCTACTTATAAAGTTTCTGGTAAACTTTTAGCAAGGTATTCAGAGCCTAAAGCAGAAGATTAATCTTAGGCTTTTCATCAACAATCCTTAACTATTTCTGCTCGCCTAAGTGCAGCAGGTATACCAAAAGCGTCCACGTAGTCTCCAGCTACAGGACGTATCTTTCTATAGAGACTGTTTAGTACTTTTCTGATGGCCTTTGATTTGTCGCCACTCAGGAAATTATTTTCCAGAAACCAGCCTTTGTCTCTTAAGATGGCATCTAAAGCAAAGGTCTTTAGCATGAGTTTTAGGGCCTCTTTTTCTTGAGCAGAATCAGTTTTGATAACCATAGCCTTAAACTCTTTGTAGATAAAGTGCTCTATATGGGCCATTGCCAATGTGATCATGTGGGTCTGTACCCTCAGGAATATATCACTTGGATTAAGCTTCTTTTTGATAAATTTCCGCATTCTATCAGATAGACTAAACAAAAGCTTTTGCTCTCGGTATTCAAAAGCGGAGTCCATGAAATCGTAACTTAAAATATGCTGTGAGTTTGTATTTCTTACGGTAATAGGGTTCAGGTCATTGACTCGCGTGCCCACTCTTTTCAGGACATGTCTTGCCACGGCCATAAATCCGCCATCATTAAATTCTTGTTTGAATTCTGTGAGCATACTTTTGGCCACTAATTGAAGTAAGACATGATTGTCTCCCTCAAAAGTGGAGAATATGTCGGTGTCGGCCTTTAAATCAGCAAACTCGTTTTCTGCCAGATAACCTTTACCACCGCAGGCTTCTCTACATTCTTGAATTGTATCACTAGCATGCCAAGAAGCATAGCTCTTAAGCCCGGCTGCCAATGATTCTACTTCGCGTTTATCGTCTGTACCAAGACATTTAATGAACTTTTCTCTTAATTTTTCGAGAGCAAAGGATAGGGCATAACTCTTGGCAATAAGGGGAAATAATCTTTTTTGATGAGTTGGATAGTCTAAGATGAGCGTTTCTTGATTTTGGGCTAAGGAATCGAACTGCCTCCTTTTCAGGGAATATTTAATGGCAATATCCAAAGCTTTTTTAGAAGCTGTATTTGAAGCTAAGGCCACAGATACTCGTCCACCTATCAAGGCTCCAAGCATGGTAAAAAAACGTTTGGATTCTTTGGCTATGGGGCTTTTATAATTGCCTCCGGCATCAATCCCGCCGTATTTATCCAATAAGTTCTCTAGGGGTACTTCTACTTGGTCAAACCAGATACGGCCGTTGTCTACTCCATTAAGGCCTAGCTTATAGCCATTGTCTTTGACAGTAACTCCAGGGAATTCTTTATGCTTTTTATCTCTTAAAGGAACAAGGACGGCATGAATTCCGTGATTTATGTCACCCACTATGAGCTGAGCAAAAACAACGGCCATAGTGGCATGCATGGCGTTACCAATATATTCTTTTCCGGCCGAATGACTCGGTGAATGGACTACAATGGTTTTCTTTTCATAATTATAGGTGGCTGTGGTTTCTAGATCTCTCACATTGCTGCCATGACCTGTTTC
>Ga0075117_1000658_pt1 | contig 23070 bp, 22 predicted proteins | sample AntAceMetag02UKJ_FD_69789 | JGI IMG/M metagenome (GOLD analysis project Ga0075117, IMG submission 69789) | Saline lake microbial communities from Ace Lake, Antarctica - Antarctic Ace Lake Metagenome 02UKJ | ecosystem: Environmental > Aquatic > Non-marine Saline and Alkaline > Saline | place... | reverse complement strand
TTATTCACCAAATTTTGAATAATTGAACTCAGTTTCTTCTCATCTCCAAGTATCACGAGTGAAGGAAGTCCTTCTATTGTTAAGCGAATTTGATTCGAATCTGCGATTTTTTGAAATGAATCTTTCCAATTGTGCATTAAACAACCAATATCGATTTGTTCGAGATATAATTCTATACCTCTTACTTCGATTTCATTAAGTTGTATGAGTTGATCTATAATTCCTTTGAGCTGGTCGCTATTTGAGTGAATTAATTGGATCAGTTTTTGAATCGAGTGTTCATTAATATTTGATTGTAGCTTAGATGAATCATTTAGAATCATTTGAATAGGCGTTTCAATGTTTCTTGAAATGTTTTCGATAAAATTTTGCTTTAGTTTATCTATTTCATGGAGTTGTTGACTTTCTATTTCTAATTCAAGTGATTGCTCATTCAGTAATAGGTTTTGAAGTTCGAGAATTTTTGAAGAACTTAGCACGGCAATAATTTCAGTCAAATTTAAATGCGATTCATTGATGAAATAAGGCATATCATTGGTGATTTTAATCATTCCAATTACTTCCGCACTATTCATAATTGGAACAACTAAAATGGATCCAAATTTTTTATCTTCTTCATCTAGATGCTCCGCCTTTCTGGCGTTTCCTTCATAGATCAGTTTATTTGCAGTTCTAATTTTTTTAATTAAATGGCTTTTCGATTGGGAGAACGATTTGAAGTATTTTGAATTTGTTTTGGTTAGATCATTCGAAATATCGGCTGTCAAATTGTCGCTGTTTAGCGTGAATGAACAGTTGGATTCATTAAAAAAACGTCTGGTTTTCTCCTCGAATTCTTGTAAAATAGACTCTAACGTGGAATGATAGGATGATATCTTTGTAAAAGCTTCAATGATGTATCCAATTTGATCCAATAATTCTTTTTCAATAATGATATAATAAGACCGTGCCTTTTGTACCAATATTCCTAAGATGATAAGTATCACTGAAAAAGTTACGCTAATAACCATTTGAACTTTCAGGGAAATGGAAGTTTCGTCAATATTAATTTTTGGTTTCAAAACCAAGGAAAGAAAAAAGAGTAGCATAATGAGCGTAAGACCAATAAAAGCTTGGTAACTAAGGCGTTTACTTTGTTGACCAAATAGAATTAAAAAAGCAATGGCAACGTAATGAACAGACATTCGCAGATCCATTAAGTTAGAATTGACAATGAATAAGGGTTGAACCATAATGCCAAGTAAAATAAAGTAGAGAAGTTCTGTTTTTCTCGATAAGGTAACGGCAAAAATTAAACAAATTGCACTCAGGGTGATGAATACGAATTGTCCAATTTCTGCAGAGGAGATCGTAACCCAACTAATTGGGTTTAACAGTATACTGATGGCGGCATCTAGGAAAAAGAAAATCGCAACAATATAAAGATATAAAGAGGGTTGCAGCATAAATTTTCTCCATCCTTCTATTCCCGAGGTTATGGTCTGACTTGTATGTTGAACATTACCTTCAACCATTGTTTTCAATAGATTTAGATCCGTCAACTACTTCGGAAGGAAGTAGTTCAAATAATCGTTTAAATGAACGTGTGAAATAGGACAAATTGTTGAATCCTACAGCATAGGCAATTTCTGAAATGCTGAGATCTGTTTCTTTTAAGAGTTTATAGGCCTTCTTTAAGCGAATAGTTCTAATAAATTCAACGGGTGTCATATTCGTTAGCATGTTGATTTTTCGCTGTAATTGATTCCTCCCAACTTTAAGTTCTTTTGCTAAAGTCGCAACGTTAAAATTGACGTCGGTTAGGTGTTTGTTTAAAATATCAATTGCGCTTAAGATAAAACTATCCTTCATTTCTGTTGGCTCACCATTTAAAAACCGCAATTGAAATGAGTTTTTAAGTGTGCGACGTTGGTCAATGGTGTTACGAATAATAGCCAACAATTCATCAATCTCGAAAGGTTTGATGAGATAGTTTTCGGCCCCTAATCGGTAAAGTTCAACACGGTCTACTGTCATAGATTTAGCGCTCAATATGATAACTGGTATGTGATTGATTTGATCATGATTTCGAATTTTCTGACAAACTTGTTCACCACTCATACCTGGCAGCATCAAATCTGTTATTATTAGATCAGGTATCATTTTTTTTGCTATCTCAAGACCTTCTTCCCCTGTTGCACTTCCTATACATATGAATTCTTCTTTTACTGATTCAAGAATAAATTCGCGGAGCTCATCATGATCTTCAATAATGAGCACAATAGGTTTTTCTTTCGATATCAAAAGCGACTTTTCTTTGTCGTCTTTCTTTTTATGAATTGTATTAAATTCAGAAGCCTGCGGTAATTTGAACTGAATGTGTAATCCACCTAAATTGCTCCAGGAAAGGGTTAGTTGCCCTCCCATTGATGCGATCAGTTGTTGAGCGATTGATAATTCGTTTTCAATAGATTCTATTGACGAGTGACCTTTAAAACTTAATGGTCCCGAATTCTCTATTTCCCAATAAAAATAGGTGCCTATCCAACCATAATTGATTCGGATCGTTCCTCCTTTTTGAGTCATTTCCAGAGAATAATCAAGGAAATTTAGAACAACCGTTGATAATTTTTTTTCGTCTACTTTTAGCGTTACTTTTTCTGTGATTTCCTGATGAACAGTGACGTTTTTTTGAACACTCCTGAACACAAAGTTGTCGACCCAATTCGTCATTAATGATTCAAAATTTACGGATGATAATTGAGAGCTTTGCGTTAAAAAATTTAACTCATTCAACGCCAAAAGTTCATCTATCGTATTTTTTAATAGTAAACCGTTTTGATTTATTGATTTAATCAGGACTAATTCATTTTCTCCCAAGTTCCGTTTGGTTAGCTCTTTTGCTGGGCCTAAGATCAATGTTAATGGTGTTTTTAAGTCATGAGAAAGATTAGAAATAAATCGCGACTTGATGAGATTCGTTTCTTGAAGTTTTTTTGATGAAATTTCAAGGGCGACAGATTGCTGGTGAATACTTCTATGTTGTATTTCAGTTATTTTTGAAGCACATTGTCCAGCAATAATTTGCATGAGGTACAAATGTACTTCATTAAAAAAGTTCTTAGTCGAGTGTTCAGAGTCAATAACGCCAATTACCTTGTTGTTGGCTATGATTGGAACGCATAATTCTGAAAAACGAAGTTGATTATCAACAATATATCGATTATCTTTTGAAGTATCATTAATGATTTCTGCGATTCCTGTTTGCGCAACTGTACCAACAATTCCATGCCCCATAGGAATCTCGAGGGGATTTACAATCTCTCGTGAAAGTGATTCGAGTTTAGATCCAAAAGCTGATTCTTGTCGCAAGCTTTGTTTTTTTTCATCTAAAAGGTAGATGACGCAGTCTTCAAACTCTAAACTTGGAATTATTTTATCAGCCACGTTGGCGAGTACCGATTGTATGGTGTCATTTTTGATGAGTACGTTCGAAAATAGATCAATAACTTCACCAATCTTATCGATTAGTTCTTTTTCAGTGATAGATAAAAAAGATTTCGTTTTGTGCCATGAAAAGAGGATGATGAAGATGATTATTGTGAAAATTGTGATGGCAATTAAGACGATTTGTATACCAATAGAATTTGCTTCAATTATAATCGAAGGCTGTGTCATAGGTAAGAGGAGACTTAGCAAGAGAAGTGAATTCAACAAACCATGTGCTTTACTATTTAAAGCATGGCAAGCTGCTCCTAATCCAAAGAGATACGCAACAGGCAATTCAAAAATGGATAATCGTAGATCACCGTTGTTAAATATGATGTTTAGTGTTGGTAAAATGATCAGTAGTACTAACGCCGAGTACATAATATAATTCTTTGCCTTACCTTTAAAAGCTAGATATAATCCCAATATGGCGTGAAATAGCGCAACAAAATTGAAAATATTTACAGTTGTCAGTGGTTGTGCAAAATTCAAAAAGATAAAGGAAATTGATTGAAGCATCAAAAGCAAACAAGCTATACCATTATAGAAGAACGGATGGAGAATCAATGTTCTCCATCCGTTTTGTAAACTCGTATTTTTAACTTCAACTCGCAACATATAAACTTAACTAAATTATAGCTCCAAATGACTAATTTACTGTTTTAACGATTTCATTTTTAATTAAATCTTGATTTCTTTTATCGATTATTTAGAAAGACAAAATAGAGCGAGAGCATTTCTATAAATAAGAAATGCTCTGCCCTATTGTGGGAGCAAATTTATTTTTTAATAAATAATTGACTCGCTGTGCGGCCTTCACAGGTTGTCATTATAGAATAACAACCAGGTGTAAGTCCAGAAATCGCATCAGTCAACGAGAGATTGTTCTGTCCTTCAATTAGGTTTGAAAAGTTTTCAGAAAAGACTGTTTTACCTGCGAGATCTGTGATTTGAACCGATAGGTTGCTAGCGTTATTCATTTCTACTACAAGGGTTAAAAAGTCGACGGTAGGGTTAGGATATAATTTTACTTCAAAAGGTGTTAATTCGGTTTCGTATAGACCTGAAATGTCTCCAAATAACCTAACGGTTACGATATCTTCATAAACGCCATTTATCACGCGACCTGCTAGCAAAACCGCTCCGGTTGAGGTAACTTCGATTTGTGCATCTTTATTCGGCAGACTTCCTCCACTTAAATTGTATAAACGCATACCTGCTTCACCGAATTCTGTATCAATATCACCGTTTTCATTGACCAATATTAGAGCCAAATTATCTATTCCATTTCCATAATCTGCTGCAACTAAAATTTGTCCTGATGCCAAAACTTCCATGTCTCTTATCAAAAAGGTAGTATCTAACCCTAGTTCGCTTTCGAAAGCTAAATTAAGCGTTGCATCATCTCCATTGAAATCAGGTACAAATAATCCGTTTGGCTCTAATTTGATTATAAAACCTCTAGAACCATCAATCCCGTCGCTGAAGGTATTACCTGATAATAATAATTTACCATCACTTAGTTCGATTAGTTTATCACCAACGCTAGGCAATCCATTGACTTTGAAGTTGAGAGTACCATCACCGCTAAAATCTGTATCAAAATTACCATCAGTATCAAGTTGAAGTACAAGGATGTCTTCGCCGGCTTGTCCAGCCGCTACTATGTTGCCATTTTCTAAAATTGTAATATTATGAATCATTTCTATTCCGGCATAAGTATTCAAAACCACTGACCCTCCTATACCAAATGTGAGGTCTGGTGAACCATCAGAATTTAAACGAACTATAAATAAATCTAAATCTGCAACATCTGTTTGGTAAGAACCAATGATCACGATTTTTCCATCTTCTTGAATTGCAACATCAGACGCGAAATCCAAACCTCCTGCGTCAAAAATTAATGGACTGCCACCATTAAATGTTGGGTCGAATGCTCCGTCAGTATTAAATCTCGCAATGATTGCATCTGAGTTGCCTGCTCCAATGATTGAATAACCTACCGCAACCATTTTCCCGTTTGGTTGAATAGCAATTGACTCGAATTGATCGTCTAACCCAATAAATGGATCGTAATTAATTGTACCCTCGGTAAATGCTGGACTTAGATTACCCGTTAAATCTGCCTTTACGATAATCGCGTTGTAACCGCTCGAATTGATAGAACCAGAGAAATACATACTTTCTGTGTTTTCATCCAATACTAATTTTGTCATTAATGTTGTAACGCCCGAACCCGTGTAATCATACCAAAGTATACCGCCATCTCCGAAATCTCCGTCAATGTCTCCTGTAAATTGACCATAAATAAATGTACTCGTGCAAAGCAGAGCAGATAATGTCACAATTTTTTTTAATGTATTAACTTTCATAATGCTTGTTTTAAATGTTTTTTTTTGACAAATTTATGATGGGAGTAAACAAATGAATAAAATAAATCGCACGGCCATTAACACGTTTTAACCTGCGTGCAATTTGTGGTAAGAAAGGTGCAAAAAACGTTAATATTTACGGATCACTTTCAAAAGTTGGGGAGGAGATGATCACATTTATTAGTTTTGAAGAATAATTGACAATAGAATTGTATGCGTTGGAGGTGAAGGAAGATGAGCCAAACATAATTTTAATTAGATGGCAAGACAAACCACACAAAACTTTTTTAAAATTTAGACGTATCTATTTTAAAACGTTCAGCAATATAGATGACTAAGTTACATCTGAGGACAAAGATATTGTGCTTGAAATTTTAGAAAAAATTGTTGGCGATAAAGGAGGCTTAGGTTTGTATCCAGGAGGTATGACTGTTCATGTCGATACCCGCGGTTAACCCGAGCTGGGATAAACAATGAGTCAAATTCTTTCATTTCAAATCGGTCTTGATGAAGAAGTATAACCCGAGAATTTTGAGCTTATTGTTTTATATGACTTGTAGTCAGCTGCATCAATCTCCCATGTCTTAATTGAGCCGTTGTTAAATTGAATTGTTACGAAATTTTTCTCATGCCTTATATCTTGTATATCCGGCCAGTAGATGGTTTGATGCAATTTATTTGGAAGTCTAATCCCATCTTCGTATGCGCTAATCGAATAGCTGAATTTATTGTAGTAGTTTCCAATTCCCATAGGTATTGCATTCCCTGTAAAAAATGACATTGATACTTCGTTTAATTGAAATCTATCGGGAAGCCAAATCAGATAAAAGACTAAAATAAGTGCGAGCATAAAGAATTCTAGAATCACATGAGGTCCTGAAGCCACTACGCGACAATAATCAATCGATTTTTTTAGAAGCGCTTTTGTTTTCACAAGTTTAGTTACTGCAACTAAGAAAAAGAGTAGCGTAACTCCAATTAATAGCCAAATACTTTTCGTGTAGTTGCCAATGAAAAGGAGAACTACAACAATAAGGGGGATTCTTCTTCCAATTGGACCAACTAAAAAATTAAGGCTGAGGTTTTGTCTCATTGAATTATAAAATAGACGTATCTATTTTAAACAGTTCAGCCGCATTTTTCCACAAGATTAATTCTTTTTTTTCTTCTGGCAAATCTAATTGATTCATGAATTTTAGATAGGATTTCATATTAGAGATGGGCCAATCTGTTCCGTACAATAAATACTTAGGATCGCCTGCATAGATAATCATTTCTTCAATTTCCTTTTTCATATACCGCTCAAATTTTTCTGAAAAATCACCCAAAACCAAACCTGAAATATCGGCATGCACGTTTTTATTCTTGTACACCACTTCCATACAGTCTTTAATCCACGGATTTCCTAAATGGCAAATGACAATCTTTAAGTCGGGGTAATCAACAGCTAAATCGTCAATATGAATGGGGTGTGAATATTTTACTTTACCAGTTGGTGCATAGGTGTCACCCGAGTGAAACATAACGGGGACATCAAACTCCACAGCCATGTCATACACTACTTTTAATCGAATGTCATTGGGGTAAAAGGGTTCATAACCAGGATAAAATTTAAGTCCTTTAATTAAGCCCGCCTCCAAGTACTCACTTATTTCCCTTAAGTCTCTATGGTTATAATTCAAATAACTGATGCCGGCAACTACGCCTAGGCTATTGCGTCCGCTAATGGCTTCAACAACTTTCTGCGTGCTCGGTCTATGCTCATTTACTTTATAAGAAGAGAGGACAAGCGAATAATCGACGCCGTTTTCTTGCATGGTGTCGGTGAGGAGATTTAGGCAATCATCCAGTGAAACAACCCGATCTTCGTGATAATTATTAATGTGTGTATGAACGTCAATGATCATTTATAATTCAATTTTAACAGTTATGATTTTTAGAATCGCACAATGATTCCAAGATTTATAAAGATACTGAAAATAATTGTGATGCTAAAAAGACGGTTGAATTGAGCAAAACAAATCTAGCGGATAAATTTAAAATCGAAAAATTTAAAGGAAAAAAAGCAGGTAGATTTTCGAAGAGAAATATTCATTAACCCAAAACTTATGAAAAAGTAAAACTTCTACTCTGTCTACCTGCAGTACAAATTTAATAAGAATTATTTAATCCACAAGCAAGAATAATATTTTTTTTATTTTTTTATTCCTCGTCATGAATAATTTTGACACGTCCGACTTCTCCTGTATCAAGCATGACTTTAATTCCGTGCGGATGATTGGGTGATTTGGTTAAAATCCGCTTCACATAACCTTCTGTCAATTCGCCGCTTCGCTGATCCGCTTTTTGCACAATTTCTACAAAGCCACCAATTTGGATAGCTGTTCTCGATTGCCCGCTCTTCGTTTTTTCTATCGACATTAAAAAATGATTTTAGTTGTTGGTAAAGCCTTCTGAATACGCAAGCGCTCTGCGCCATCCAATTGATTCCCCCCGATATGCAAGTATTTTAAATTGGTCCAATTCGATAAATCTATTGGTAATTCACTGAGTTTATTTCGGCGTAAACTTAAATAGATGAGGCTGTTTGACGCATTAAAATTAGCTGGGATAGTTGAGATCGAATTTTCGGATAATTCCAATGATTTTAAATATTGAACGCGATCCAGCTTTAATTTAACTAGAATTTCATCATTTATATTTGCTGCAAAAAGCGTGATTATTTTGAGGTTGGGACAATGAGATGCTAGATTCCATAAGCTTGTGTCTGAACTCGCAAGTACTTCTACAAACCCAATATCTTGTAATTGAAGTTCTTCAATTGATTTTCTAAAGGGATGATCTGCAAGTGTGAAAGTAAAATCAGGATTAATGCCAATATAATAGTCCCCCGGATTCTCAGATTTTAAGGTCATAATTAAAGGGAGATCGTCCAAATCAAATTGATCCTCTGCGGCTACAGCATACTCACGCACCTCTTTCAATGTATTCGTAAGTTTGGCACACAGCATTTTTACATATTCTTCATTTTCCGTACGGACTTGTAAATTTGCCGGAAACATGTCCTTTCTGAAGCTTGTATTATGCGTACTTAGTTCGTCAAGGAGTTGATCGATTTTGGTGTGATAGAGACGTGCCTTTTCATTTTTACCGCTACTGGATAATGCAAATAAAGCATTGTTCACAGCCATACCATCAACGGCAATTTTAAGGTAGGTATAGTCTTCGGTGGCCCGCAAAATTGATGTATTGCACAATAAGAGCACAAGCAGTGCAGTAAAGGATTTTCGCATAGAATAAGTTGATCGTGGTTTATCGAAACTTAAGTTAGCTTTTTTTTCTTTACAATAAACATTCGGTATGAAAAATATCGACAACGAATAAAAAAGAGTTGTTATCGATCTGCTAAAAAGGATCGTATTTTTTCCGATATAACAGCCGGAAATTGCTCCGTCAATAATGCTGATCCATTTTCAATTTTGTCAACTGTATCTTTTGATGATGAAGGAGGCCAATTTAAAGCGGTGTATTGATTCTCCCAATTCAATGATGTAAGGTTAGATCCTACGATCATCAAGAGTGGTTTTTCACTCGAAGGATAGTGAAAATGATGTAAAAATTCACCTGAAGTCAAGTATTCAAAATGTCCAATGATACCTGCGAATTTATTGGCTTCAATTCCGGCTAAATAACCCTTCTCTTCCATTTCGCTTAAGTCGTCCAAACCTTTATTATCGCTCAAATAATTTTTCACATAGGATGACGCTCGCCAATTCATATTAAACACACCTAATTTTGCAAGAAAGCCGATTGACAATTGATTCTTATTCGTCAAACCAGCTGCATTTAAAAGGGGGTTGATTAGAATTGTCTTTTGAATCATTTCAGGATGATCACGAAGTATTGGGGCGATCCATAAACTTCCTTCTGCTTGCGTTACAACCTGAAATTCAGAAATCGATAATGAATTTAACAATTCGATTAATCGATTTGCATGATGCTCGGGGTCATAAATAATTGCGCCATCTGGACAATCACTTTCTCCAAAACCAAGCATGTCAGGCACTATGACCCTATACCCTTTTTGACTGTATTCATTGATAAAGGAACGAAACATCCAACCTGAAGTGGCTACACCGTGAATCATCAGAATGACTGGCCCTTTACCTTCGTCTCGATAACGCATTGGGCCATCAGCCGTATTGATACAGTGTTGCTTCGCGCAAAAGTCTGCATATTCAATCGAATCCGAATGAGATGAAAAGACGACAACAGGCAGAATTAGGAATACAAATAGGATGTTTTTTAACATGATGATAAAGGTCTTAATTTTTACTGAGAAGAGCTTCAACCTTGAAGTTTGCGTGCACCCCTATGGTATAATCCGAAGCAATTAATTCATCAGTGATTGTCGTAACAGAAAGACTAAACCTATCTTTTTTAATATACGCGCTGAGGTCTTCGGTTGTCACGGTTAAATTAAGCGGTGAGGTAGCGTCTGCATTCACATCCTCATTCACTGCAACTTGCAAACTACTTAAATCTTCTGCATTGATGTAAATACCAATTGATTTCAAAAAACTAAAATCTTCGCCTTCGGGAGAGAGAATAGACAGGCTTAGTGTGTTGATCGTTATATTTTTAATAAATTTTTTCTTGGTGTTGTTTACCTCGCAGGTAGCTTCTGTGTTTGTTTCAATATCAGGCGTAAACAGATTAAAAGGTAAATTGATGACAGTACTAGAGGGAATGGTAACCTCAGAGTTGAACTCCATGTTAAAAGAAATCGGCGATTGTTTGCCTTCACATCCGAGTAGAAGAAGGAAGGTAAATATGCTAATTATTGAACCAATTTTCATAAATTTCAATTATTTTTTTGATGCTAATTTTTCGTCGTGTTTAGCTTTTTTCTTGACAATGTCACTCAAATTTAGTCGCAGGGCTTTTACCGAAATACTGATCTCCCAAAATGAAATACCGAGCGAAATTAGGAGCATCAATAAACTCAAACCAAAAGTGTAGATGCCCGCTTGATTCCATTGAATAAAAAGTAATAGCATGGCAAAAACTGAGAGGAAAAGACTGAGAACACCACCCATTTGCATATAGCGAATCAAGGTTAAACGTAAATTTAAATTCTGAATTTCCAATAAGGTTGTTGTACTCTCGTTTTCGTCATAGAATTTTTTTAAACTGCGAATGATTTGTGCAATTGTTAAAAATCGATTCGTATACGCCAAGAGAATCAAGGAGGTTGCACTAAAAAGTAAAGCCGGTGTTCCAATCGTTAACTCCATACTATTCGCGATTTGATGCGGGATAGAAATTTAAATAATTAATAAAGATGGGAGCCCCTTTTAAGGTTGGTGCATTTGATGTTAATTCAATATCACCGTATAATTCATCCATTCCTTCATAGGCTGCCTCATAGTCAAAATCCAAGGTGATACCTAGATCATATGAATCCAATTTACTGCCGCTTTCAACGAAAATGCTTCCTCCATAATCCCATCCAAAACCACTAAATTTGAAGGGTGCTCCATTCCATTTTTCTAAATCTAGTAGAGACATGCCTGTATACAAACCGCTTTTGGAAGGTACCGATTGCTTTCCAGTTACGTTATAGTTTTTATCATAAATTTGGTAATATGCTTCCACCATCTCTAATTGGGTAGGTTGCTCTTCTTGCCATATGTATCGAATGATATACCCATTTGTAGGATCAGAAAGAATAGAGGTCATTAGCATTAAGGTTCCCTCTGCATACCAAGCCGTGTCTTCGACAATATTTTCTTCGCCAAATAAACTGTATAACTCTGTTTTGTTCGTAATTGAAGCATAATCCTCCAAGTTCAGAAATGCAGGAAATGTTGCGGGCTCATTTACGACGGTGTCAACAATGTTCAAAGCCATTGTGTCCTGGTGATTCTTGTCTGAATTTTCCTCCGGTGTGGTGCCATTGCAACTGACCATTAAGACAAAAATCGGCGCGAATAGAAAAAGACCTAATTTCATAGTGTTAAATTTATTCCTTCAAAGATAATGGAAAAAATTGGTTGCTGAAATGAGAGGATATATTCCTGACTTCTTGACATGATTCATCCCCAAATAAACCTACCTTTGCTGAAAAATAAGGTATATGACCACATTTACACAATTAGGAGTCCACAAGAACCTGGTAAAAGGCTTGAGTGAAATGGGAATTAAAGAACCTTCTGAAATTCAATTGGAAGCCATTCCCCTCTTATTAAATGGGGGAGGAAACCTAGTTGCAAAGGCACAAACAGGTACAGGAAAGACTGCTGCTTACGGTTTACCATTGCTTCAAAAAATTGATCCTAAACGCAAAGTCATTCAAGCCCTCATTTTATGCCCAACGCGTGAATTGGGTCAACAAATTGCGAAGCAATTATTCAAATATTCAAAGTATACGGATCCTATTTACACCGAATCTGTTTATGGTGGTGCTCGAATCGATCAGCAGTTAAAAGCCTTGCAGCGCCCAACCCATATAATCGTAGCAACTCCCGGTCGATTGATTGATCTTGTAAAAAGAGGAGCAATTGATTTAAGTGCAGTAGAAACAGTGGTGTTGGATGAGGCGGATGAAATGCTAAGCATGGGTTTTAAGGATGAATTGGATGAAATTTTGAACCTGATGCGTCGTGTAGATGATAAATGGTTGTTTTCAGCAACAATGCCGCAAGGCATCAACCAAATGATTAAAAATCATCTTTCTGAGGACGCCCATAAGATTGAAATTAAAGGACCAAATGGCGTCAATAAAAAAGTAGAGCATCAATTTTTGATCTGCGCTCCTGAAGAAAAATCACTGGTTTTACTTCAGTTCTTGGCGAGTCAGGGAATTAATCAGGGAATTGTTTTTTGTCGGACAAAGGAAACAGTTAAAAATTTAGTGAAGGATTTGTATGCCAAGAAAATAAAAGTGGATTGTATTCACGGGGATTTGTTGCAGAAAGAACGGGATAAAGCCATGCGTGGTTTTCAGAATAAAACGAAAACGGTTTTGGTGGCAACTGACATTGCGGCACGTGGTATTGATGTTCAAAATTTGGCTTATGTTGTGCATTATGAAATGCCGAGTTCGGATGAGTATTATACCCACCGCAGCGGTCGCACTGGAAGAGGAGGTCAATCAGGTGTTTCCTTGAGTTTGGTGACAAGCAAAGAAGTAAAACAAATTCGAGCCTTAGAGAAAAAATTGGGTGTGAGTTATACCCAAATCAGAAGAGCGAAATAGTTGTTTATAAATCTTTTCCGTTCAACTAATTGCCGCCTAAAAAATACGGATCGTACATCTTGTCTACATTAAACTTGATTGGTAGAATATGACCTTGGCCTTTGAGTGGAACAAGTGTTAATGAAGCCACCGAATTTTTGAGGCGCTTTCCTGTTGTTTTAACTCCTTTAATCCACATCTTATCATCTAATTCACCATAGGCCAAAATGACCTTTAAATGACTCCACTCCGAATTGAGGATGATATGATCTTCAAGCATACCCGGTGAAGTAATGATTCCTTCAAAACGATCAGGAAAAGCAGCAACAAAATTGAAAGCAGCTATTCCTCCATTAGAGGTACCCGCGATTAGCCATTGAGGATCGAGAATATATTCTTCATTAATCGCATTCAATAGGTCTTCAATTCGCTCCTTCGAATAATCTTTAAAATTGATCGTATCTTTATGAACGACGGGTAATATAGTTATGTGTTCATTAAAATAGCCACTTCGAAACCAAGCTGCATAGCAGTAATTTACTTTTTCTAGGCTTTGATCACCTCCTGACAAACCGATAAAACATTTGTATGATTTTGATTTATCATAGTGATCAGGGAAAGAAACACGAAACATAAAAGTATCTTGTTCTGTTTTCAAAACGACTGTGTGCAGTTCGTCCAAAATTTCTTCTGGCACAGTTAAATCTTGAGACCAAACCGAACCGTTCGCCATCAAAAATAAGAAAAGTAAAAATCGCCACATAATCAGTTGTATTGATGGTGCCAATTTACATAATTCTTATCAGTTATGTTAATTTCTGGATTTTTACCGTTTCATTTTGGTCACGAGACACAACCTTTACGATATATATGCCAGATTGATAGCTGCCTAAATTGATCTTGAATTCGCTTGTACCTATGTCTAATTTTCCCGAATAAATTGATTCCATCAGACGCCCATTCATATCATAAAGCTGAATAGAAAAACGTGCTTTTTCCTCAATAGATAAACGAATGGTAGATTGATCCTGCGTAGGATTTGGATAGGCACTTGTCGTAAAATGGTGCGCTAAATTGTTGTTTTCTATGAGAGGTTGGTTTTTTAAGGAGACACCAAGAGTATCTTGCAAATACATTTCATAATTTGGCGCAACTAATCCACCGGCGACATGCGGTTCTATTTCAACAGGTATTCCACCTAATACCTCATTAGGCATCTCTGGCTCCGCAATAAAGGCAACATCTCCAAGGAAATCAATTTCTCCTTCATATTCGTTTTGATTGCATGTTTGAACTGGTTCAGCGGAATCTTCTGTATAATCCGTCAGCTTAAAATCTTCATTATTTAAAATGTCAGATACAAAATCTAATTTTGAATTGGATTTCACAAATGTAATTGTGTTTAAAGAATTAATTGTTTGCGCTTCTTTCTGATCACAACTGAATAAACTCAATCCAAAAACCAAGACCAAAGCCAACACAAATTTGCTTCTAAAAGTCGGCGTTCGTTGGTCGATCCAATTTTGGTAGCCACGATTAAGTGAAGTTAATTGACCTGTTGTTAATCTTCCGCAAAGATGTTCGTCCTTGTGCAGATACAAAAGGGTATTCACCTCTAAATCGGAAAGATGGCGAAAATCAAAGGTGTCAATTTTGCATTTGCCGCAGAAAGCCCCACGTTCAGTGGTGTTCATTTTGCTAAAATCTTCGTTACATGGATCTGGAATAGCTAACATATTGTTTGTTTTTATTCCCGTACAACGCATTGTATGATTCGTTCATTTTTCGTGAAAAAGGGTTAGTTAAATTGATTTCAGTGAAATGGGGACTTTTTTTGAATGTATTAATGTGCCGATTCTTTAAATTTTGAAGGAGATGATCCCGTACATTTTTTAAAGAAAGCACTAAAATTACCCGGTTCGGAAAAGCCGAGTTCATAACCAATTTCTTTGCTTGATAAATCAGTGAAGTAGATCAGACGTTTGGCTGCAGTAATAATCCGACTTTGGATATGTTCTTTCGCCGTTTTTCCAGTTAATGATTTTACAATACGGTTCAAATGATCTGGCGAAATGTGAAGTTCCTTAGCATATTCTGTAGTGCCATGCCATTGAATATGATGATTGTTTACCAATGATTTGAAATTGCGTAAGACTGAATTCCCTGTTTCTTGTAAGGTTGAATCGATCGATTTGATTGAACAGAGGTTGTGACAGCGAATCAACATCAACTTAATTAAAGCACCGATCGCTTCGTACTTAAATGAACGATTCGAATCATTGATTTCAAAAATTTCTTGGGCGTAGCGCGTGAGTGTTGTCAACTCTTCACCTGAAAGCGAAAGGGGAGGGGTATCGCCAAAATCGTTGAATAAATTAAGATCGTCAATGAAACTGAGAGGAATATTGTTGAGGGCTAAAAACTGAGCAGAAAACACCATTGAATAGCCTTCTGAACGAGAAGCTTCAATCATTTGGTGCACTTGACCCGGACTGATAAAAAACAATTGCTCGTTTTGTAAGGGATAAGAATTGAAATCAATACGGTGTTCACCACTGGCTTTTTTCACCAACAATATCGTGTAGTAATTATGACGGTGCGGTTCATCAGGTTTTCCCTGATGTTTATCGTGAATGTCTTCCATGCGCGAGATGCCAAAACTTCGCGTATCATCTTCACGATTGACATTTTGATATGTTTTGACAGCTTCCATCTCTTTTCAAAGATAGCTTATTTTTCGTTTTTTTCCACTTTGGGAACGTTGAGGATCGAAGCATAAATTCCCACGCCCAATGAAAGTGCAATAAAAAGTAAGCTAAACCATTCCGGAATGTCAAGGTAATTAGTGACCATTAATTTAAGTCCCACAAATAAAAGAATGGCAAAAACGCTGTATTTAAGAAAGCTAAATCGCTCCAGCATATTGGCTAAGAAAAAGTACAATGACCTTAAGCCAAGAATGGCAAATATATTAGAACTGTAAACGATAAAAGGATCGGTTGTCACACCAAAAATGGCGGGAATGCTGTCCAAGGCAAAAAGAAGATCGGTAAATTCAATCGTAATTAAAGCGCCGAACAAGGCCGTGAAAACGCGCTTTCCGTTAATTTTTGTCATGAACTTGCCACCATCAATGACGTCTGACATGCGAAAAAATTTACGCAATTTACTCGATTCTTTTACCTCTTCATGCTCGGCCTCTTTTTTCAACATTTTAAAGGCTGTGAAAAGCAAGAATGCACCAAAAATTAAGGTCATACTTTCAATTTCGTGGATAAGCACCAAACCGACGCTGATGAGGATCGCTCTAAAGATCAATGCCCCTAAAATACCCAAGAAGAGTAATTTATGTTGGAATTGATTGGGCACTTTAAAAGACGTAAAAATGACCGCAATGACAAATAAATTATCAACACTTAATGACAATTCAATAAAATAACCGCTGATGTATTTTATAACCGCAGAAACAGGTGTCATTTCTTCAGGATTGGCTACCATTTCTGACGAATAGAACCAATAGATGAAACCAGCAAAAACGAAAGCATTCAGTACGAAAAAAAGTGTTTCGAAGAGCGCTTTTTTAATGGAAGGTGTTTTTCCTTTTTTATTCAATACAAAGAAATCGAGCAAAAGCAAGGCAGCAATATAACCGATCAGAATGAACCAAGGTGTTGAGTTTTGCATGTTAAAAATGAATTTATAAAGGCGATTTTCTTTGCGAAGTTAGAGATAAATAGCTTGCTGAAATTCGAAAAACGAAAATAATTATTTGCCTTTGAAGAAGTCCATTTTTTTACGTCGAATTTAAATCAATAAGGCGAAAATTTTCAACTAATTTTGGTATTGAAGAATGTTGTTACAGACTAATTTGGCAACAAATTTCACCTGTGTTGATCAATCAAAATCGTATTCCCATCTGGATCGGTAAGCATGATACTCGCAGGTCCAGTTGTCGATTCATCAGCGCTGCTATCCAACTTTAGTCCTTCTTTTTTTAGGTGTTTTTGAATTGTTCTTACATCATGGAATTCAGAAAGATTTTCTGCATTTTCATTCCAACCTGGATTGAACGTAATGATATTTTTTTCAAACATCCCTTGAAATAAGCCAATCAAAGCATTGCCATTTTTCATGATGAGGTAATTCATGGCTAAATCACCACCAAATTGTGTAAATCCCAAGGATTCGTAAAACGCCTTTGAGGCGTGAATGTCTTTTACAGTTAAACTAATTGAAAATGCACCTAATTCCATATTTCATTTTTTAAAAATCAATTACTAATTGCAGTCTTAGCTTTTTAAAACTCTAACGTGTGGATTTGATTCAACAAATCCGTTCTTGACTTGGCATTAAATTTAATAAAAATACTTTTTATATGTGATTTTACTGTATTCATACTGATAAATAAGCAATCTGAAATTTCTTGGTTGGATTTACCGGCTCCAATTTCAATTAAGACTTCGTATTCACGCGCTGATATTTCTGTTTTTAAGTGTTGATTGATGCGAGTTTTTGAAGGTGTTTTTGATGAGCCAATACGTTCCTTTAGATGAATGCCCAACTGAATTTGAATAAAAACATCCTGTGGACGAAAGGGTTTAATTAAATAACCCATGGGGTTGGTAGCTTTTGCCGCTTCAATTGTTTTTTGATCCGAAAAAGAGGTGATATAACTAAAAGGAATAAAATATTCGGTGGAAATGAGCTGCCCTAATTTTAAGCCATCATCAACGGATCCCAATTGAATGTCCAACAGAATATAATCTATATTTAGGGTGTTGATGGCATGAACAGCCTCTTCAAAAGTATACGCAATTGCAGCAACAATATAATTATATTCGACACAAATTTCTTGAATATCTGCGGCAATAAAAGGTTCATCTTCTACAATTAACAGGCGCGGACTTGAGATCATTTTTTAGAAAAATTAAGAATAAAACTTGTAGTTGGGTGTTGAATTATGTTAAGATCTGCTTGTAATTTATGACTGAAAATTCGAATAAATTTCATTCCTAATGAGTTAGCCGATTCGAGGTTTGGTATGGATTTCATACTGCCAGAATCACCAATTTCTAGTTGAATACGCGCATCAAAATCAATTAATTTTAGAGTGATTTCACCTTGATGAACATCCTTAAAGGCGTGTTTGAATGAATTACATAAAATTTCATTTACAATTAATCCAATTGGAATCAATTTGTCAATATCCACATGAATGGGGTCAAAATAGGTTTTTAAGGTTATTTTTTCTTTGTGAATATTATAATTATCAAACAATTGTTGGCTCAAGTTTTTTAAATAATCGTCAAGTGAAATATGCTTTAAATCGGAATGTGGATAAAGGTTTTTTTGAATCAATGCCATGGCCTGAATCCGTTCTGCACCATCCTCTAGAATTTTTTTCGATCCTTCGTCCTCCACTTTTCTAACATGCATGTTTAAAAGACTAGAGACCACTTGCATATTGTTTTTAACGCGGTGGTGAATTTCACGCAAAAGCACTTCTTTGTCTTCAATAAGTCTTTTCAACTTCTTACGTTGTTTATACATCCGAAAAACCAAATAAAATATTGTGAATAAGATTAAAATGAGTGCAATTATCACTACACGCATTAAGAAAATATGATCTTCATTTATCTTTAAATTTTCATCTTGCAAGGCGATAGTTTCGTTTTTCAGTTTGATATTAAACTGCGTTTCGTTATCCGCAAAATCGGCCAAATAGGTTTCGTTTTTAAGCGAATCGTTTAATGCATAGGCCAAATCGGCGTAATAAAGGGCACTGTCCAATTGGCTATTTTTCTTGTGAATAAAGGATAAGGTTTGAGCAACGATTAATCTGTTTTTGGTGAGTTGAATCTGTGCTGCAAAATTTTCGGACAAGTGTGCTTCGGATAAGGCTAAATCAATCGATCCTAATTCGCCATACACTTGCGCTAAATTAACGTGTAGAAAGTAAGCTGTTTCGGGATCATCTTCATAATTGTGATAGCGCAGCGCTTTTTGATACGTTTCTAAAGCCGCTTCATAATTTCCAGCATCTTTCAAAATATCGCCGTGTCCTATCACGCAATAACCGGCAAAAACGTAATTACTATCGGACAAATATTGCTGTTCCAAAGACAAAAATAAACTGTCCGCTTTGGCAGTTTCCTCTTCCATATAATAAGCACAAGCTAAATTATATTGCACATTCTTTTGCCATTCAATGTCCCCCGCCAAAATAAATTCACTATTCGCCATTTCAAAGTATTCAATTGCATGTGAGCGGTCATCAGAGATGGAATAGCAAGCAGCCAGGTTGTTTAGGATTCGCCCTGTATAAAAATGATCACCCCAGATTTTCGCTTCGTCGTACGCTTTTTGGTAGGATGCAAAAGCTTGAACGAAATTACTTTCTGTATAATAAACAACTCCCTCCACATTGAAAAATTTCGCATTAAATTCGGGTTTGTTTATTTTGTTTTTTAGTGTTTGTAATTGATTCAAATAGATATGTGCCGAATCATTATTGTCCCAAACAATGTTGAATATGGCTGCGTAGGTTTTTTCAAATTCTTCCGATTGACTCCATAGATGCGAAGTAAATAGCGTAAGGCAAAAAATGAATAGGATTCTTTTAAACATAGCTAGTTTTAAATAAATTGAATCTGGTTTTGATTCGTCAATAAGCCAAATTAATCGTTTTACGTTTCTTTCGTATGTTTAAACCTAAAAATGATCAAAGAATTATGTTTGGTTAAGGTTTAAAATCAATGATATAAAGTGAAGGATTTTTTTGATCTTCTTCCAACGTTTCTAAATACCCTTTTAAACGACTAATAATCAATTTGTCTCCAGCTTTATTAAACGCTAAATCTGCTATTCTAAAATCTGTTAAAGCCTTTGATGATCCTTGTTGAAAATCTTTGATAAAAACCAAATAAGAATCTAAATTTCTTTCCAAAGCATATTTTTTATCTGAAGAAATGGCTAAATAATTAGCCGGATACGTCTTTTTTTGCACCAATGTATTTCGATCGTAAATAAGAGTTAGTTTACTTTTAGTAATCACTGTGATTTCTTCATCAGAAAGAATTATTTTTTCTGGAACGAAGTTGGTCACAAGCTTTTTAGAAGTGCCTTTCTCCAAATCATAAAACATAAATCCTCCCTTAACTCCTTTAAGCCCAAAACCTACATAAACAAATTTACCGTCAGAAGAAAATGTTATGGGGTTTGAATTAAAAAACGGATAGCTACTACTTTTAAAGTCAACTTCTTCGTTGAATAAAAAAGAGGTGAGTTTCATTGAATCCAACGTGAAAATGGAAATAACTTGGCGTTTTTTAATTGATCCACAAAGTATAAACTCATCTGCTTTTAACGGATTCACGGCAACGGCTGTCGGTTTCAATTCATTGGGTAGAACATAGGTTTTAACCGAATTATCCAATGGATCCAAACTAAGAATATGGATAACACCATGGTAATAAACTTTACTTCCATCAGGCAATAATTTTTGATATTGATCCCCTAAAACGAATAAACGGTTAGTGGCAACATCTAATTTTGTGCGTCCGAAATTCCCTTTGCAATCAACACCATCAATCACAACCGATTTTGTTAAGGCATAAATATCCTTCTGGCCAATTAATTCGCCATTGTACGCATTCCATACAAATAAGGAGGAGTAATCAATTCCGTAAACTAGTTTTTCATCTGAACTTAATGCGAAACTTGAAATTGTTTTTTCGCAACCCCTTAATTCAACTTGCTCAATTTGAGCAGAAAGTTGCTTCGCATAAACAAATGCGAAGCAACTTAAAATTAATAATCTCATTTTCATCCTATTTAAATAATAAGCCAGACATTTTATAAGGCGTGTCTTGTCCGTTAAAAACTATCACAACATCCGTTCCGCTCACACTTTTTACGACCACCTCCACGAGGGCACCGCTTTGGGTTTTTACATAGGCAATATCACCGGGTTGTAAATCCAAAGGAATTGCTTTCCGCACTTTTCCTTTGCTGTTATCCATAAAGTATTGGATTGAATAATAGTAATTTTCATAACCCAAATAAAAAGCAGGATACCACAGTCCATCCGATTCATAATACGCAAGGACATAATCTTTTACGTTGAAATTTGATGCCCCTGCACGCGTTCCTCGCTCAACAACAGATAAACTTGTTTTTGAACAAGTGGTCGATTTTAGACGGTTTGCTATTTCAGGATCAGTAAGAATATAAGAAGTGATATCAAAAATTTTCCAAGCTCCGTTTTCAATGCCAAAACTAAAGCGCGTATAAGTTGATTGTTCTTTGTTAAAGAGATCAATATCACCGTCCTGTACATTTTTAACGTCCAATGTTGCACAATATTGATCACGGTATAAAAATTCATTTCCAGCAATCAAAGGAATTACTTTTTCGGTAAAATCATAACCCCAGCGACTTAAAGCACGATAATCAGGCGCTCTAAATCCGGATTGTGGCATCATATAATACAATAAGGCTCTTGTTTTCAGCGCATCTCCTTCTAAAAAAACGGCATTCACAAATTCTGCAGCTTCGTAAACATCTTTAAAGGTTGGGATCTCCATTTTTGGTAAACTTGCCCAAATCTTTTCGGCTTCAATACGATCTACTTTTTCTCCCCAAGACAATAATTGACTTTTTTCTGTGTCGGTATATTGTTTTGTACTTACTATTTCGCGTTCAACTCGGTCAGATGGTGCGTCAGATATAACTTTTATCCATTCACCGTTTTCATCTGAATACAAACGAATGCGTTGAAAATGTTTAATTGTTTCTGATTTATTTTTACCGTCAGGTAGGGTAGAATAAGTTGTATATACCGTGAAAATAACCTGTGTAAAACTCAACCATTCAAATTTTGAGTCTTCAGTAAATTGAAAAGAAGCCGGTTTATCAATTAAGGTATATTTATAGGATGCAAATATTTCACTCATTTTCGAATCCAAGTATTTAATTAATTCGGCCTTATTTGGATCCGGCATTCCAATTATACGCTCGTCACCAGGGTTGAATTTCACATAAGAATAGCTCGATCCCGACTGATTATAAAGCACAGCGCCACGGTAAACAACCTTAGCGTTCGGGTATTTTTTATTGCTCGAAGGAACCGTGACATTTACATTTCTTCGATACATATTTTTATAAACACCGTCAATATATTCTTTTGAAGTAGATCCGGATGCACTGGGTTCGATATTAACAGCTGTTGGAAAATCTTTTTTTAAATCGGCTTTTATTTGAGCTTCGCTCGGTTGAGCAAAACTAATTGCGCACAATATCAAGAATAAAAATGTAGAAATTATTTTCATAAAAATGGTTTAAAAAATACGTTAGATTAAGCTGTTTAGTTTTTTTTCAAATACATAGCAAATAGTAATACGCCAAGTGGAAGAGGTACCCAAAAAAAAGATTTTAATTCGGTTAGATGTCCAGAACTATTTCCCAGTAAGTACATAACAATAGCAGCTATTAGACATAAGATAGCGGCAATTAAACTGAAAATTTTCATATTCTAAAAGGTTTAATTAGTAGTGATTAATTCTAAAACCAAATTTAAATGAAGGTGACGGGGTGGATATCACCCGAAAGTGTGAAATTTAACTCTATACCCACGGTTAGGGCGAAACCAACCTTTAAATTAGTTGTCACATACTCAGCAAAGGACGGAATCACTTCGTCTATCCGAACATACAGAGAACAGGAAGGAAAAACGAAGAATAAAAAAGCGTATTTTTGAGTGAACCTTACAGAAGAATGAATGTACAGGATCTAAATTAAATGGAAAGATGGGAAAAGGTGTCAATTGTGAGCGTTTTCTTTTACCTTAAATCTTATAAATATGAACTATAAATTTACACTGATAATACTCGTTTTATCGGCGCTGATTTTTGGCTTTAACTGTCGTCAAAATCCAACTGAATCGGATCATTTCATCAATCCAATTTTAAGTGAAAAGCAAGCTGAATTAAG
>Ga0075117_1000656_pt1 | contig 23098 bp, 27 predicted proteins | sample AntAceMetag02UKJ_FD_69789 | JGI IMG/M metagenome (GOLD analysis project Ga0075117, IMG submission 69789) | Saline lake microbial communities from Ace Lake, Antarctica - Antarctic Ace Lake Metagenome 02UKJ | ecosystem: Environmental > Aquatic > Non-marine Saline and Alkaline > Saline | place... | reverse complement strand
TGCTTCTGGATCTGACCGGGGACCGACGCATTGACGTGCATGCCATGGACGAATTCGCCTGGCGATTTGCATGCACGCACGGACACATGGACCTGGTTGAGTTGCTTCTGGATCTGACCGGGGACCGACGTATTGACGTGCATGCCGTGAACGAAGAAGCCTGGCGATTTGCATGCGAGAACGGACACATGGACGTTGTCAAGGCGCTTCTCACTTCTGGAGCAGACCGGCTTCCCTCCCGCGCCGCCTTCGAAGAGGGAACGAGGAACTATTCTAAAGAGCTACGGCCCTACGAGCACTGGGTCCGTCGCAACAACCCGCGCCTGCAAAGGCTCATGCATTTCCGCGACACGGTGCTGGCGAGGCGCGGATTGGCTTGGATGAAGCGCTGCTGTGAAGAAGGGAGGCCTCTGCAGCTAGAGGCGGCCCTGCTTGATTTGCGGGCGGTGAAGCTCTTGGATCGGCCGGCCTTGCAAGGTTGGTGCTGAGCGGCGGAAGTTTGGCGATGACTTCGGCCGTTGCCCCAGAGAAGCGGGCAGACATGGTGCGAGGTTTGCAAAAAAAAAAACCAAAAGGTACCAGCAATGCAATGCAACACGCAAACTTCGTTGGCACAGTGTCGGGCCATCTCGGCGTCGTCGTCACTGCCGACCGTGCCTGCCCCGCATGGGCGAATCTCCCCGCGGACGCTTCCGCGCGGGTCCTTCCGGCGTCGGAGCGCCGGCAACCTCAACCCGCCGCAACGCCGTTCCCTCCATAAGGGTGCGGCGGGCCACCGCGTGCATCTAATTTTCGTGAGCGTAGGCGTACTGCCGCCGCTCGTGCACTAACACGGACTCAATGCAGGGAAGCAGACAGCAGGTTGCTGCAACTATACCTCCGACCACAGTGGCACACGTTTGCATGATCTCGTTCAGCATCTTGACTTTCTGCGACAAAGCACAGCGAGCTACCTAGCCTAAAGTGTGGACCGTGTGGAAGAACTGCGGCCGCAGAGGACGCCACCGCGATCGCGATACCGCGTACGCCATGATGCGAGGACTTGCGGAGATGGAATTGGTTCCTCCTGTTTCTAAAGTGCGCCGACACGGACCCGATGTGCTGGAGGTTGACGTCAATTCTCCACGAGGATGGACGTGGCGCAAACCAAGGGTCACCTGGACTGTGTAGAGATCCATGCGAGCACCGCCTTTATTTGGGCCGGACTCGCCATCGCCATCAGGTATTCACGCTTCCTCTCAATCCCTGGGCGTTCATTCGTCGTTGCGCCAGAGAGGCAAAGGACTCGGTGCTTCGGACCTCACCGTCGTTGTCTAGACACTTCTTGAGTCCTCGCTGGGGCACGAACGCAGCCACAAAGACGAGAGCAGCCAAAACAATATTGAGAAGAGCCGACATGAGCAGCGCAAACGGCCAGTGTCGATCAAAGGCGGCCCGAAGCCATCCGGTCGCCCCGTGCGCAGCTGCGGAGCGACGGTGAGCGTTATGCTCCCGACGCGTCTGCAACTGCCGCTACAAGTCGGCACCAATCTGCCTGGCGGCAAGCATTCTTTCTCGAGAGGCATGGGGAACAGTCGATTCCCGCGGGAGAACGTCAGCTCTAACGCCGCAATTGGAAACGATGTGGCTTCAGCAGGGCCGCTTTGGCCAGCCGCAGTCGGGCGATCCCATCATCACACCGCTGCCGCTTCGGTGCGGCTTTGTGTTTACAACCCACAAGACGTACGGCGCGCTCGCCGCCGAGTGCCTTCACACCTTGTTCCCGCAGTTGGCACTCATCCAAAGCTCCGTGCTGGATGTGTACCTCAACGAGCCCACTGCGGAGACTCGCCGGATTGTGCAAGCAGCATTGAAGAATGTTCCCTCGACGTGTTCCGTCCGGATCACCACAATTCATGACCAAGCCGCCAACGCCGTCCTGACCGGCACGTGGAACCGCGGGGCCAGCTATTGCCTGGAGCAAGGATGCGACGTGGTGACTCTGGTGAATCACGACATCCACTTCAACCGGACGTTGCTGCATCTTCTGCAGGCGACCGGCCGGTCCGACGTGCTGGGACCGGTCGGTTGTCTTATGCTGGGTCTCGTTCAAACCGAATGGCAGAGACCGGTGGACGGCAAAGCCGTCATGACCATCGGTTCGGATCGGATTGTGGCGGTACCTCATCACGACTGCCTCCACGGTGCGCTTTTGTCCGTGAACCGAGCCACGTTGGAGCGAATGGTGGTGGACCCCGCCAAGGCAGCGCCCTTCCGGCGAAGCTACACCATGTACTTTGACGAGAACTTCCCGACCGGAGGCAACGAGAACGAGTTCCATGCTCGGTGGTCGCGCAGGTATCAGGGCGTTGACTCCCGAGGCAGCACCGGTCCGGTGGCGTGGGTCGTGACGTCGTCAATCCAAGCGCACGCTTCCCTGGGTACGTGGCACTCCGAGGCTCGTGTCAAGCAGCGAGAGGATTTTTACGAGACCACCAAAGGCATGCTGCAGCACCTTGCCAAAGCGGCCGAGACACGAGACGTGGTCGCCCTCTCCGAGACGGTGACTCGGTTCGCGAAGCTGCAGCAGCAACAGCTGGACCTGGAAGCGAGCGACCGCTCTGACGACCAACCCCTCCCGGAAAATACACAGCCAACCACGTCCGACCGGGGGCAGAGCAGCGGCGTAACGGGCTTGGCGTGGCTTGGCGCTGCCGCGATGGTGCTGGTTCTTCTCGGAGTTCTCGCTGCGTTGGCTGTGATTCGTTGGCGCTCTGTTGCCGGATCCGCGTCGTCTCGGCATCGAAAGCCGGCGTTCCATGCAGACGGACGGCGAACGTGATCGTCCTCTGACCCAGACGACGCACGAGAAGAAGACAGCGGTGGTGGTGGGTTCCGGCATGGCCGGAGCGGCAGCTGCCCGCACCCTGCTGGACGCCGGGTGGAATGTGCGCGTGCTGGAAGCAGAGGCCGAGCTGGGCGGGCACTCAAGAACCGTTGGATCCTCGCTCGGTCCGATCGACATGGGCGTGCTGTACGTGCATCCGCGCACGTATCCGGTTTTTATGGATCTATGCCACAGGGCAGGCGTTCGGCTGGCCCCCCTGAACCTTGGCATTCACTCCGTGGACGATACGAGCGTTCTCTTCTCTTCGGATCGCCCAGACGAAGCGGGCATTCCGGGCATGGACGCGCTTCTGGATCATTTGGAGAGTGGTGCGGCCCAGGGAACTCTGGCCCAAGCAGCCATGCACGCTGGTATTCCCATGCGGGCCCAGAATGTGGGGCTGAAGCCGGTGATGGGGGCTTTTTTGGTGCCGCAGTCGCATCCTGCTGGTCTGATCGGCGACGCCCGCACGATGCCTCTCTTGGGCCGATCCACCTGGTACAGAGTGCGCGACGGGTTCTTATCGCTCATTCGCCGACTGCTTGACGGTGCCGACGTTCGCACGCGCTCTGCCTGCAGCAGCATTCGCCAAATCGGCGACGGAGAAGCCGCCATCTTCGTGGTGCAGCACAACTCTCCGACCCGAGGCTTCGAGATGTGCCGTGCTGACGCCGTGGTGTTGGCGGTGGACCCCGAGTGCGCTCACGCCATTGCCACTCGCAGCGAATCGCAGCGCCTCAAGATGGCCACGCGAAGGTTCCGGCGCTTTGCGCGAGATGAGATGACGGCCATCTTGCACACGGCGGGCGACGTGGTGCTGCCAGCGGGAGCAAAGTCTTTGCAGCTTCTCCGATTCGAGGATCCCGACGCCAGTCCAAAGCTTCGAGACGGGGAGGATGGCCGCGAGCGGTACGACGTGGTGTACGACTTCTCCAGAGGGCGCAGAGGCGGGCTGAGTCACCACTCCCGCTTTGGATTTGCGCGCGGACGGCCGATTCTGACGTACGTGGAAGACGGAGTTGCCCGTCCGCGGATTCCTAAAGATTAGATTTTGGCCGAGTACAAGTGGGAGCATGCTCGCCTCGACCCCGAGTCGGGGTTGCAGTCGCACATTCTCTTGCATGGCAACCCTCGCTCTCGCCTTCAGTTCGCCGGAGCCAGTGTGTCTGGCTTGCTATGGAACGAAGCCGCGGCGGCATCGGGTCAGGCCGCTGCACTGCGCGTCACCGGCCGCCAGCCTCCGGCGTCGCCTTGGCTACACATGACGACAGGATCCGCGCCGTGGACGCGAGACGGTCCGCCGCGCCCACAAGATTTTGCATCGCCAGTGTCACCTCCGCTTGCGACGGCAACGACAGCAGAGAAGGTGGCAGGATCTGACCGTGACGTGCCCGACGGACCTAAGGTTCTCCCGGCGTCTCCATGGCGTCTTCCTCTCGATGTGCGGGTGGTCGCTTGGATCCAAGTCGTGGTTCTAAGCGTGGCCGTGGCGGGGATGGTCGTGCTCCTGGGACGATTCCTGCGACCGCAGATGTTCGTTCCCGAAGCGACAGGAGCGACGACGCCGCCCAATGGGACGGTCCCGGGCCACTGGCCGAGTCCAGGGAGTCGTCGTCAGTCTTGTCGTCATCATGGTCGCAATCTTCATCCGCCGCGGCGGTCGCGATCCGGATCGCTGCCGCTGGGGCCGTCGTGGCTGACGGAAGTATTTTGTCCTGGCCATCGTCGTCGTCATTGTCGTCGTCGATCGGGTTCGTTGCCGCTCCGCTCTCTGGATCCCGGCAGGAGTGATGCACACCCGGCGTAAGCTGATCTTGGTACCGTTCGCACATTGGTTCCAGGTGCCATCCGTTGATGGTGGTCGCGTGCTTGGTGTTCCAGATGTGCCGCAGCAGGATGACAGAGATGCCGATGATCCGAGACGACTCTTGCAGCGACCGGGACAAGAACACCTTGGTTGGGTCGTGCTGCTATCCTTCCTGCCACAGCTTGAAGCGTTTGCCGTGCTCGCGGAGGATGTTGAGGCACGCGGGAACGATCTGAAGGTTGCTAATGCGATTGTCCGTCTTGATTCCGTTCAGATGATCCACATGCTCATCGGCAAGCGGCCGTCTGTAGAACGTCTCCGCCACCAGCACGTGCACCATATGTGCTGCCATCTTGCCGTTCTCCTTCTTAACCGCGTATCGGTTGTAGCCAAACTTGGAGAGCCATCCCGCGGACCTGCGATTGGGGTTTAAACCTTGGAGGCGACCCATGCTGCTGACCTTCAGGTACATGAATCGGGGATGAGTCTTCCATTCTTCGCCTTCGATGTCCTGCATGTCGGAGAAGTACACCACGTGGCCTTCCGGAGTCATCAGTCCGCGCGGACGGTGCCGCATGTTGCGCTGAAACTGTGCTTCGGTCATGCCCAGCAGTGCACACGCTTCTGCGAGGCTGTTCACGATGCGCAGGTGGCTGTCACCGTCCATCTTGATGGTGATCTCCCGTACTTTTGGCAGCACTTTGGATCGTCCCGTGCGAAGCCTGTTGATGTAGTCGGGATCCATGGGCTGCGGTGGAGCGTCTCGGTACCTTCTCCCGCAGTGGTAGGCCGCGTCGGAAGCGGCGCTGGAACTCATGACGTTATTAAACTTGGGGGCACGAGACTTTGTGAGGGGTGGAATTGCCTGGGCTTTGACACGAGTCGGCGAAACTCATGGCGAACCGCGCCGTTCTGGAGCGCGTTCGAGTTGCCGATGCGGCGGCTGCGGCCCAGCTGTGCGTCGCGGCGCGCGAGTCTCGACGCTCCCTCGACGCCGCCGCGGACGAGGCACTTCGGATGGTCAGGTTTGCGCCGAGCGCTGCGCTTCGGCTGGTGTCGCATCATCCGCTGGCGTCGGTGCCGGGTGGACGGGGCTCGGCGGCGCTGGTGTGGCGAGCCACCTTCGATGGGGCCCCGGCCGTGGCGGTGGCGTTCCGCTCCGAGGCGAGGTACGCCGAGTCACTGTTGGCCTCTCGCCGCGAGACGGTGGGAGGCGTTGGAGCGAGATGCGACGAGGTCAAAGCCGGCTGCGGGGTCGGCGTCGCTCTGCACGTGCTTGCGGAGTACGATCCGATGAGGAACGAGCTTGAGCGATGCCTCCTGTCCGAGTTTGCCGAGCGGCCGTTTGAGACGGTGTTCGCGACGGGACGAGGGCGCGCGGGTGCCATGGCAACCCTGTTTGGGTATAACTGGCGCACGCTGCGCCGCGAAGACCGCAACGGGGTTCCGGCCTCGCACCTGGGCGCCCTCGGCCCAGCACGGGACGTCAGCTGCGTGGTGCTATCGTTCTCGGCTCCGCGGCTGGGGAATCAGTCGGTGGCGAACGCCGTGACCGCCCTGAGTGAAGTGGATGAGCTGGCCATGATTCGATTCGTGGATGCGCACGGCGAGGCCTTCTCCGAGGCCCCCATGCGAGCGATGGGGTTTGTGCATGCCGGGGCGGAGCTGAGCGTGAGCCACAAGCGGCAGCAGATCACGCACTTTTGTAGCCCTGGCAGCAGCCGCACCGGGTCGGGAGTGGGACAGTTGGTGCGCTGGATGTTTGCCATCGTGCTTGGCATCGGCTTTGCTCTCGTCAGCGCGGTGCAAGCGGTGATGGTGTGGAGGAGGCGTCGCCGGCTTCCACCGGCAACGTCGCGGCAGGCCGCGGAGGAGGCCGCCCGGGTCGGCGGATGGCATTAGAAGCACGTACGCAAGGCACTAACCAGTCCCGGTTTCTGGGCAGGGGTGTCCATCTCCAGTGGACTGACCGGAGCGCTTCTGTTAGGCCTCTTTGGCGTGGCGCCGGGCGAGGAGAAGTTCCGCGACAGCCTGGCGGAGTACGCGCAAACGAGCGGTCTGACGGTGGGCGGGAGCCGCCAGCACCCGACCCTGCGAGCGGATGATGCGTGCAGCACGGAGTGGGCGGGGACTACGATGGCTTTGACCTTGGCCGTTGCGGTCGCGGGGGCGTGGGTGGCAGCGTTTTTGTGGAGAGTGCATTCGATAGACGGATGGCCCATGGTGCTGTACGCCGGCCTCGTGAGCGCCGGCGCGCTGATGGCATTCGTGCTCGAAGCAATGGGATCATGACAATCACAGCAAGACAAACGGCACACCGCCGGCCCGGTCAGGTCAGGTCAGGTCAGGTCAGGTCAGGTCGGTCGGTCACCCCGAGACTCTGTCGATCCCTGGAATGGCGGACGCACGCAGGGTAGCAGAGCAAGGCACGCCGGAGAGGCGAGCCGCCATGACCCGGCCAACCTCGAGTTCCTGCGAAGGAGACAGGGTACCCGCGCTGCACATGGGGAACATGGCCAGACTTCCCGACCACTGCGCCCGTAGCGCCGCCATGGCTTCGTGCGTGATAAAGTTGGGGTTGATGCGGGGGTGCATCTTGGCTTCCGCAAACTGGCGGAGCCGAGTCCGAGGCTGCCTCGGGTTCTCGGGATCGGGGCCGACCAGCTGGTGCATTAGGTCGTCTCCCTCACGCGCCCGCGTTAGAGCCCCTGTGGCGAGATCGAAGATGCAAGTGTCCGTCTCCGTCGGACCGTATCCAACGTCGTCCGGATCCGCCTCGTCGTGAGCCTCAGCTTCATTCGAATCTGACTTGGGAACATCCTAGTCATCTCCCTCTTCCTCTTTTTTTGTCGTTGCCTCCTCGTCCTCCTCGTCCTCCTTGTCCTCCTCGTCCTTCTTCTCGTCAACTCCCCGTGACTTGGCCACGTGAGTCCGCGTCACGGCGAGCGCAAATTCCATGCTTGTCTCGGCGATTAGCGCCGCCAGCATGGGTCCCTGCATCGCCGGCATCCGCTGGTGCTTCCGCATCATCAGCAGCATCTGCGCCGGCGCCACCACTGCCACCTTGTCGAAGGCTTCGTCGTTGACCTCTATCTTGCCTCGGTCCTCTCGCACCGTGAGGCTGCGAACAGCTTGGACCGGCCTCACGTCAATTCCGCGGAGCATCGCCTTCATCATCGAGTGCACCCCGCGCCGAAGGCGGAAGTAAGAACCCTCCTTCCCCACCAGAAGTCGAATCGACTTGGTTCGCTGCAGCAGCTCCGGCGGCACCGCGTGCTTCCTGCCCAGCTGCAGCCCTTCGGTGGCCAGCGAAGCGAGTGTCAGTGCAAGGGCCTTCTCTGCTTTGTACCGCGCGATCGGTTCTTTGTCGGCTTCGAGCTGCTTCAGGGTCCCGTCAAAGTAGAAGCTGTACGATCTCGGTGTGACTCTGTCCTTCACGCCGTGCACAAACGCATCGAGAGCCTGCAGTCCTTTGACGACCGCTGCTTCGGTGTAGGCGTCATGGGGGCCATCCGGGTCCCGGTCGCCCGGCATCCCACCTTCTTCCGCGTACTTCTCGTCGTTGCGTTCCAAGCGGAAGTTCCCTTGTATCCTGTCCATGGGCTGCTTGAGGTCGGACGCCAGACCCAGCATCTCGGCGTCCTGCACCATGTCCAGCAGCACCGGCATCCGATCGGCGGACCCTCTGTGTTGTTGCGTCGTCTCGTGAAGGAGCGGATGGTAGGGTCCGAACTGGTTGTCGGACAGAGCAAAGTACACGACAAACACCGACTTGGGCAAACTCTTGCGCAGAAAGTGCGCGCACGCCACTGCCTCCATTCCCGACCCGATCACGGCAACGTGCCTTATGGCATCGTCAGAGGCCTCTCTGCCACCGCCTCCGCCTGCTGCCGTCGCCTCGGACGACATGTCTCGGCTGGAAGGAGTTCTTTCCCAAGCCAAGTCCTTCCTTCGTTCGTCCAGCCGCGGCGGTCGACCGGTTCTTCCGTGCCGGTCGCACTCTTTTAACTGGCACAAGAACCCCAGCCCGGACTCGGAGTCGTCTTCGGAGTCGGGCGCGGCAGCACCGACACCATCATCGCGTCGCGGTGGCAAGCCGGCCTCGCCGGATGCCGCTTCAGCACCCGTCCGCCCATCCAAGCCGCCTCTGGGTCCCTTCCTGTCGTATTTGGAGATGCGATGGGCACGATTCTTTGCGTCTGTTGGACTGGTGGCTCACTACGAATGTCCCGGCATGCAGTCGTACGTGCGGAACAGCGACGCTCTCATGCGGCACGCGAGTGGCGCGTACGACCGCTCTCGCAAGCGCTGGTATGTGCAGACACCAGATTTTTACGTGCCTGCCTGGCGAGCGTTCGTGGAGATTAAGGCCCGTGAGCCCGGAGCGCACACGTACGATATTGGTCGCCAGACCAGCGAGCGGATTGCCCGGCTCGGGGTGGAGCGCTTCATCTTGGTCCGGGGTGAGCCGAGCGTGGGTTGGGTGGACGCCGCGGACTACACGTACGGGAACGGCATCGCGGCGGACGCGACCATCTTCTTGCGCGGCAGGGTCGTGGGGGAGCGGTGTCGGCTGGGGATTGTGGACGATGACGGGGCGGGTCGGCTGGACTGGATCCGGGTGACGGGTGGAGACGACGCGGTGGCGTGCCTCCATCCGGATCTGATCGGCGCCTGCATCGCCATCCAGGAGCGGGAGTACGTGCCTCCTGAGCACGTGGAGGGTTCACGGCGCTTGGTGAGATCCTTGCACAAGATCGGACGGGAAGCCTTGGGCGCCTTTGCGCCGTGCTCAGCAGATCGGGCCAACGAGCTGTACTCGACGCCAAGGTACAGAACAATCCCGCAGGCGCCTGCACCAAAGCGAGCTCGCCTTGACCGAAGCCCCGCGCGAACTGCGCTTCCGACGGTGCTTGAAGCCAAACGTGCCAGCTGTGGAGACGGAGACACGGGGAAGCTGGCTCCGGCCGGCGCCGTCACGCCGGTGGAGTACGACAGCGCCGAAGAAGACGCGCGAGCAGGATTCGGTTCGTTGACCGAGGCAGAGCTAGCAGAAATTGGTTCTTACTTGTCGTGAAATGGCCGCAAGCACAGCCTCTTCGCACAAAGAACCGGAGAAGGAGACTTCAAGCAACATCGACATCTCCTGGTTTAACACGGATGACAAGCGCGCCGAACTTCTCCAAACTCTACAGCACCGCGCCATGCAGGCCCCATATGGCGGTTCTACCATGTGCCTAAGCGAGGCCAAAAAGCTGTTAGACACGTACATGGACTACGTGCGAGGCCGCTGCATGAAGATGACTGTACCTTCCGTGGCCAAGGGGAACAAATTGAACGGATCCCTGTACGACCGCTATGCGCACATGACGGCACTGGCAACTGTACGGGAATTGCGCGGGGATTCAAGAACCATCGTGGCGTACCTTTGGTAAGATAGTTGTAGGTGACATTGTGCCTGGCGACCAGAATGTCGCATGCCGCCGCCGCGCTTGCCACAAAGTCCGGCAGCGAGATTGACGACGGTAGCGAGTTGTACGTGGCGTCGCCGATCGCCTCGAGAATTTGTAGGATCATGTTGTGGGTGAGCTCGTCGGTACTGCGGTCCTTCCGTCGACACGACATTTGCAGGGTGAAGTGGCACTCGTGCTCACGTTCACGGTCCTCCAAGTAATCACATTGCATACCTTTTGGCAGCAGATGGCGTCTTAGGGGGCGCGGGCGAAGAAGAATCAGTATTACCTTCGCCCGTAGAAGTAGTGCCTTCCGGCCAATCCGTGTTGCCTGAATCCAAATCCATGTGCACGCCAGCCATTTCATAGTGCATCGGGGCATAAAAAAACTAAGGTGCTGGTGCTTGTTGCGGAGCCCAAAGCTTCAATGTATGCCCCCGCCTCCCGTGGCCGCCTGGCTGCCAACCGCATCACCGCCGCTCAGCATATCCGCCGCTGTTTTGAACCCACACTGCCGGTAGATCTCCCCAAGGAGCTCTTCGTACATGGGCACGTAAAAGTCGATTCCCACCACCCAATCGCACCGGAACATGCATCCGGCGAACTCAGGGTTTAACGACATCGTCCGCTCCCTCTCTAGCTTGAGGCTTCGCTCTCGAAGCGTCGTGGTGTAGTACATCTCTCCAATCTCGGGCACGCGGCCTTGGCGGTTGTTCTTCCACCACTCTGCAAACACGCGCAGCAGCACCGGGAGCGGCACGCAGTACTGGGGCCCCACACGCATCTGCTGCCCGTCCGGGTTGGTAAGCCACGCGTAGAAGGGGTTGAGCCGCATCTTCATGTCCCACTGGTTGATCTTGACGACGAGACCGAACACCTGAGGCAGCGGCATCCTCAGACAATCACGGATCATCTCGTGGTAGGCCAAGACTCCTTTGATCATGAGCAGAGACCTCTCGTTCATGACTGCTTCCTTGACACCGGGGTCCATGGTCTCTGGTGCGAACCTGTACACGAACGGGATGATACGTCTTAGAATATTGCCGATGAAGTCGAGCATCGAGCGGGGGTCCTCGTTGCCGACTCCGAGCGCGGGCCACTTGGCGTCCACGGTCTCGGCCTGCACCCCTTTGCGCTCGATCTGAACGTGGCCGCCGGTGATGAGCTCCAGGAAGACGTCGCGCGGCATGGCCCAGTCCTTGGTGATCTCCGGGAACGCGATGGCCACCGCCTCCTTCATGTTACCCAGAGCAAACAGCGGGTTGACGGTCGAAGGAATCCATCCGATGGCATGGTGCGGCATGGACTTCCCCAGTGTCTCGACGCCCACCGACTTGCCCGTGCCCGGCAGACCTCGAATGAAGGGCATGACTCCCCACAGGTCCATGCCCAGCGGGAAGTGCATGCGCCCAAACACGGTTCCAAGCAGGCAGCGCACGTGCTTGGTGTACTCATCGCACTCGCACGCGTAATGCCTCCATGGCTCCTTCCCAGGCACCCATCCCGACAGATCCTCCAGGTACTGCCCGGGGAACCATTGCTGCAGGTCGCTCACCGGCGCGCGCTTGACCTTGGACCACTGACAGTGCTCCCGGCAAAACGGGCATACGGGATCGGGCAGGCGGCCTTCCTGCACCAATATCTTCCCCTCGGTCTCCTCGATATGCTTGCAGCGCCGTGCGGTTCGGTTCCATTTTGCGATCGTCCGATCAAAATCACGGGTAGTCCATGCGGTTTGCACGTCTTCAAGCGCCATCTCTCTCTCACGCGCTTGGTCCGCCGAGTCTCCTGGGCGTCCCGGCGCCACGCACTTATACTCGGCGGTATCTTCGAGTCGCCTCGGAGGACGGATGTCGGAGGTTCCCTGCCGCACGCGGTTGTGTCGTGTCGTCAGGATCCCGAGGCACCCCTTGATTCGGTGTCCGGTCTCCAGCGCGTGCAGGTACCGGTACGCAGAGTCGTCAAGGTCCGCCAGCAGCTCTCCGTCGCCGTCCTCTTCCAGCATGGCGTGTGCCTTCTCGCTCTCTTCGATCGCGGCCTCCATCGCAGGCAGCTGCACAAAGTGCTGCGTGCGGAGGATGGTGTCAAAAGCCGGGGTCTTGATCTCGTTCCACGTGTTGCGAACTGTGGTTGCGTCAATATCGGCCGACCCCGGCATCCGGTGGAACACCTGTGTGCCCCTAAGTTCCTCAGCGTGGTCTATGACATCCAATGCCTGCAGCGTTCGAATGTTGATTACGAGCCGGTCCCCGAACAAGTATAGCATGTGGTTCGGCCTGTACCAGGGCAGCCGTGGCTCCGTCTCCCTCTGCACATGGTCCACCAGGCCGTGATACATGACGCGCTGCTTCTGCGCCGTGACCAGCTCGTACAGCCGCGGTGTCACAAGAGGAGAGGCAAGGTACGACACCAGGCTGCGGACTGTCTTGAAGTCATCGTCCTCCACGACTTCGTACACCGGAAGCGGCTTGCCTTGAGAGACCACTTGTACATACAGGTTGCCGGCGCGGTCCTTCACGATACCGTTCGCCTCGCAGTAGTCGTACACGATGTTCAGTGCTTCGACCATCGGGTTCTCTTCGTCGTCTCTGTCGCCGCTTGTGATCATGTTGGCGGTGATCATTCGCATGCTCGACTCCATGTCGAGAGTGCTGTCGTGCAAGCTGCGACGCAGCACAAAGCGAGACATGCACTGCATGTGAACAAACTGAATTGTCTGCACCAGCTGCGAGCGCACGGTATCTATGACCTCTACCGGGTGGCGTATCTCTTCCTTGATCGCCATGGTTCGCAGCTTGGCTGTGATCATAACCACGCTGCGGCGAATGCCCTTGAAGTGCTCGTCAATGGCCTTCAGCGTCGACGGCGGTGTACCTCGGGGGAACACTAGCTCCTCCGTTGAATCGTTGGGCGTGACACCAAACTCGGTGTAATTCCTGCGCAGCACGGCAAGCGTCCGCATCAGATCGTCGGCGTCTTCGGGCCGTGACAGTGCCAAGCTCGGGGCTTCACCGGATCCCGCGCCCGAGGCGGCTTCGACTTCAACACCGGCCTCGTCGTGGTCGCCGCGTGCCACGGCCTCCTGCTCCGCCAAGGCCCGTTCCCGGCGAGCCCGGCTGCCCATCTCGCCCAAGGTCGCCGCCAGCTCGGAGTCATACCCAACATCATCCGAGCCGCTGCTTCTGGAGTCGTCTTCATCAGATTCGTCGCCCTCTCGCTCGGAGCCGTGAGCATCGTCGCCAAAGCTCAAACGTCCGGACCGATCGCTCTGCGTGCCGCCGTCGAGGCTCTCGTCTCCGCTGGCGCCCTCCTCCTCTTCAGGTCCAGCGCGCATTGCGGCTTGCATTTTTGTGCAAACACAAAAGCCAGACCGGCGCCCAACGACTGTGCGTGTGATTTGAGCGATTAAAGCGGACGGAATATCGATTCTGATGCAGTGTCGGCCGCGGCACAACTGCCGGGCGTGAACTCGAAGTACACGTAACTTTAATCGGCCGGGGGAAGCCCCGGGTGTATGCAAACGCGAACGAATCGCCTGAAGCGAAGCTGCGTTGGCATGTGTGGACCTGTATAAAACGATTCTCTGACTTGGACCGTCCAGCCACGGTGTTTGCCCCGAAAGTTCAAGCGTATGGCGGCAGTTGCCGACGCTGCTGCTGCTGGCCAGGCCGAGTCTCTCCCATGGATTCTGGTGACCGGCGGTCTGGGCTTCATCGGAAGTCACGTCGTGGAGCACCTCGGCAGCTTCGGGACGCATCGCATCATGGTCGCGGATGCTCGAACGTACGCCGTGCAGCCTGCGTCGGTGGCAGCGCTGGAGAGTCTGGAGCTGGTGGAAGTCCGGACGTTGGACCTTCGCGATCCGATGCCGATCAAGGATCTGATGGCTGAGGTTCCCTTCGAGATGGTGATGCACTTTGCCGCCGAGTCGCACGTCGACCGTAGCTTTGGCAATTCCACGGCCTTCACCGCCACCAACGTCATGGGGACACACAACCTGCTCGAGGCCTGGCGATGCTCGCCGCACAGGTATGGCCTCAAGGCGTTTGTGCACGTGTCCACCGACGAGGTCCACGGCTCCATCGAGCACGACCTGGATGACCCGGACCAGATCTAGCACGTGGTAATGCAGCCAACCAACCCCTACGCGGCCTCCAAGGCGGCGGCAGAGATGTTCATCATGGCGTACCACAAGTCGGACAACCTTCCGTACGTTATCACGAGGGGCAACAACGTGTATGGACCGCGGCAGCATCCGGAGAAGCTGATTCCAAGGACCCTGTCTCGTTTGCTGGAAGGCAAGAAGGCTCAAGTTCACGGCAGTGGGTCGCAGACCCGAACCTTTGTGTTCGTGAAGGACGTGGCGCGCATGTTCGGGGCGGTGGTACAGCATCCGGAGGACGCCAAGCGAGCGACGGTGCTTCTCCTGGGATGCCAAGACGAAGAGAGATCGGTAGCAAGCGTGGTCGCGGATTGCTGCAAGGCGCTGGACCTGGACCCTGCCGAGAGGACGGAAGTGGTGGAAGACCCTCGTCGGTTCAACGACACACGTTACGTTGCCGGGATATCGTCGTTCTTTGTCAAGCACGACGCTGTTCCGCGAGTGGGGTGGGCCGAGGGATTAGCTTTGACCGCGGAGGTGTATCGAAGTTGCGCTCTTGCCGACAAAGCGCTCGAAGCCTGCGAGAAGGCGACTGCTGCCAACCCAGGTCCATGAGAGATGGTTGGGTGGGTGGCGGACTATTTAGAATCAGCGGAAGGCGGCTGCAGCCGACCGGGGCAACTGAATAACACCGACTGCCTGACTGCCTGTCTTCCGTACGTCAAACCACTTCACTTCTTCAGAACATGTTGGTGCGGCAGAATGGGCACTTTCGGGCCGTGGGTGCCCCGCTCTTGCGCCAGGTGTTGAGACACTCCACGTGCACCACGCAGACGTCCTTGCTGCAGTTCTTCCCGCGGCTGAGCTTGTGCTTCCGGGGATCCATGGTATGCGTGCAGATGGCACAGTCCCCTCCGACAAATCCCTTCCGTGGAGCTCGAGTTCCCGGTACGCGCCGGACGGGCTTGTCGCCCGCCTTCTCACCCCACACAGGGCGTCGTGCCGCCGCCGCCGCCGCCGCCGCCGCTGCCGTCATCGCCGCCACTGCGGCTGCAGTCGAGGAATCCGTCTCACTTGCAGCTCTCACACCACCTCCTCCGGCAGCAGCGGCGACTTCACCCCCGGCGCCAGCGGCGACGCCCATCCCCTCGCCAGGATCCTCGGCGGCAATCGCGGTCTCTTGCCCATTGGCCTCACGGACGGCCGCCAAAGCCCGACTGTCCCATTGGGGTTGCATCATATCGTCTGACATATCGTCTATATATGCTTGCATCCGTCGTTCTTGGTCTTGCCTCTGTTGTTGCTGCTGTTGAAGCAGGCGCAAGAACATGTTCTCGACAGAAGGCATCGCGGGCGGAGCGGGCAGCCATCCGGCCAAAGCGTCCAGCTAGGCTATGATATGAGTACGAATCGCTGCGGCTTCGGCCTCCTACGATGCCATCAAGTATCGGGCACTCATATCGTTTTATTTGGCTTTGACAAATGAGTCGCACCCCTTCCCCACCGGAAGTGCCGGCGCACGTAAAACCGGAACTAAGTCGGTTGTAACCTGTCGCGAGGGGTCTAGAATCGTACTGGTCAGTGCTTCCACGAAGTCTCTTCGACCAATACCGAAGCCCTGGTCCACTCCGGCGGCGGAGTACCGATCCATACCGCGGAACCACGCGCGCTGGGGCGTGTCCAGAGCCACTCGAACCTTCCGCCCGGTCCCGTCCAGTGCTGGGTCTCCAAAACGGCCGAGGCTTCTGGTGCTAGCACGTGCACAAGAGTGCCGTCCGATCGCCGGCCTTGGTAGAACGCCATACGGAGCATGTTTTTAAATGAATGAGGTCAGCGCCAGATGCCTACTCCCGACAATGTCGCCTTGACTCGGACGTTTCGGTCTGTTGGTATTTGGACCTGGATTGAAACGCCGGCATGGACGCATCCATAACGCCCAGGCCAAGTTCCGACACGTCTCTCATTGCGGTCATTGAGATGCACAAGAGCAGACGGATCGTAAAGCATCATGCCGCCAAAAAGACTGCCACGGCCGACACCGATCCGCAGGGACACATAAAGCATGCCACGCAACAGGTCAAGGAGTCCAAGCAGAGGCAGCAATCGAAGGATATGTTGATTGCAAAGCAAAGGCAAGTTCGCGAAACGGATTGAGAGAAACTGTCATGGCGGCAGCACCCAGTAGCTCAGTCTCAGCTATGTTTCCGCCGGCGACATTTAGATCGGTATCTTTAAAGAGCGATTATGACGCCGGTCCCTGGAGCCATCAACTCGAACCATGCGGGATGTATGATGACGCAAAATATATGTGCACGGCGCCCGGTCAGCCGTAGGCGTCATTCACAGGATTTAGGGCCATATCGGTGCAGCCGGTGCAGATCAACGACATCATTGACATGGTTGCTGGCATGCGCAAGGACGCGGCCACTCGCCGGGCATACGAGATCGCGTCGCTGTACACGTTCAACGGTGACGAGATCTTGCGCGGCAATACGTTTGGGTGGTCCTCGCGCGTGCGGTCGGCGATGGAATCGCGCAACGTGGTTGGCGCCCGTCAAAGTTAGCACACAGACCCCCCATTTCCGTCCGTGGCCGACTGGCTGTTGCGACACGTGTTCACCAGTCTTGGGCCCGACGGAATCGACCGGCCTTTAATCGGCACTCCCACGGTTGACGTTTGGAGTAACCCGTGGATTCGCGGGATTTTGCACGTTGGCGGATTCAAGATCGAGAACCCGCGCGACGACGACTGGGAGCTTTGTTTTGACACAGGCATTGGGATGACGCCGGAACAAATCGATAGGTTCTGCGCAAACCTAGAAGACGACAACATTCGCCGGGAGCTCAACGGAGCGATCGATATGATTGCGTCGTGCTCTCCCATCCCAAAGAACCGCTCCATCTTCCGCTCCTAGGCCCTGACGCCGGAGTAGGCCTCAAAGGTGACACCGCAGTCAATCGTCGAGAACTTCAACCAGAGACACACGTCATTCTCGCTTGACGTCGGCATCGTTCATTCCTTTGGCTTCAATCGCGTGGCGTTCCTGCGTCAGGAGGCGAAGAAGGCCGCCGCGAAGAAGGCCGCCATGCAAGAGTCCGCCGTGCAAGAGTCCGCCGTGCAAGAGTCCGCTGCGGGCGACGGTGGAAGTACACTTGTTAGTGAAGGCGCCGCCGCGAGTGGCGGTGGCGGTTCGGAGGCACAAGCGGATGCGGAACCCGAGTCTGGGAAGCGCGGTGGAGGCGACGACGCTTTGGCCGTGTCAACAAAACGCAGCAAGAAGGGTTGGAAGCCGAATTACACGGTGATTCTCATTCGTGGAATCACCGCGGAATCCGTAGAGTGTGTTCCGTTGGTGTGCGGAGGCTTCCAAGCCAAAAGCGAGCGCGAGCTATTGATCCCCATGAATTCCGTCCGCGCCGAGGTGATTGCCATGTCCATGTATCGTTCCGTTGGGCTTAAACGATTGCTGCTCGAGTCCAGCTGGCGCAGCGCCGCCTGGGACGTTCCGGCCATGGCCCTGACGCCAACCATGTGGAAGCGAGCGAGGGGATTTAATGTCGTGCAGGTCGACATGCTCATCACGCCGTTGCGGCCTGCCAGATACATCCTTCCGTCAACCGGATTCAGCGACAATTTAACCAAAGCAGTGGACGATGTCAGAAGCGTCACAGTTGTCGAAGCTCTGGGCCACTGCATGCACCTGAGCCACGTCTCTGAGAACAGTCGCGCATCCCTGGTCACGATTCAGTTTGGCGAGGAGGGAAGCATGCAAAAGGGAACTGCGGGAGAGACGTGGATGAACTTTATCCAAGAATGTCAGACCATAACCAACTCAATGTGGGAACAACAGCGCGACACAACAACAGGTACCGATGTCGGAGGCATTCCTTCCTTTATAGTTATGGACAAGGCGGCGTCCGTGCTGCCGTCGTCCTTCGAGCACTCGACCGATCCGCTCAAATTCAATTCCGTTGGGCAATTGATGTGGGGCTCAGGTCTTTTGCAGGCGGCACCTGGGGTGTGTGAGAACGATATAATTACGCGAGAGTTCGGTCCCGCATTGATGAAGTATGTGCAGTAGTTCGCGTCCCCGACCGCGGTGGTGCGATGCCTGAGATCATCTCTGCAACCGGTGCTGAACACATGCCGCCTGGCGAATAATACGTCAGTATGGTGGGCGACCCATATCCCTTGCGACGGCGAGGTGTTTAAACACTTGGTGACCAACAGAATGGTCTGGCGCGAACTTCAAAAGTACGCGACGGGCGGTCCTTTGATGTGCTCAACCAGCGCAGCGTCGGCGGTGCATTGCATGGGAATCGATCAAATGAAGCTCAAGAGCGACCAAGAGGACGCGGCGTCCGGCGGAGCAGCGGCGTCCGGCGGAGGCGGAGCAGCGGCGGCTGCCGGACGATGCATCGTGTTGGTCCAAATCACGAGCAGCAGCGACCTGCTGCGATGTCTGCCAATGTATCTGACCGGATTTGAAGCTTCCAAGCGAAGAGCGATCGCTTTGTGGAATTGCTTAATATTCGACGACGACGACGAACGCGCGGACGCCGTCGAGGGGGTGGTGAATGCGAACGGGATTGATTGGCCAGTTTACATGATGCGAGTCGTGGCTTCGTTCAACCGGAGTGGAACGGGGTCGTGATGACCGCAAAGCGATTCGAGCTATCCTCAAAGGTATGCGACGTGAGGTATGCGACGTGAGGTATGCGACGTGAGGTATGCGACGTGAGGTATGCGACGTGAGGTATGCGACGTGAGGTATGCGACGTGAGGTATGCGACGTGGTGAGGACAGTAACTTGAGGTACGCAGTGCAAACGTGAGACCATGGAGCAACATTCAATTGTCCTCAGATGGAAGCGCACCGCCGATTCCGGTGCCTGATGCAACCTTGCCACCGCCGCCGCCAGCGGCAGGGCCATTCGAGGATCGACCAGACAGTGCACTGCGCCCGTTGGGTACGCCCGCGGTTCGCTTCTTGTCCTCGTCCTCGTCATCGCTGTCGGTCGCGTACACGATTGGCTCTACGGACGGAAGTGACGCAAGTTCTCGACGAAATTCGACGTCAATCTTCTCCTATGCATCAGCGTGGATCTTTGCGATTGCATCTAGCACCTTCTTCACGGAATCTGCCCGTAGAGTCAGCGTGCGCGCGACCCGTCCTTGGTTTTCTTCGAGGAATTCGCGGAAGGTTGGCAGCTCGGGCACCCGATTCCATTCTTCTTCGAAGAGCTTTGTCCGCATCCCTTCGATCCACCGGTGCCCGAAGCTGCCGTTGACTTGGCGCATCTGCGTGGCGAGATCCTTGACGTGCTGCATGTGCGTCGGCAAACCACGGATGTCTTGCTCGAACAGCAGGAACGTTTTGTTTTGCCGAATGGCCATCTCGGCCCCCTTGCCAAACACGTCCCAATGCGCTTGGGTCAGGTCGGGAAGTTTGAGCAGCCTTGCAATCGCCAAACCGATCGCGGACGGAAAGTACGCGCCTTTGGCTTCACGTGCCGGGATCTTGGGGGCCCAGCGATCCAGGTCCGCGATGCGCTCGGTCTCCAAGTCAAAGGCACGAATGGACAGCCTCAACGTCAATTTCCTTGCCGAATTAGAATCGGGCGACAAGATCTCTTTGAGAATGATATCTCGTGCGCTGCTGCTGGCTTCTTGCAGTATGGCTGGCTTGAATCCGGGGGTCAATCGGTAGGTACCTTTCCCATCCTTGTGTGTTTGCCGCCAAAAGGCGCACCTTGGCCTGGAGTGCATGATGTGGTACCATTCGAATACGGCATGCTTAAATTCCTGCGAACGCACCGCCTTGGGCTGTACAAGCATGTGGTTCGCAATGTCCAGTGGGCTGCGCTGCATAATCTCTGGCATCACCTCGCGTAGCACCGATCCGATGTGCGCTCCACCGGGCGCGAACGACTGCAGAATCTTGGAGGCCATGGCTGCGGAGAGCAATCGCGCGATCTTGTCCAGGGTTGAGGCTGCTTTGGAGTTCGCATGTCGCCCGACAATGCGACGTCGCTCGTTGTTTAGCACGCGATCCAGCCCCATGGCGGCCACATCGCAGGGAACGTCTTCGTTGATTGCAACTTTGACGATCTCGCTCGTCAAGTAGGGAGCCCATGTCGCGCAGTAGTTGAGACTGCGTTGGAACCCGTTCCCCGTGAACGCCGAGCCCAGCGGGTACGTGGGCTCTTGAACAATGTGACGGATGGCGGTTTGAACCCACGGGATCGGGATGCCGTGCGGCTCCACCAACGTCATGACGTTGTACTTCCGGTCAACGATCAGGGCGTTTGCGTGGTCTCCTCCTCGGTTGGAGTGGATCGTGAGCGGGAACACAACGATACGTCCGATTCCAGTTGCCTCGAAGCTTGGTATGTTTGCGTACAGATCGGCAGCGAAGAACGACCAGGACGTCTCCGCTATCGCGAATTCTCTCTGCAGGTCTAAGCTGAACTTTGTCTTCTTTGACATCGCGTCGTCGCCAAACTCAGATGGCACCAACGGCTGCGGCTCATTCAGGTAGATATGGGGCAGGATTGCGACGTGTTTGCGCGCGTCTTGAATGCCGCCGATGAACTGGTTGAAGGCGTGCGTGTTCTTCGTCGCGTTCAGGTGCAGTCCAAGCAGGGTCTCAGTCCGGAAAAACGCATTTGCTCGCGAGACCGATCGTTTGATTGTGTCTGCGGCTTCCATCAAACGTCTGAGCTTGATCTGATACCACGCGATGCTATCGGTCTCCATGACTCGGTCCACAGCGGTAGTCCGTGTCTCCGGTGAGACACCCACAGCGTCAGCCGACTTGGACAAATCCGACGAACCAACACCCATGGCACTGCACCAGTTTCAGCACACTCATTTAAAATCGATGCAGTCCGGCTTGAAAAACACGAGTTCCGTGGCTATGAAGCTCGAGCTGACTTGAGATTGAACTTGACTCGGACGTTGAGTGCCTCGGCGCACCTTCTGATATCCCGGTCGTTTGGTATCGTTTAGGTGCTGCTTCGGCACCGCGATGCACCACAGGAAGGCCTGTTCGGTCGATTCCTTTGCTGTTGAGACTGCCGTTGGTGCTGGCGCATAATGCCGCGGAGGTACTGGATTTTTGGTACTCTGTAGGCATTTGGACTCGACTCGAACCTAAATTGAACTCGACTCGAACCTCGAGCTGACTTGAGATTGAACTCGGACTCAATGCAAATCAGATGTACTTTGCGTCAGCCAATATACCCTTCAGAACCTCCACACAGTCCATGTGACCGACCCTTGGCCTGCGCCACGTCCATCCAGTCCCGCAGAGCCGACCGATCCAAGAGCTTCACCGCCCGCAAATCAAGCAGGGCCACCTCCCTGCTCTCACTCCTCCATGGCCGCTTGGTGTCCGTGGACCGGTGGAGCGGCGGCGTCACCACCAACCATCGGGTCCATGGGTGGCTCGAAGCCATCCGCAGCCTCGTCCTCATCGTCGCCGTCCGGCTCGGATAGAGCGAGCGCCCAGAACCTCCCCGAGCCCCACACCACCTCGAAGTAGTCTTCGTCGGGGTCGTGCTGCAACTCGACCCATTGCTCAGCCGCAGCGTAGGGTCCTGAGCCGTTCTTCATCTGGATGGCCGTGTTCCAGTCCAGCAGCCCGCCGCTGTCAAAGGCCAAGTAGGCGCACCCAAAGCGCACTGCTCCCTTCCGCTGCCTTGAGGAATTAATCGGAACTTGTATCAGGCAGTGTTGGTTGGAGTTGTAGTACCAGATGCGGCATGTGCCGCACCAGTCCGCGTCGTGACGGCTGCGCTCGGACACAGCATCGAGCACGCTCTCGGAAGCCCGTTTGTAGTAGGCGTCCTGGTCAATGTCAACGCACTTTGCCTTATCATCGCGTTCGGTCATCCCTGGGTAGAAGGCGATGCTCATGGCTGGTTGGTAGGTTGTGCTCACATGGAAGCGGACTGCCGGACCAGGAAGTGCCGGCGCACGCTCGTATCGGTCGCAAATCCGGGGCGGGGCCAGAACAGCCCTATGGTCGGTCTTAATGTGCAGGAAGACGTCTGTTTTTTGAACCTTAAACTGTGTACCCGTCCGGCAGGCGGCGGCAGGCGGCAGGCGGCAGGCGGCAGGCGGCAGGTGGCAGGTGGCAGGTGGCGGCTGGCGGCTGGCGGCAGGTGGCGGCTGGCGGCTGGCGGCGAAGATTGGAGTGATACCAGAGCTTGACAGACACAGTCCTGACACCAGTCCACACAAGTCCCAAGACATGCCCCACCTCATGGCGTACGCACTTGGTTGCGTCAACGACTGCTCGGCCTCGCAGCGTTCCTCCAGCCACTGCCGTTCCATGAACAGCTGTTCCAGCGGATCGGCTGCCTCGCTGACTTCACTGATCTCGCTGCGTGCGTCTTCGTCCCCAGCGACCCCGGTCTCGTCCTTCCCAAGTGTCTCTTCCATCGCAGCACTGGGACTCGAACATTCCACGCCTCCTCTCACATCTGCATCACGGACCGAGGACGGTGCATCCACATCGGATCCGTCCATTCGGATTCCGGTACCCAGCGCTATCCACACGTCTTCCGAAGTCTCTGGTGCCTTCGTGAGCATCCGCATGGCCTGAACATACGTTCTATCCAGCCTCTGCACCTGCGCCAGGACCAGTTCACGTTCCCGAACCTGCCCTCGATCGAGAACGCGCGAGGAATCCCTCACAAAGCTCACAGCGTCTTCCACGGTAAGCATGGTGGTATCATCCGTTCGTACCGACAAGCGGTCATCTTCGGTCTTCATGGGATTCGTGGCTGGTGCCTTGGGTGCCTCGGCGCACCTTCTGATGCCTCGGATCCGAATATCCCAGTCGTTTGGCATCGTTTAGGTGC
>Ga0075117_1000646_pt1 | contig 23278 bp, 14 predicted proteins | sample AntAceMetag02UKJ_FD_69789 | JGI IMG/M metagenome (GOLD analysis project Ga0075117, IMG submission 69789) | Saline lake microbial communities from Ace Lake, Antarctica - Antarctic Ace Lake Metagenome 02UKJ | ecosystem: Environmental > Aquatic > Non-marine Saline and Alkaline > Saline | place... | reverse complement strand
AATGATTTGAGCATTAATGAAGGGCTCTTCTAAAGAGCTTATGAGGTTAGGTTCTGGCATCCCAGATGGAGCAGAAACTGTGGTCTTATTTCCTTTATTATCAATCACATGGAACTTTACAGAAGGTACCGTAGTAATAACGGTCATGTCAAATTCTCTTTCGAGTCGCTCTTGCACTATTTCCATGTGAAGCATACCCAAAAAGCCACATCTAAAACCAAAACCTAGGGCAACAGAAGTTTCAGGTTCCCAGACCAAGGAGGCGTCATTTAATTGCAGTTTTTCCATGCAATCTCTCAGCTCTTCATAATCTGTAGTCTCTACGGGATAAATACCCGCAAAAACCATTGGTTTCACCTCTTCAAATCCCTTAATGGCTTCTTTTGATGGATTCTGTACCAAAGTAATGGTGTCTCCCACGGCCACTTCTTTAGCTACTTTGATACCTGAAATTAGGTAACCTACGTCGCCACATTTTATCTCGCCCTTAGGCGTTTGCTTTAGTCTTAAGTTGCCTATTTCTTGTGCCTCGTATTCTTTGCCAGAGGCCATGAAACGAACTTTATCACCTTTCTTTATAGAGCCATTTTTTACTCTGAAAATAACTTCAATACCTCTATAAGAATTAAAAACAGAATCAAAAATCAATCCTTGTAATGGAGCGTCAGGGTCACCTTTTGGACAAGGTACTCTGTCTACGATAGCTTTTAAAATTTCTGTAATACCTATACCTTCTTTGGCAGAAGCCAAAACAATTTCGTCTCTATCTATACCAATTAACTCTACCACTTGGTCTTTCACCTCCTCTATCATGGCACCAGGCAGGTCAATTTTATTTATAACCGGAATGATTTCCAAATTATGCTCTAAAGCCAAAAACAAATTACTGATGGTTTGAGCTTCAATGCCTTGGGCAGCGTCTACAATAAGGAGGGCTCCTTCACAAGCCGCAATAGACCTAGAAACCTCGTAGCTGAAATCTACGTGGCCAGGGGTGTCAATAAGGTTTAAAACGTATTTTTCACCATCCAACTCATAGTCCATTTGTATGGCATGGCTTTTAATGGTAATCCCTCTTTCGCGTTCCAGGTCCATGTTGTCAAGTACCTGAGCTTGCATTTCTCTATTGGTAACGGTACCTGTAAATTCCAGAAGCCTATCGGCCAAAGTACTCTTTCCGTGGTCAATATGAGCGATAATACAGAAATTACGAATGTTCTTCACAAAGAAAATTTAGGAGGTTATAACAAACAACAAAGTTATCACAAAATGCTGCCAAATGAACCCTCTTACCAAAATCTTTGGTAGGCAAAATTTATCCCGTAATTGTTCTTTATGAGTTCCCCTTGATCAATTCCTATATCCCCCTTAAAGAAGGCGTATTTACTTTTCATAGGAATAAGGAATTGGAAGTCGGTATTTAACTGCTTCAATGACTCCATAGGAAACCAGATAGAGCCGTTATTATCACTATAGGAGGCCTTGGCCAATATTTTAATGCTATTCAGTTCAATCTCAGAAGCCAAGTAAAAGACTTTTAAACGGTTAGAGTTATTAAAAATGTAACCGCCCTTGGCACTCTCCACTCTTATTTCATCGTCTGGCACAAAGAACGGAGAGCCTATTGTCTCGTCTTGATATGACCAGCCATCTAGGTATTGTTGATGATTAAAGTAAAATCCATTATTACCATGGTCTTTCAAAGGCTTTTTAAGAAGTCTCGCTATGAGGCCATTATAACTTCCTTGATTCATGGAATGAAGGAATTCTACCACCACTTTCTTTACTACGGCTTTTGGCTTAAGACTTTCATAACTCAGACCATAAAGCCCATCATCTAAATTTGAAAAACTACCTAAAGTCCGGCCAGTTTCGATGATATTATTTTTATAAGCCATCAGTTTATTTTGGCCGAAGGTTATATCCATACCTAAGTCTATTTGGCTCACGTGGTTTCCAAAACGATTTTCCACCTCAAAATTGGCGTAGCCCAAAGTAGTATCTACCAAAGCCTGATAAGGAACCACTATTTGTTTGTAAGCAAACCAGTCTGAGGCATATTTACCATAAGTAAGCCTTATGTCTTCTTCATTCACTTCAAAAGTCGATCTGCCGCCCCACTGCACATTATGTAGCACACCGCCATAAAAGTGAATTTTAGATTTAGCCGATCCTATTCTTCCGTAAAGAGATTTTTGGTGTAAATAATAGTCGCTCACGAAGGTTTGTTTCCCAAACCAGCCATGTGAATAATGTCCTTTAATGCCGAGCCATTTCACAAAAAGCTTTCTGTATTCTGGGATGGCCAATCTGATTTCGGGAATAGCTAATGAGTTTCCAGACCAAGTCACAGATCCACTGCTGAGGGTGGTATCCACCAAACCATGAACGCTTTTTATTCTGCCACCGGTTAATGTGAAAGCTCCCAAATTAAATTGAACATACGCTTCTGGTAAAATCATCAAAGGCTGCTCTCCTACTATCGTTACCAAGTCAGCACTATAATCTACTGAAAAGAATTTACCTGTAGTGTCCCTTTTAGACTCAAACATTTGCCGAAAGTAGATGGAATTACCGTTCTGAGGTACAGCTCCAAATTGATTACTTTTCTGCCAAAACGGAATTTTATTATTGAGACTAAAGTAGCCTCCAACCTCAAAACCGTAGTGAAAGTTATTTCCTGATTTAGCACTATCTAGTTGAGCATAAACAGATAAGGCAGATTGCAGCAAGAGTATAAAAAGAAAAACAATACCCTTTCATATAAGGTGATTTTAGGTTCCTACCTTAATTTATATAATTATTACGCCACTATTGCCCTGAGGCTAAGCGAATCAATTGAGCGGTGATATAGCCAGCATAAGTACCAACTGCATAGCCCAGAACAGATAAAATAACCCCAACAGAAATAAGCGAAGGATGAAAAGCTGCTGCCACCACAGAGGCCGATGCCGCTCCACCCACATTTGCTTGAGAACCTACAGCCACAAAGAAATAAGGCACTTTTAGCAATTTTCCTGCCGTCACAATACAAATAGCATGAATTATAATCCAGATAATACCGACAAGAAACAGCATGGGATTATCAGCAATGGCTACGAGGCTCATCTGCATACCTATAGCGGCTATCAAAATATATAAAAACACCATAGCCACCTTGGTAGCTCCCACATGCTCTATGTCCCTAACCTTAGTTTGGCTTAGGACAATACCTATAATAGTCACAATAACCACAACCCAAAAGAAACTAGAGGTTAAACTAAACTGAGCTAACCCGGGGTAGTTGGTGGCGATAAAAGGGGTAATTAAATCTGAACAGAAATAGGCAATGGCAGTCCCGCCAAAACCTACGGCCAAAATCTTCAAATAGTCTTCATAGGTAGGAATAGCTCTCTTTTCCTTGGCCTTGGCCTCCAAATTTTCTTTTATCTCGTCAATCAAATCGGAGTTGGAACCGAAAAACTTATTCATTCTGGCTCTGTTGGCTACGCCCAAAAGTAGTAAAGCCAGCCATGTCTCAGCCACTAAAATATCAACAGCTACGGATTGAGAAAACAAAAGTCCCGAAGGTTGAAAAACTTCTTTAAGAGCAGTTTGATTAGCTCCCCCGCCAATCCAGCTTCCGGCCACTGTGGCCAAACCTCTCCAAGTCTCTGCATTCCCTCCAGAAAATGTTTCAGGACTGATAGCCTTAACGATTAAGACGGCAATAGGTCCTCCAATCAGTACGCCAAAAGTTCCAGCCAAGAATACAAGAACGGCCTTGAAGCCTAGCTTCTTCAACATGTCAATGTCTAAACTGAGTGTAAATAGCAGCAAGCAAGGAGGCAGTAGATACCGAGAAACCACAGGGTAAATCTGAGATTCCTCCCCTGAAATAATGCCTAGAGAGTTTAATAATCCCGGCAGGAAATAACAGAGTAATATGGGTGGGAAAAACTTATAAAATTTCTGCCAATAGTTTCCTCCATTTTTGTTTCTGTCAAATATGAAATAGAGCAAGAAGAACAAGATGCCAAGTACAATGGCATCATTCGTGATTAGTGTTTCTTTGAACATTTTCAAAGCTAAGAAAAATATTCAAAGACCAGCTTCCTACAACCTAACAGTTAGTATAAGAACCATTTGATTTATGTAACCCCGGATATTTCTAAAGCATGAAAATTATATTCTTTAATGACTTCCTCTTTTACGTCCATCGCAATACCCAGCTTATTAGAAATACAACAAACTGTGTCTTTTACTTCTGGATATTCTATAAATAAATAGGCATTATTATTTCACCAAATACGCCACCAGCTAGCTTCGTGGCCTAAATGATATTAAGAAGCAATATACTTCCCTTCTAACAGAGATAAAGGTTCAATTTGCTTTTAATAACTAGAGCCGCAATGGAGAAGGAATTTCCCTCCAAGTAAACATTAAAACAAAGATGAAAATCGTGACCAAAACACCAAATAGCTTTTTGGCTATTTCTTGTGTTTTACACCGTAGGTATTTCTTAGGCAAGGGCTTATCCTTGCAATTAGCACCAATTTCCTAAAAGGAATAATTATACTTTTTATACAAGGCAACAATAGGCGAAAGCCTTGCCAAAATGGTGTTCGAAGGGCCCGAAAGTTAATAGATGAGGAGCTTTAAAAATTTATATCTGCCCTAAAACAGAACATGCAGCCCACAAAATTGGAGCTGCATGTCGCAATTACACTTCATCAACAAACTAAAAACCAAATAATATTTTTAGTGTGGTAAAACTAAAAAAAGTTTAGCCGAAAAGCTAAATGTTCCAGAGCATTAATCCAGATTTTCTTTTAATAGTCCTAAATGGACTTAACGTTCTGCTCATTTATCTTCTTTTCTGACAAAGCAGAAGGACTATTAAAAAGTAAGTCTTCCCCAGACCCTGTTTTAGGGAAAGCCATCACCTCTCTAATAGAAGTTCTACCTTCTAAAAGCATCATGAGTCTATCAATACCCCAAGCTATGCCACCATGAGGGGGTGCCCCATAATGAAAAGCGGTATACATCTGCCCTACGCTCTTCATCATTTCTTCTTTATTATAGCCCATGTTTTTATACGTGGCCTCTAATATTTCTGCTTTGTGTGCTCTCACAGAACCTCCACCTATCTCGTAGCCGTTTAAGACCATATCGTACTGCTGAGCAATAATTTCACCTACATTTTCACCCTTCAGATGTTTGTCTATATCTGTCACATTTGGCATCGAGAAAGGGTTATGCGTAAAGGTCCATCTGCCCTCATCTGTTTTCTCAAAGAATGGAAAATCTATGATCCATGCTGGATGTAATTCTTTAGGCTTAATCAATTTTAAGATTTGACCTAATTCTTGTCTCACAGCATCTAGTGCAGAATTAGCCGTCTTATAATCAGCTGCCGCAAAGAAGACAATGTCACCAACTTGGGCATTGGTTTCTTTAATGATATTGGCACAAATGTCCTCCCCTAAAAACTTGATAATAGGTGACTGCAACTCGTTTTCATTAACGATAATGTAGGCTAAGCCACCCAATCCATGACTTTGGGCCGTGGCCGTCAATTTTTCTATTTGCCCTTTTGACAGTCTTGTCTTTTGGAATTCAGAAGCCACCTTAATGCATTTGACAATACCCCCTTCTTCTATCGGTTTCGCAAAAACCTGAAACTCAGTTTCCTTAACAATATTCGTGATGTCTTGCATCTCCAAACTAAAACGAAGGTCTGGTCTATCGCAGCCATATTTCTCCATGGACTCATAGTAGGTAAGCACCTTAAAAGGAAACAATTTCCATTTTTTAGGATAGACTTTTTTCACAACCTCATTGAAAAGTTTAGAGTTGATATCCATCACGTCCTGCGTATTCACGTAGGCCATTTCTATATCCAACTGCGTAAACTCAGGCTGTCTATCGCCTCTAGAATCTTCGTCTCTAAAACAGCGGGCTATCTGGAAATACTTCTCAAAGCCACCCACCATCAACATTTGCTTAAACTGTTGTGGAGCTTGCGGAAGTGTGTAAAATTTACCTGAAAACTTCCTACTTGGAACTATGAACTCCCTGGCTCCTTCGTCTGTACCCGCCGTAAGAATTGGCGTTTCTATTTCGATAAAATGCTCGTCATCCAAAATATCACGAATTAGCTTTATAACCTTATGCCTGTTAATGACAGCTTTACGAGCCTCGGCACTTCTATGATCTAAATACTTGTATTTGAAACGTACGTTTTCGCTAGTTTTCGCTGCTCTTTTTATTTCAAAAGGTAAGGTAGAAGCACCATTCAGCACTTCCATCACACTAGCGTCTAACTCTAATTTGCCAGTTCTTATGCCTGGATTATAATCGTTGTCTGCTCTTTGAATAATATGACCTTTCGTGGCAATGACAGACTCAGGCTTTACTTTGGCCAAATTGTCTAAATCATCAAAATTTGTTCTGTCTAGTCTAATCTGAAACACTTCGTAAGAACTATCTCTTAAATCAATAAAGACTAAATCTCCATGATCTCTTACACTAGCCACCCAGCCAGAAACCGTAACTTCTTTACCTAAATCTATTTCAGAAAGCTCATTAATTAAATGACTTCGGTATTTGTCTTTGACAATGATTTCTGTAAAACGATTTTCTTCTTCGTCTAAAGCTGTTTTGGTATTTGATTTTGTATTAGGAACGTTTCCAGAACTAGTACTCATAGAGCCTACTCCCTTTTCGTTTAGGGTATTTAGAATTTGCTCACGTACTACTTTACCAGATGCTCCTTTACCAATAACTTGCAAAACTTTTCCAACGAGAATACCAGCTTTCCCTTGGTTACCATCTCGGATTTCGGCCGCGGTTTCGGCATTCTCTGAAATTACTTTTGTGATGGCTTCTTGAAGGCTGTCATCAGAGATGCTATTTACTTTAAAATATCCTTTAAAGTCAAAGTCCGCATTTTTAACCAATTCATTTACCGCATGCAGCAATAAAATAACGGTAATTCTGCCTTCTTTTAGCTCCTTAAAACAGTAAACAAAATCAGAGGCATCCTGAACCTTGCCATAATCCTCTGCTTTTAGATTGTTTAAAAGTGTCTTAGCTACAAAGACCGTGTCGTTTAAATTGGCATTTATAAATGTGAATAAATCTGAACGCCTACTATCCGAAGTAAAGAACTTAGCGTCTTGAGGTTTTACACCTCCATTTATCAAAATGCTTTCAATAGCAAAAGGAAGAAGGTTTTGATCAACCTCTGTTTCAGAAATTTCCTTTCTGATATCTACAAAAGGAATATCTGGCTCTAAAGCGTATCTATAATCTGCCGCGAACTCTTTTGTTCGCATGGTTTTGGTCTGCTTTAAAGCTTCATCCCAAAGCACGGTAGTTTGCTCTGGTCTTGGCTTTTTATGCTCCGAAAAATAGGCCAATTGCTTTGACACTTCTTCTTCGAGAGCTTCTATCATGAATTTGAATGAATTCAAATTCTTTATTTCTGTTCTTGGATTTAAAACGTCTGTGCCTTTTTTTCTTAGCGAAACAGAAACATCTGACTTAAACTCTCCTTTCTCCAAATTGGCCTCTGAGATACCTAAGCTTTGGACTATTCGCTGCACATACTGAGCATACGTAGACGCATCTTTTAGGGTTTTAATGCAAGGTTTGGTAACCACCTCAATGAGTGGAACACCACCTTTATTAAAATCAACCAGCGTCTGCTTTCTTTCGTGCATAAGCTTGGCGGCATCTTCTTCTAAGTGGACCTGCTCTAAGTCTACAGTAAACGTAGTACCATTGTCTCTATAACACTCAATTTGACCATTTGGAATAATGGGTTTCTGAAACTGTGTCAGCTGAAAATTCTTCGGTAAATCTGGATATTCGTAATGCTTTCTGTCCCAGCAAATCACCTCATTATCCATGGAAGACTTCACTGCCTTTCCAAAAATAATGGCCTTTCTTATAGCCTCTTTATTGACCGCAGGCAAGACGCCCATTTGACCTGTACAGATAGAGCAAATGTTGGTATTTGGCTCCTCTGCTTCTTGGTTTGCACAGGCACAGAAAAGTTTGCTCTTCGTATTTAGTCTAATATGTGTTTCCAGACCAATAACAACCTCTAAACCTTCTAAGTCTAATTCTTTTTCTAAATTCTTTACCATTATTTGTGTTTTGGTAATTTAGTGTTTTTATGATTTACTCCTTGATTCAAACGACTCATTTAAACTTGGAATCATTCAAATAATGGGCAAACTGTAAAACGATATCATCTCTATGTTTTGCTGCCGTAATCTGAACTCCTGTCTCAGTACCTTGAGGAGCAGTGAGCGTAGGCAAGCCACCCAAACTAAAACCTACAGTATAAGCATCGGACAAGTACATAGCATGAGGGTCTTTTAAATTATCCCCGATGAATGGCGTTGGACTTGGAGTAACCGGTGAAAGTACCACGTCCACTTCTTTAAATTCTGTAGTGAATCTTTTTGATATCTCATCTCTCAAAGCTCTGGCCTTCAGGTATATTTCTTCGGCATGTCCTGTAGAAAGTACTTGATTTCCTCCTACTATACGTCGCTTAGTTTCCTCCGTAAAATTGTCTGAGCGAGTTTGAGCATAAATTTCTTTCAAGTTTACACCCTCCTTTCGCTCACCGTAATTGGTGCCGTCAAGTCTGGCCAAATTAGATGCTGTTTCTGCCATGGCCAAGGTATAATAGGTAGATACCAAAGTCTCACTTTTATAAAAATCTAAGGCTTTTATTTCTGAGCCCTCTTTTCTTAATTTCTCTAGAAGTTGCTCAAAGTCTGCTTTGATATTTTTATCTATGGCATCACTTTCTATGAAACTCTTGTAATAACCAATTTTCAGTTTCTTTGCCGCAGATTTATCTTCCACAAATTCCTTAGAAACAGATTCAGACTCAAAAGTAGTTTGGTCGTGATAATCCATTCCGCTCAATAGATTCAAGACAATCCTTATATCTTCCACCGTTTTGGCAATAGGCCCAACGGTATCCGTAGAAGAGGCATATGCCATCAAACCATACCTAGAAATTCTTCCATAAGATGGTTTCAAACCATAAACGCCATTATAACCAGCCGGCTGACGAATAGAACCTCCCGTATCTCCACCAATAGAAAAGGCAGTATACTCTTTAGCTACATTTACGGCACTGCCACCACTGGATCCACCTGCAACTTTTCTTTCGTCCAAAGCATTTTTTGCTGAACCAAAAACAGTGTTTTCTGTACTGCTGCCATGTCCAAAGCTGTCGCAGTTTTCTTTAACAATAGGAATAGCTCCTGCGTTAATTAACTTTTGAATAGCCGATGCCGTATATGGAGACGTATAGTTTTTTAGAAAATCCGAACTCGCTGAGGCCGGTTCACCTTGAAGCAAATAAACATCTTTCAAACCAAAGGGAATGCCCTCTAGAAGACCTATCTCATCTCCTTTAGCTATTTTTTGATCCACTTTTTCAGCTAGAGCAAGTGCCGACTTTCTTAATAAGAAATTAGCCGTATTGTTAGTGCTTTTGACCAGTGCATCCAGCTTAGATGTAACTAAGCCTTTGCAGCTTATCTCCTTATTTTTAAGAAGTTTATGTAGTTTATAAATTTCAGACGCCATCTTATTCTTCTATTACTTTAGAAACTACCAAATATCCATTCTTTGATTTTGGAAAATTGCTTTTGATGATTTCCTTCTCTAAAGCCGAACTCTCTATCACTTCATCTTCACGAAGTTTAGAAAGTGGAACACCTTCGGCAACGTCCAAATTGTTGAGGTCAATATTGGCCCTTTTAATAACGTCAAATAGCTTTTCTACGGCTTCAGATGATTCTGCACCTTTTATGCTAGAGAGTACCTCCAGCGTCATTGTTTTACTCATTGCTATATGTAAGCACACGGACTTATAATGCCCTTTTAAAATTTCCTTTGATAGTATGCATTGGCCTATAAAACCAAAACAAGCCACAAATGTAGAAAAGTACGCTGTAAATAGCATTAAAAATCTGTTAATGCTGCCCCTTATATCAGCTTTTGAGCCGAGTTTTCAAGTATATTTGTAGCTATAAACGCTCTCCTAAAGAATATTTGATTCATGCTAAAAAAAATCGCTCTTCTCTTTCTTCTTTTAAACCAAACTGGATTTGGTCAGCAAATTGATGACGAGACCGTCAAGAACCTAACAAACGACTTAAGGTCGGCAGACGTAGGTGGTCGAATGTTAGAGATAGGCCAAAAGCTTATTGGCCTTCCCTATTTAACGGGCTCCTTAGAAGCTCCAGTAGAAAAATTAACTTGTAGACTTGATGGTTTTGACTGCTATACATTTGTAGAAACGGTATTGGCCTTAGCCAGGGTTTCTAACACCGAAGATGTCAGCAAAGACGCCTTTCTTTCCGAAATGCAATATTTAAGGTACCGTAATGGGCTTATTGATGGCTACGCATCTAGAATTCACTACTTTTTTGAATGGGCAAAACGTGCCGAAGAAAATGGGCTCCTGAAAGATTTAACACCTACGTTAGGTACGCGTCATCCTAAAAGTATCAACTTCATGAGTACGCACCGTCAATACTACCCGGCTTTTAAAACAGACAATGCTGTATTGGCAGATATTAAAGCGATGGAGGCCCAAGTAGATAAGTACCCTTTTTACGAAATCAAAAAAGCGGATTTTCAGAAAATGAAGCCGGCTATTAAAAATGGCGATATTATAGCTTTTACCTCCACTATAAATGGACTTGATGTAAATCATGAGGGCCTAGCTTTATGGATAAATGGTGAGCTTTTCTTCATGCACGCATCCTCTGAGTTGAAAAAAGTAGCCATCTCTAATGAACCTCTAAGCGTATACTTAGATCGAATTAAAAAGCATGCTGGTTTGATGGTTTTAAGGGTTAATTCTTAAGTCATCGTTATTTTATGAGATACCAACCACTTCCAAAAGAACTCTACATAAGAAACAGGCAAAAGATCGTAGCTCAATTGAAGGAGAATAGCATGGCTCTGCTGTGTTCAAACGATGTAATTCCTACCAACGCAGATGGCGTGTTGGGTTTTAAGCAAAACTCAGATTTGTTTTATTTGACAGGAATAGACCAAGAGGAGACTTATTTAATACTCTGTCCAAATCACCCGAAAGCGAAGTTTAGAGAAATACTTTTCATCCGAGAGACCAACGAACATTTAAAAATCTGGGAGGGAGAGAAACTGTCCAAAGAACAGGCGAGAAACTTAAGCGGCATTCAAACCGTGAAATGGTCTGATGATATTGATAAATTTTTAGATAAAAACATTCACATACCCTGCGATATCTATTTAAATAGCAATGACCATTCGGGTAGAAACGTAGACTTCATCTCGGAGACAGATCAGTTTAATAAATGGATAAAAAAGGCCTTTAGAGTCAAAAAACATAAGAAACTAGCTCCCATTCTTTGGAACTTGAGATGCATTAAGGAGGAAGAAGAACTGGTCCAAATAAAAAAGGCTATTGAAATTTCTAAAATCGCTCTGATTCATTTTGTAGCTAAACTAAAACCAGATGCAAAAGAATTTGAATTGGAAGCCGAACTCACCTATCATTTTCTTTTAAATCGTTCCCGTGGTCATGCTTTCCAGCCCATAGTGGCCTCAGGGAAAAACGCCTGTGTATTGCACTATATCAGTAATAATGAAACCTGTAAAACAGGCGATTTAGTCTTGCTAGATTTTGGTGCAGAATATGGCAACTATAATGCGGACCTCACACGATGCCTACCTGTAAGTGGAAAGTTCACTGAACGCCAAAAGGAAGTTTACAATGCAGTACTAAGGGTCTTTAAATTTGCAAAAGAGCGACTGGTGAGAGGACACACTATGCTGAAACTCCGCGATGAAGTGGGTAAATGCATGGAAAATGAATTGATTAAACTTGGCTTATTTACTATTGACGATGTAATGAACCAAGATTCTAAAAAACCACTTTACAGAAAGTATTTCCCGCACGGTGTTTCACATTATTTAGGTCTTGATGTTCATGACGTAGGGCCACCAAATGTCCCCTTTAAACCCGGTATGCTATTTACCTGTGAGCCTGGCATTTATATTCCGGAAGAAGGCATTGGGATAAGACTGGAGAATGACATTTTGATTACTGAAGAGGGAAATATAGATTTATGCGAAAGTATTCCGATTGAAACAGGAGAAATCGAGGCCTTCTTGGCGGCTAACAATTAGTCTCATAATATAAGAATTGAATGAAAAGAGCCATCATAGACTTAGGCACGAATACGTTTCATCTTCAGATAATTGGAGATGACGGGAAAACCCTTTTCAAACTTTCAGAACCTGCCAAAATAGGTATGGGAGGAATAAATAAAGGGATTATTACTGAAGAAGGTATTGAGAGAGGAATTGGTGTTCTCGGAATTTTCAAGGAGCACATTATTAAGTTCGATATTGCGAGCGAATGTGTTTTTGCCTTCGGTACGTCTGCATTCAGAAGTGCAAAAAACAGAGAGGAAGTTCTTAATCGTATTCATGAAGCCACGCAAATACATGTTGAAGTTATTTCTGGAGACAGAGAGGCTGAACTTATTTACGTGGGTGTCACCAAGGCCGTTCAAATAAAAGAGCCTAGCCTAATTATGGACATTGGAGGAGGAAGTGTGGAGTTAATCATTTGTAAACCTGATGCCATTCTTTGGAAAAAGAGCCTTGAAATTGGTGGGCAGAGAATGATGGAACTCTTTCAAGACTCCGACCCTATCTCTGCTGGATCTGTCAATAAGCTCGACGACTACCTAAGAGAAAACTTGCTCCCACTAGCCAACGCCTGCCACCAGTATTCACCCTCTATATTGGTGGGGTCGTCTGGAAGTTTTGACACATTAAACAGCATTTATTTCTACAAGAAAACTGGCGAAGATACGCTTAGAGAAGAAATAGGTTTTGACTATCCTCTGGAGGAGTTTATAGACAGTTATGAAAAATTACTTAGCAAAAACAGAGCAGAAAGAATGGCTATTCCGGGTATGATAGAACTTAGGGTAGACATGATAGTGGTGGCCGTATGTCTGATAAGATATCTTATTCAAAACTTTGGCCTTAAAACCCTGAAAATATCTAAATACGCTCTCAAAGAAGGCATCATTCAAGCTACCGAAAAACTATAGGAAACATTTCAAGGGAATAGCTCTCTAAATTAATTCAATGAACAATAATCATCACTTTTTTAAGCATTTGGCTCCTGCCCTTCATGAAAAATTGGCGGGATTAGAACTGCTCACTTGCTTTAGTCAAGAAAAAGATGAATTGATGTTGGGCTTTGGGGATGAGAACCGAGACTTTTTCATCAAATGCTCAGTTTTACCTACTCACCCAGGTTTCTACTTCACCGATGTATTTTATAGAGCAAAGAAAAACTCCGTGGATCTTTGGCCAGAATTAGTCAGTACCAAAGTGGCTTCTGTTGAGGTTTTTGAGGGAGAAAGAGCTTTTGCTATCTATTTGAATGACAAGAAAACAATTGTCTTTAAAATGTTCGGAAATAGAGCCAACATCATTCTCTTTGAAGAAGATAAAGCTGCATTCGTTTTTAACAATACATTAAAACAAGATTTACAGCTAAGGCTTTCAGAATTTCATAAGGAAAGACCTCAGACCTTTAGCGATTTTGAAAAAGCCGAAGGCGATGTTTTTAAACTCTTTCCTACCTGGGGGAAAATACCTCAGAAGTTATTAAAAGAACAAAAAACGGGTGTGCTAGACGCGGACTGGGAACTTGTCCATAGCATTAATGAACAAATGGATGCGGGGCTTTTCTACCTCATTAAAATCAATGACACCCTCCACCTTTCTTTACTTCCTTATCTGGAGCCAATAAAGACTTTTGAAGACCCTATAAGTGCAGCGAATGCTTACTTCATTGATAAAATGCAAGTATCTCAGCTAAGCTCTGAAAAGGGTAAAATAAGGAGGGCTATTCTTAAATCTATAAAAAGCTGTGAACAGTACATTGCTCAGGGTGAAAAACGCTTAGACCAAATTATTTTAACTACAAGCAATCAGGACATTGGACATATCTTGATGGCAAACCTTCATGCCATTCCGCCCTTGGCTGAAATCGTTGAGCTTTTAGATTTTGTGAATAACAATCCGATAAAAATAAAACTCAAGAAAGACCTTTCAGGCCAAAAAAACGCTGAAAATTATTACCGCAAGGCTAAGAAAGAGAAAATTGAAATTGATTTTATAGAAAAGAACATAGCTCAGCGTCAAAAGGAATTAGAAACTCTTTTAGTTAACCTCAAAGAAATTGAAGAAGAGTCCTCCTTGAAAACGCTTCGAAAATTTGCTAAAACTGAAGACTTAGAAAAGACTCAGAAAAGCGAAAAATCCATTGATGAGCTCTTCAAGTGCTTTGAAGTGGATGGCTATAAAATATTGGTTGGTAAAAACTCAAAAAACAATGACGTTTTAACACAAAAGTTCGCGAGCAAAAACGATTTATGGCTGCACGCCAAAGATGTCAGTGGCTCGCACGTGGTTATAAAAGATAAACCTGGTCATAAAACTCCGGCTTATATCATTGAGAAAGCTGCAGAACTAGCGGCTTGGTTTTCAAAAAGAAAAACGGACAGTTTGGTACCCGTAATGTGCACACCTAAAAAGTTTGTAAGAAAAATTAAAGGATCGCTTCCAGGCCAAGTAGTTGTCGACAAAGAAAATGTGATACTCGTGACCCCTAAAGACCCTTCACAATTTTAATCCATTACAAGCTTGATGGGGGAGTCAATAATGGAATAAAGGATACTAACCGTACCTAGAGAATATAGTTCTAATTTCTTGTTGGCATTTTTAATATAAACCCCATTCACCAAAAAACGGATGATGTCATTGTTTTGAGCCAATTTCAAAATGGACTTGATATTTCCTTGTTCACCTATTTTTTCTTCTGCAATTAATCTTCCGCCTCTTACAAGGTTAACTTCTATTTCTGGAATGACCAGTTCTTCTCCTGAGTCATGTCCTACAGAGTACGCTTTGATTTCAATATCAGCGTCTGTGGAGTTCATCGTTTTAGCATCTTTCAAACACTTTCCGTTTGCAGATACTTTAATTTGCAAATGAGAAGGATTATGAACCGGAAGAATGGAGATTTCACTTTGGGAAAAACCGAAAGAAACACTTAAAAATATAAGTGCAATAGTTATTTTCATGGAAAGCTTTATTAGATATATTATGAGGTAAAATAAAGCAATCAAATTGGAATTATCCAACTAATACAAGGATATTTAATTCTCTGAAACCTTTTTTTTCAAAAAGACCATCTTTCTTATAAAGAAATAAATTTCTCTGTTAACTTTGATCTTCGATGATTAAATCGAAACTCCTTCCCAGATAAAATGCCAAAAAATCCCAATCTGAAATCAGTTCTGATTATCGGCTCAGGCCCTATTATAATCGGCCAAGCCTGTGAATTTGACTACGCTGGATCTCAAGCAGCTCGCTCTTTAAGAGAGGAGGGCATAGAGGTCTCCTTAATTAATTCTAACCCTGCTACTATAATGACGGATCCGCTAAACGCGGATTTTGTGTATTTAAAGCCTTTAGAAAAAAAGTACATCAAAGAAATCCTACAGAAACATGTAGACATGGGGAAACCTATTGATGCTGTATTGCCAACCATGGGTGGTCAAACTGCCCTTAATCTGGCCATAGAATGCGATGAAGCAGGCATATGGAAAAAATTCAATGTGGAAATGATAGGCGTGGATGTAGATGCCATCGAGACCACTGAAGACAGAGAGAAGTTCCGTCTAAAGATGAACGAATTAGGTGTGGGCGTTTGTAAAGGACGTACGGCCCGCTCGTTTTTAGAAGGAAAAGAGATAGCCCAAGAAATTGGTTTCCCACTCGTAATAAGGCCTTCATTTACTATGGGAGGCTATGGCGGTGGTTTTGTAAACTCAGCAGAAGAATTCGACAAAGCCTTAAATGCTGGCCTTCATGCATCACCCGTTCATGAGGTTTTAGTAGAGCAATCTATATTGGGTTGGAAAGAATATGAGCTGGAGCTACTAAGAGATAATATTGGGAACATTATTATCATTTGCACTATTGAAAATTTTGATGCCATGGGCGTTCATACTGGAGACTCCATAACGGTGGCTCCTGCAATGACATTGCCAGATACTGTCTACCAGCACATGAGAGACATGGCAATTAAGATGATGAACGGCATTGGAATGTTTGCTGGAGGTTGCAATGTTCAGTTTTCTTTAAATCCTGATACTGATGAGTTAATTGGCATAGAGATTAATCCTCGTGTGAGTCGTTCTTCTGCACTAGCCTCTAAAGCTACGGGATACCCTATCGCAAAAATTGCCGCAAAACTGGCCATAGGTTATAACCTGGACGAACTCATAAATCCTATAACAGGGAACACCTCTGCTTTTTTTGAGCCGGCTATTGATTATGTTATTGTTAAAATCCCAAGATGGAATTTTGACAAATTCCCAGGTGCTGACAGAAAGTTAGGTCTTCAAATGAAAGCCGTGGGAGAAGCCATGGGTATAGGAAGGACCTTTCAGGAAGCTCTTCAAAAGGCCTGTCAGTCTTTAGAAATAGGAAGAAATGGTTTAGGTGCAGATGGCAAAGAAATTAAGGACCAAGCCGTTTTAAAAGAGAGTTTGGAGCACCCTTCATGGGACAGACTCTTCCATATATACGATGCTTTTAAGGCTGGTTTATCTTTCAATACCATTCAGAAGTTATCTAAAATAGATAAGTGGTTCTTGCATCAGATAGAGGAACTCACCCATCTGGAGAAAGAAATAGAGGCTTATAAATTAGATACTTTACCAGCCGACCTCCTTCTGAGGGCCAAACAAAAAGGATATGCAGATAGGCAGATTGCCCATGTATTGCATTGTCTAGAAAGTGAGGTAGCTAAGAAAAGATTTGACTTAGGTATCAAAAGAGCCTACAAATGTGTGGATACCTGTTCGGCAGAGTTTGCGGCAGAAACGCCATACTATTATAGTACGTTTAATGTCACTCAAGAAGACCCCGACAACGAATCTATCGTCTCTGATAAAAAGAAGATTTTAGTCATTGGCTCAGGTCCCAATAGAATTGGTCAGGGAATTGAATTTGATTATTCCTGCGTACACGGGGTACTCGCCGCTAAGGAATGTGGTTATGAAACCATCATGATTAACTGTAATCCTGAGACGGTTTCTACAGACCCAGACATTTCTGACAAGCTTTATTTTGAACCCGTTTTCTGGGAGCATGTTTATGACATTATTTTGCATGAAAAACCTGAAGGGGTAATCGTGCAGCTTGGTGGTCAAACTGCCTTAAAAATGGCGGAGAAAATGACCAAGTACGGTATCAAAATTATTGGTACTTCTTGGGAAGCCCTTGATTTAGCAGAAGATAGAGGCCGATTCTCGGAGAAACTTGTCGAACTAAACATTCCATACCCTAAATTCACCACGGTCCGTACAGCTGATAAGGCCGTAGAAATGTCTAAAGGTTTAGGGTTTCCACTACTGGTGCGTCCATCGTATGTATTAGGTGGCCAGAGTATGAAAATTGTTATCAATGAGCAAGAACTAGAGCAACACGTAGTTAAAATTCTTGGTGATATTCCTGACAACAACATTCTTTTAGACCACTTCTTGGAAGGAGCCATTGAAGCAGAGGCAGACGCTATCTGTGACGGAGAAGATGCCTATATCATTGGTATTATGGAACATATAGAACCTGCTGGAATTCATTCTGGAGATTCTTATGCCGTTCTTCCCACGTTTGACCTCAGTGAAAAAGTGTTAGCAAAAATTGAGGAATACACAAAAAGGATAGCGATTGCATTAGATACAAAAGGTCTTATCAATATCCAGTTTGCCATCAAAGATGAGATAGTCTATATCATTGAGGCTAATCCTAGAGCTTCTAGAACGGTACCATTTATTTGCAAGGCTTATCAAGAGCCCTACGTTAATTATGCTACCAAGGTTATGCTCGGTGAACTCAAAGTAAAAGACATTGAGTTCAAACCAGTCAAGAAAGGTTATGCCATCAAAATACCTGTATTCTCTTTCCATAAATTCCCTAATGTAAATAAGGAATTAGGGCCAGAGATGAAGTCTACGGGAGAAGGCATCTATTTTATTGATGACCTTCAAGACGACTTTTTCTTAGACGTTTATAAAGAAAGAAATATGTATATGAGTAGGTAAACTTCTCATATTGAACTTGGGAAAGGGTAGTGATTTTCATCACTACCCTTTTTTATTACCCAAACTTGAAATAGGCTCCACCTTTCAATGAAATCTTGCTCACTTCTTTGCTTAAGTAATCCAAAAAAGATTATTTACAAGCCAAATTACTTAACTCTGCTTTTTTTTTAATTACTTAGAGTACCTATTCAACCCTATACTCTATGAACAAAACTATTTGGCGGCTATGCGTCGTTCTGGTAATTACTATTGCCATCCTCTCCTACTTTTTCGTTTTTAGTACCTATAAATCTGAACCCGAATTCATAGGGATGCCATATACCTTTTGGATGGGCATCTTACTTACGGCCTTATTGGTTGTAATTACTTTCATAGCCCAGAAGTATTCCCCATTTAAAGAAGATAAAGAAGTATGACCACTTGGATAATTGTATTCTTCGCCATCTTTTTCAGTTTGCTCATTTGGGCTTCTTATAAGTCTTACAAAAAAGACAGAAGTTCGGATGATTTCATGTTGGCAGGTTCCAGCATTGGAGCCGTCTTAGGCTTTTTAACCTTTGCCGCAGCTCTATTTAGTGCATTCACTTTTATGGGAATGCCCGATTTCTTTAGAGTTCATGGTGTGGGTGCCTGGTTGTTTTTAGCATTTTCAGACGGCTTCATGGTATTCTTCCTCCTCTGGTTTGCGTATAAACTTCGTAAAACGGCGAAGCGTATTGGCTACAAAGGAATTTCAGGAATGGTGGCAGAAGCCTATAAAAATAAGTGGGCCGGCTATCTCCTTTTTTTAAGCTCCTTTATCTTTTTAGTGCCCTATGTCTCCATCCAGATTAGAGGGATTTCTATTTTCTTAGATGCCTCTTTTCCTTCCTTAGTTCCCTCGTGGGTTTGGGCAGTTGGTACTGTGGTTATCATGCTCGTCTATGCTCAAATTGGCGGCCTTAAAGCCATCGTATTTTCAGATGCCATTCAGGCTCTTTTGCTCTTAGTCGTTATTTGGATTATCGGAACAGTTTGTCTTCAAAAAGCGGGTGGTTTAGGGACTATGTTTGCCACCATAAAGGAGACCAACCCAGACCTTTTAAGCCTTCCAGGCCCCAAAGGACTCTTTAGTATTCAGTTTCTCATAGCATCGGCACTTTCCATTATTCTAATTCCAGTTTCACAGCCACAGTTTACTACACGTCTGGTGGTTATGAAAGATTTACCAGCAGTACATAAGATGGCCTATGCCGTAGGTATTTTCGCCATTTTAGTTATAATCCCGACTGCTTTTATTGGTTTTTATGGTGCCATTAAGTATCCTGATGCTAATACTTCAGACTTTTTAACCTCCGCCTTATTATCAGACCAGATGGCTCCTGTAGCCGCTTTGGCAGTGGTGGGTTTATTCGCAGCTTGTCTTTCTACTACCAATGCTCAGATTTTTGCTTTAGGAACGGAGATTCGTTCGCTATTAAAAGGAGAAGACAAAAAAGTGATGAATATCACCAGAATTTCCCTTTTAGTATTTACGATAGTCGTGCTCGTTTTCTCTACTTTGATGGGTAATGAATTGGCACTTTTAGCCAAAGTAAGTTTCACCGGAACATCCATGATTGCACCCGTAGTTTTTGGGGCTATTTGGTTTAAAAAACCGCCGCTATCTTTCATTGTAATTTCAGCTCTTGCTTTGCTTATTTATATTGGCTCTGTGTTATCAATAGTGCCAAATCATCTTGGCGATTGGCGTTTAGATATTCTTCTTTATGCATTCTTGACCATTGCATGTTCTATTATTTACTTTACTCATAAAAAAACAGAGGCCACCCATGCAAATTGACTTTAACATTAAGCCTGTTGACCTAAAAACTAAACTCGCAGATTTCTGGAAACTCTCTGGAGAAAAAATCCTTGACATTGAAAAGCATTATGACGCTTCTAAGGGAGCACCCGTATTTACCGTGAACGGAAAATACAGTTCAAAAGGCTGGACGGAGTGGACCCAAGGTTTTCAATACGGCTCGGCTCTACTTCAATTTGAGGCAACGGAAGATGAACAATTTCTTCAAATAGGCAAACAAAATACCTTAGATAAAATGGCTCCTCACCTCTCCCATGTGGGTGTGCATGACCATGGATTTAATAATATTTCTACCTATGGAAACCTCCTCAGATTTATGGAGGATGGGCTTATTCCATTTAATAATTGGGAGAAAGAATTCTATCAATTGGCTTTAAAATTAAGTGGAACTGTACAGGCAAACCGCTGGACTGCCACCCCAGAAGGTGGCTACATTTATTCATTTAATGGGCCACATTCCTTATTTGTGGACACTATGCGTTCAGTAAGGATTTTGATGCTGAGTCATTTCATGGGACATGAATTCAAAGGTGAAAACGACCAAGTAATCAATCTCTTGGAGAGAGCTTTGCAGCACATGCAGGTTACATCCAAATATAATATATATTACAACGAAGGACGTGATAAATACGATGATTGGGGACGTACCGCACATGAAGCCATTTTTAACACCAATGATGGAAATTTCCGTGCCCCAAACACACAGCAAGGTTTTAGTGGTTTCACTACTTGGACCAGAGGTTTATCCTGGGCCATTTGTGGTTTTGCAGAAGAGTTAGAATTTCTTCAAAAAGTACCTGCGGACCAATTCCCTGATTCTATTTCAAAAGAAAGTATCTTGAAGACATTGGAGAAAGGAGCTAGAGCGACTTGTGATTTCTTTATTGAAAATACATCCAAAGACGGTATTACTTATTGGGATACAGGAGCTCCTAATCTGCATAAATTGGGTGACTATAAAAGCGTAAATTCGGACCCTTATAATGACTTTGAACCTATTGATAGTACCGCCGCAGCCATTTCTGCTCAAGGCTTAATAAGATTGGGAAAAGTATTAGTAGATGACAAATATATACAGGCTGGTTTAACCTCTGCCAACACTATGCTGAGCGAGCCATATCTATCTACTGAGCCTAATCATCAAGGCATTCTTTTACACAGTATTTATCATGAACCAAATGGCTGGGATAATGTACCTAAAGGGCAAAAAATTGCTTGCCATGAATCTAGCATGTGGGGAGATTATCACATAAGAGAACTGGCTATTTACATTGACAAAATGGTCAAAGGAAAACCAGATTACGCCTTTTTTAATTGTTTGGAAGATTTTAGGAATAAATGAGTAATAAAAATAGACCAAAATACCCGAAAATAGCTCAGCTTAAAACGGAGGAAAAGTTTAGACAGCACTTACTAGAGATTAATGCAGACCTACCTTTCAGTGACAAATTAGAATCAGGCGATACCTCTGTATTTTCAGAAACAATCAACCTTAGGTCTGGTTCAAAAATTGGAAACAGGTTTTGTATTCTTCCAATGGAAGGCTGGGATGGCACCACCGACGGAAAACCCACCGAACATACCAAAAGAAGATGGAAGAATTTTGCTATAAGCGGGGCCAAATTACTCTTTGGCTGCGAGGCTGTAGCGGTAAATCCTGAAGGCCGAGCTAACCCTAATCAGTTGATGATTAATGAAGCTAACTTCGAAGATTTCAAACAACTTCATAAGATGCTTTTTGTCGAGCATGAAAATCAATTCGGAAACACAGATGATTTGATGGTGGGACTTCAGCTCACACACTCTGGGAGATTTTGTAAGCCTTATGATAAGCATAAGATGGAGCCTAAAATCTTGTATTATCATCCAGTCTTAAATCCCAAGCAAGGTCTAGCAGAAGATTACCCCATCTTAACAGATGAATATATTGATGGCTTAATTCAAGATTACATCAAAGCTGCAGTTCTAGCTCAAAAGGCGGGTTTTCATTTTGTGGATATAAAGCATTGTCATGGCTATCTAGGGCATGAATTCTTATCTTCTTATGACCGTCCCGGCAAATACGGAGGCAGTTTTGAAAACAGAACTCGCTTCTTAAGAGATATTGTTAGTGGCATAAAAGCGGCGGCTCCTGGCTTACAAATGGGCATTAGATTAAGTGCTTTTGATTGGATGCCTTTCAAATCCGATGAAGATGGCATAGGAGAACCCGCTACGGAGGGACCCTATAAATACGCCTTCGGTGGAGCAAATGACGGGCTCTCAGAAGATTTAAATGAGACATTTGAATTTATTAAGTTAGCTCAGGATTTAGGGATTGAATTAATATGTGTTTCAGGGGGCAGCCCTTACTATAATCCTCACATCATTAGGCCAGCTATATTCCCACCTTCTGATGGTTATTTGCCACCAGAAGATCCGTTACTGGGCGTGGCAAGACAAATTCATGTTACCGCTCAAATAAAAGCCCAATTCCCAGATATGTTGATTATTGGCTCTTCTTATTCTTACCTACAAGAATGGCTTCCGAATGTGGCTCAAGGTGTCTTGAGTGAAAATAAGGCAGATATGATAGGTTTTGGACGCATGGTACTAAGTTATCCAGAAATGCCGGCAGATATCATCAAAGGAGAGGTATTGAAGCGAAACAAAGTTTGCAGAACCTTCTCTGACTGTACTTCGGGCCCTAGAAATGGACTCATTTCAGGCTGTTTCCCTCTAGACCCCTATTATAAAGAAATGCCGGAAGCCAAAATAGTGAAGGAAATTAGAAGTAAGATGTAGCATTTAAATGATTTAATACATGAATGATTCAATCCTTAAAGAAGTGTATCGATTGAAAAAACTATAGCCTCTTAGCCGATAAAAGCTTTGATTCACTGTATCATGAGCTCATTATATCATTTCAATGACAAAATTCTAAAACAAAAAAGGAGAGATTCATGAAAGTAGCATTAGTAACAGGCGGAAGCCGCGGCATAGGTTTAGGAATAGCCAAGGCATTGGCAAAAAAAGGCTATAGTTTGGCCATAAATGGAGTAAGAGACGAAAGTAGCATATCTGAAACCATGGAGGCTCTAAAAGCCTTTGGTCAGGATGTTATATACTGCCAAGGAGATATTTCAAAAACCGAAGACAGATCAGCCATCATCTCAAAAACACTCACCCGTTATGGCCAATTAAACGTACTGATAAACAATGCAGGAGTAGCTCCAAAAAT
>Ga0075117_1000643_pt1 | contig 23328 bp, 17 predicted proteins | sample AntAceMetag02UKJ_FD_69789 | JGI IMG/M metagenome (GOLD analysis project Ga0075117, IMG submission 69789) | Saline lake microbial communities from Ace Lake, Antarctica - Antarctic Ace Lake Metagenome 02UKJ | ecosystem: Environmental > Aquatic > Non-marine Saline and Alkaline > Saline | place... | reverse complement strand
GGGGGCCTACAAGCATTTTTCTATAAAAAAGTGCCTTAAAACCTCAACTGAGAGTGGATTGGTTAGCTTTCTATCAGCTAAAGGTCGTTTTGTATCAGAAGTGCTGCAATGTGGGTTAAAATGCCCGAAGTTTTCGATCTTGAGGAAGCCATTACGCAAAAGAGTAATTCTGAGGAAGAAATTCCACACTATCCCTTCCTGAGAACGGAGGAACGACGTTTTAAGTCCTCTTCTATGTACATCAAACCAAATATATTTTATGAAAAAGTTATTGTTATTTTCCTTAGGACTAGTAGCCGTTAATTTAGGATGTGAAGAGAGCTCCATGAGCCCCGGAAATGAAAACGAGGCCATGGGGAATATTAGCTTTAGCATTACAGATGCTCCTATTGACGACTCAAGCGTATCAGCAGCCTTTGTGACCGTTACTGAAATTAAGGTAGACGGAAAAACGTATGAAGGGTTTCAAGGGCCAAAGACTATCAATCTTTTAGAATTGCAAAATGGCAACTCACTTAATCTGGGCAATTCTCAAATGGCTGCTAAGTCATATTCAACCATTGATCTTGTTATTAACGCCGAACAAGATGCCACTAATTCTGGGCCGGGTTGTTACATTCTTAAAACAGACGGAAGTAAAGACAAACTAGAACTTAATGGCTCCAATGATTTGGCAATCTCTCTTAAACCAAGTGATTTTGACGTGACCGAAAACGGCACTACCGAAATTATAATGGATTTTGACCTGAGAAAGTCAATAAAAAATGACGGTGGAAATTATTCTTTTGTTTCTAACAGCCAGCTAAAATCGGCTGTGAGAGCTGAAAACAAGAATAATACTGGAAACATAAAGGGAAAGGTCAACAACTATGCGGAAGCCAAATCCAATGTAGTGGTCTACGTATATAAAAAGGGTAGTTTCTCTGAAAGCAGTGAGGTAAACGGAAATGGAGGAGTTAAATATTCTAATTCTGTTAGTTCGGCCATGGTAGATGCGTCAGGAAACTTCACCTTGGCATTCTTGCCAGAGGGTAATTATGAAATTATCTGCGATAAACCTGAAAGTAGTAGTACTGGTGGACTAGGTATTAATACCCTACTTAACATCAGCAGCTCTACAGACTTAAGCAATGTGGGAGTAAATGCTAGTGCAGAAACAAGTCTATCTTTAAAACTAGAAATAGGTGGTATTTTAAACCTATGATAGCCACCACATACTAGCACTAATAAAACCCCAACTCGAGTTAAAAAGAGTTGGGGTTTTATTATACACTTTGGAAACTAATGGGACAATACCGCATGGCACTGTGTAAGTATTTCTACACTTTTTTGACCTCTATTAAGAGGAACACCCTTTTAAGTACTTCTAGTATAAATAAGACATCATGAAAAAGATACTTTTAATTTTAACCGCACTATCAGCTTCATTCTATTTCCAAAGCTGTACGTCAGAAGAAACTTCTAAAGATTCAAGTGAAATACAAGACGAGGCAATAGAAATGGAAGAAAATACAGCAACTTCCCAAACACCCGAGGCGATAGAATATAGCCAAGAAGCCTTTATCAGTGAATTTCCATTAGTAGATTCTGTGTTAAAATATTCAAGCGATGGCAATGTAAATTATCGTTTAACAGAAGAAATGGCACTTTTAGCTGAAGAGCTATCTAGTAACCTAGAAGGACAAGCCTCCGTATTACAGTATGGTGAAGGAGTTATCGTGGCATTGGATCAAGGAGACATCTTTGCTAAAAGTGAGATAGCCCTGAATGACAACTCAAAAGACATTTTAAGGCATTTGGCATTTAATCTACAGAAAAGGCCAGACACTTATATCATGGTGGCTGGAAGAGCCGATAGTGACGGAAGTATGGATAAAAACGATAAAATTGCCTACAAAATGGCAGCAGTAGCCGCTAATTATTTGTACGGTTGCGGTATTTCAGAAGATAGATTCTTTGTAGACAGCTACGGTGAAAAATATCCAGATTATAGAAATAACAGCAGGCTTAACAAGGATAGAAATAGAAGGGTAGACTTTTTGATAATTCCTTCTAACCAAATGCGTGAAAATGTAAGTAAATAATAACAAGCTGGTTAAAACCAAAAAAGGTCACTTCATGTCTTATGAGGGGAGCTTTTTTGTTGTTGTAAGGTTTAGTTATTCCCTTTTGATTTTTGCCACATCCTACTAAAAACAAGAAACAGTACTCCACAAAGTAACCAAGAAGGCAAAGTCACAAATGAAAGGAATACACCATACTGTATAGATATGAAATAGAACAGCCCAAAGCTTATCGCCCAAGCAAAAAACACCGCCTTATTGAACTTTATACCTGCTACTTCTGCATAATTTTTAACGATTCCAGCCTGCTTATGAAAAAAGTGCTCAAATACGATAACAGCACCAAAGGGTGCCAATATGAACCCATAAAGAGCCACAAAGCCTAATAATTTCATTGCGAAGGCTGGAAACAAACCCGCAATAGTAGCAACGGTACCTGATAAAATGGTCACCCAAAATGTAGATACTTTAGGCATGATAGCCTGAAATGCCAATCCTGCCCTATAGATCGTTGGATTAGCAGTAGTCCAACCAGCCAAGACCACAGCAATAATACCAAAGAAGCCGATGGCATTATGAGCCAATGGACCAGGAGCTACAGGTGGGGCTTCACCGTTTGACAAAAAGGCTTGTGCCTCTGGTGACTTCACATAAACGGCATATAATAAGGCCGCTGCTATCCATGCCATATAATGACCCACATACATACCAGCCGCAGTAGTCCAACCAGAACTTTCCTTTTTTGCGAATCTAAATACAGACAAATCTGACATACCAATATGCATCGCCGCATTGGCGAACCATGACCAAATGGTTACATGCCAGAAAGTATATTTCATTTGTCCTGGAAATGGCTCAGAACCTTCTCCCCAAATGTTCCAGAAGTCTGAAAAACTTTTAACATCCAATTGCATAAGAGCCACAACTCCACAAGCAATAAATGCGAGCACAATAATAGGAGACATCCAGTTGGCGGCTTTTGAAACCGTATCATACCCCTTAGAAGCAACCAAGGAAATTACCGCACCAATAATAATCACAAGAATGACCCACGTCATTCCATTTGGTGTGGTATCGGTTAGTTTTGGCATTTCCATATCAAAAGGAATACCGACCGCTGTTGCGGAAACAGTTATCATAGCCCCCGCCAGAAAACAAAACAAAATCCCGTTGGCCAAGTTATAGCCTGTCACCAATTTTTTGCCACAGATTTTTTCTAGTTGATAGTAAAGTGTTAACCTGTTTTCTACAGCGATTTTTGCCGTTAGATACCTCCAACTTAATACGGCCATAAGGTTTCCTAAGAGCAAACCCACAATCAGGTCAAAAGCACTCACACCCGCTGTTAAAAACAAAGGCCCAATCATGAATTCCGTTCCAGCAGCATGTTCGCCTGCGTACATGCCCAAAAAGCTTTTCCAACTTTTTAGCTTCGATTGAGGAACTGGTTCTCTTTCAAACTCTCCACCTGTAGCCTCTACAAGCTCATCATTTTTTAAAGTGTTTTGAATCATAGCATTTTGTTTATTTCGTGATCAGGTGTTTTGGCAAATCTTCAACTCCTTCACAGCACAGTTGATCCATCACTTGTTTGAATTGCGTTTTTAGCATAGATATGGTGTGGTCTCCACCTTTATTTCCTAGTGCTCCACAACCGTATAGAAAAGACCTTCCCATGAATGTAAACTTAGCCCCACTGGCCATAGCTCTTGCAATATCTGGTCCTGACCGAAGACCACTGTCCATCATTATTTCTATCTGATCGCTATATTTAGCGGCAATTTTAGAAAGTGAATTGATGGTAGATTCTGCGGCATCAAGCTGCCTACCTCCGTGATTAGAAACAATAATCCCATCAAAACCCATGCGTATGGCATCTTGGGTATCTTGCTCCGAGGCTACGCCTTTAAGCACTAGTTTACCCTTCCATTTATCTCGAATAGGCTTTATTCTCTCTTCGTTTAAACGACCAGAAAAGGTCTTGTCCATAAACGCCCCTAGTTGCTTTAAATTAAGTCCTTCAGGAGTGTAGGGCTTTAAGGTCTCAAAAGTGGGTTGACCATATTTTAAAGTATTCATAGCCCAAGTTGGGCTACCCATAATTTGCAGCATATTCTTAAGCGACATTTTAGGAGGTAGAGCCAGGCCATTTCGTATGTCTCTTGGGCGATATCCAAATGTGGGCACATCGCAAAGTAATACTAAAACAGGGCACCCAGCGGCCTCTGCACGGTTTATAATATCGTCACGCAATGCATCTTCCGCTGGATTATACAATTGAAACCATGCCTTGCCTTCCGTCAATTCACTGGCTCGTTCAATACTCATGGTAGTAACCGTACTCAGTATAAAAGGGATATTGTGCTTGAATGCCGATTTAGCCAAAATTTCTGGAGAATTAGGCCACATTAGTCCTTGAAGGCCAACCGGAGCTACGCCGAAAGGTGCGTCGTATTCTATTCCCAAGACCTTTGTCTTAGTAGAACTGATGCCATTATTGCGAAGATACCTGGGTTGCAATTGTACTTCACGTATCTCTGCGGTGTTGCGAGAAATACCCACGTCTTCATTGCATCCCCCATCTAAATACTCAAAGGCGAATTTAGGCATGCGACGTTTAGCTTTGTTTCTCAAATCGTCCATGGAGGGGTAACTAGAATTGATTTCGTTCGCCATAAAATTACTTATTTTGATATCAGCGGAATATGTTTTTTTAACGCGTAGTTTTTCTTTAAGAATTTGGGTTCCAAAGTTACATCGGAGATTACAATGGCCGCACCCAAAGCCGAGCCTAAAGAAGAGTCCGTGGTGCTCAGTTTCATGTTTGATAAATATAAGGAGAGTAGCTGAAGATATACTTCATTGTCTGTAAAACCGCCATCCACATATAGGTTTTCTATTTCCCCATTCCCTACTGCCGCCTTAATACTTTTAACCTGCAATAAGACCAACTCCAACATCAGCTGATGATAAGCATACTCAAATTTATCGTAGGGTATTTGTGTTTCACTTGGCATATCTTCAGAGGTCATACTGACCCATTTAAACATGTGAACAAAATCTTTCTTAATTTTTGAAAATATGTTTGAGTCAAATTTGACTTGCTTATGGTAAGCCTCAGGGAGATTAAAATGCTTGGACAGGCCCTTAACTTGAAGCTTGTATTCATTCCCAAGAAACAGACGAGAAACCTTCACCCGACTCCCATCCACTCTCATATTAAAAAGTCCATCATTTTTCAGATCCTCTTCACTGAGCATTTCCTTGTTAAAAGGATTTATCGATATACTCCAAGTACCTGTTGAAACCAATACAAATCGTTTTGAAATACTTCGGATATAGGGCAGTAAGGCGGAAGAACTATCATGTATTCCAGATCCTATTTGAATAGTCTTACCTTGATAATTAATGGGTCTAGTCTCTTTTGTAGACGTTATAGGAGGCAGCTTAGCTTGTATTCCTTCCTTATAAACCCATTCATGATAATCAGTTTTATCGAAGTCCCAAAGCATGGTATGACAACCAATGCTGGTGTATTCACTTACCGGAATTTCAGTAAAGAGATAGCTCAAATATTGAGGGAGATGTAAGGAATACTTTGTTTTTTTGAATACCTCAGGCTGCGTCCTTTTAAGCCAATAAAGATGCATTCCGGTATTTAACATACCTAATCTAGGAGACCCTGTTACTCTTGAAAGCTCATTTTCAGGGCCATATTTATCATAAAAAGAATTGTAAACGTCGTCCGCTAATGGCTTCATATAATTGTAAAGCGGGGCGACTACTTTACCATTTTCATCAATGTGAACCAAACTTGCTCCATAACATGAAAAATTCAAGGCCTCAATCTCATATTCAAGAGAATGGAGCATTTTATCAAATACTTCTTTAGCCCAGTTTTCTAGTGCTTCTAGATTTTCAGTAGGATATCCGTCCTCATCTTCAATTTCATCAAAACGAGTATACTCTCGATACACTTCTTGAAAATTCGAATCAAAAAGAAAAAACTTTTTATTGGTTCTACCAATATCGAATATAGCCGTTACCTTGATTTTCATTGTTGTCTAATTAAAGTCCAGTAGCTATAGAATTGGCCCCTCTTTCTTTGCTTAGATTTTCTCTAATTTTTAGAGAACGATATGCGTTTATTGGGCTTATTGCCCCGCCTCTATTAAACCTTGCTTTCTCTAATAAAGGCCTCACGTCTGTTCTATAGGCGTCTTGAAGGATTTCTTGGCACTTAACCACATCATGATTTTGCTGTGCTTCTGCTAACAAAGCTTGGTCTACCAGCAGGGCTTTAGCATATGCTTCCATGATAGCCTCTAAAGATTGTATTAAATCCTCCAGAGGATCTTTGATATTATGACTCGCGTCTATCATCCACGCAGGATAGGGGTTTTGAGGATTATTTTCCATCCCATAAACTAAGGCATTGAATATGAGAAATAAAGCATAAGGCTTTACACTCCCCACCGTGAGATCATCATCTCCATATTTACTATCATTAAAATGAAATCCGCCTAGTTTTCCTTTTAGCATCAAGGTTGAAACTATCTGCTCAATATTGGTATTTGGCAAATGGTGACCAAGGTCCACAAGGGTAAAGGCTTTGTCGCCGCAGGCATTAGCCAACATAAAAGAAGTACCCCAATCTTGAATTACGGTGCTATAGAAATTAGGCTCGTAAGGTTTGTACTCAATAAAAAGTTTCCAGTCGTCAGGGAGCCCTTTGTAAATAGCCTTTAGGCTATCTTCTGTATGCTGGAGTGCAGATTGAAAACTGCTTTGTCCAGGAAAACTAGAACCGTCGGCCAACCAAACCGTCAAGCTTTTAGAACCTAACTTATCCCCTATTTTTATCACTTCAATATTGTGTTCGATAGCCTGTTCGCGAACTGCTTTACTCGTGTTGCTAAGCGAACCGAACTTATAACTTTCCTTGGCGTTTTTTTGATCCTGAAAGGTATTGGAATTGACTGCATCAAAGACGATGTCATGAGAGTTTGCCAAATCCTTTATGGCAGCATAATCGCTAGGAACATCCCATGGAATGTGTAAGGAGACTGCTCCAGCGGTTTGTGTAAGTGCATGAAGAATTCCAACGTCATCTATCTTTTGCTCCAAACTAGAAGGCTCACCTTGAAAACCAAAACGTCCGAACCGCGTACCTCCTGCTCCTAATGCCCAGCTAGGTATGGCCACTTGAAAGTCTTGGAGTTTCTGAACAACAGCATTTACATCAGCACCATTTTTTGCCAGAATGTTAGCCAGAAAATCGAAACGTGCGTTATGCTCAGCAAACCCTTTTTGATTGCTGTCTGCTAGTTGGTTTTTATCTATTCTCATATAGGTTCAATTTATTGATAGAAAGTAAACTTCCATGGAGCTAAAAGGCTATGGAAGTTAAAAAAACAAACTCAAACAAACTAGCGTACAAATGCATTGGCCATTCCTCCATCCACATTAATAATGTTTCCTGTAGTTTTATCCAAAATCCCCACACAAGCAAAAACCCCATTGGCAATGTCTGCAGGATAAATGATTTCATTTAAAAGGTTACGTTTGGCATAGTGTGCTGGAAGTTCTTCTACCGTAATTCCATAAGCTTTAGCACGTCCTTCTGCCCAATCACCTTCCCATATTTTGCTACCAACAATAACTCCGTCTGGGTTAACCGTGTTCACTCGAATCCTATCACCGCCTAACTCAGCCGCAAGAAGTCTAGCCATATGCTGTTGTGCAGCCTTTGCCGTCCCGTAAGCCACATTATTAGGGCCTGATACTAAACCATTTTTACTGGCAATACTTATAAAATCACCCCCCAAACTTTGCTTTCGCAATATGTCAACGGCCTGCTTAGCCAATTCAAATTGACCTTTTACAAGAACATTTTGAAGAATATCCCAATCCTTTTCAGTGGTCTCTTCAAGTGGTTTGGAAATAGCCAGACCCGCACTGTGAACTACGATATCTACTCCACCAAATTCCAAACAGGTTTTTTTAAAAGTTTCTGCAATCGAGTCGCTTTTGGTAACATCACAAATGGCATAGCTCGCAGTATCTGTGCCAAATGTTGCCACGGCTTCTTTAAGTCTTTCTTCCGAAATATCGGTCAATACTACATTAGCTCCTTCAGCAGCTAATTTATCGGCTATTGCTTTACCAATTCCTCCACCTGCACCAGTAACCAGAGCGACTTTACGAGACAAGGGTTTTTCCTTAGGCATTCGCTGAAGCTTTGCTTCCTCTAGCAACCAATATTCGATATCGAAGGCTTCTTGCCTAGGCAATGAAGTGTATGCAGTAATGGCTTCCGCACCACGCATGACATTGATAGCGTTAACATAAAACTCATTAGCAACTCTAGTCGTCTGCTTATTTTTGGCAAAGCTAAACATACCAACACCCGGGTAGATAATAATAACCGGATTAGCATCACGAACGGCCGGACTATTGTCTCGTTTATGAGTATCATAATATGCCTGGTACTCTTTCCTGTATTGTTCGAATGCCGGTTTTAATTTATCAATAATTACTTCCGTATTGGAAAGATCTTCATTCGTATTTAGTTGAAGTACTAAGGGTTGAATCTTGGTTCTGAGAAAGTGATCAGGACAAGAGGTTCCCATGGGTGCCAGACGTTCTAAATCATTACTATTGATGTATTCAAGCACCACATCACTGTCTGTAAAATGGCCAATCATCCTGTTTTCAGAAGAGCACAGACCTCTTAGCATTGGCATCAATTGAGCAGCTTTCTCTTGGCGTTCTTCTTTTGGCAGACTCTCTACTTTTTTCCCTCCAAAGACACTACCATTTTCCTTTATTTTATTTTCAATATACTCCGAGGCCATTTCTATAACTTCAAGGCTATTTATATAGCATTCATAAGAAGTATCTCCCCATGTGAAAAGGCCGTGGCTACCTAAAACAATTCCTCTTATTCCAGGATTGTCGCTCAGGCATTTCTCCAACTGAAGTCCCAAGTCAAAGCCTGGCTTTTGCCATGGCACCCATCCCATCGTATCTCCCCAAATTTCTTTGGTTACTTTTTCGCTATCTTTTGCTGCGGCTACCGCAATAAGTGCATCCGGATGCAAATGGTCAATATGCTCAAATGGAAGCAAGCCGTGTAATGGCGTGTCTATAGATGGGGCTTTACTATCAAGGTCATAAATACAATGGTTAAATAAGCCTACCATGCGATCTTCATCGGCTAGGCCGCCATAAACATTTTTGAGATTTCTCAATCTTTCTGTATAAAGTCCAGCAATTCCGGCTTTAGTCAAAGTGCCAATATCACCACCTGAACCTTTGATCCACATGACCTCTACTTCTTCATTAGTTAAAGGGTCTTTCTCAATAGTCTTGCAGCTTGTATTTCCACCACCATAGTTAGTGATTCTTAAATCTGCCCCAAGAATATTTGAACGGTAAAGAAACAAGCCCACCTGATCATCACCTAACTCGGTAGCTTTCTTTTCATCCCAGAGGTAATCGACGTAATTAAAATGTTTTGTAGTATCTATCATGTGTATCATTTTCGTATTTGACACGAAATTATATGCTAAAAGAATATTTTCCATCCTTTACTGTACCATCTAAGTTAATCACGACTATGTTTTGAGACCTTTTAATATTTTACACTATAATACCTCTGCGGATGGATGGATCTCTTTAAACTTATTAAAATGGATGAAGGGTCTCGAATTCCTGTATAAAAACAGATTATAGATTCTGCCATTTATGGTTTCTCGTAAAAACCTTATGCCGGATGATAAAATCCATTCCATAAATTCCATTCTATAAAATATCTTCTCATGTGAGGCTCTTTAGAAAAGGCCTGAAAAAAGTATTGAAAAACGAAAAGTGGTTGCCTAAATCCGTGGGAAGGGTATTTAGCAGTGAAGAGGCTCTCATGACAGCAAAGGATGGGTTTTATTCCTGAAAAGCATAAGTTTGAAAATATTGATAAAAATTGTTCCTTTTTTTAGACTAGGAATTAATTCAAACAAGTAGCTAGATCATAAATTTATAAGAATGAGAATTTTAGTAATCGTACTGTTGTGCGTTCGCTTGTTTCCACTGCAAGCCCAAAAAAAACAAACCCAAAAACCCAATATCATCTTTATTTTGACGGATGACCAGCGTTTTGATGCTCTGGGCTATGCTGGCAATAAACTCATTTCTACTCCTGAAATGGACAAATTGGCCAAAGAGGGGACCTATTTTCAAAATGCGATGGTTACCACACCCATTTGTGCCGCAAGTAGAGCAAGTATCTTAACGGGAATGTATGAGCGAAAGCACAATTTCAATTTCCAGACGGGTAATATTCGAGAGTCATACATGATGAACTCATATCCTACCATTTTAAAAAAAAATGGCTATAAAACAGGATTTTATGGTAAATATGGCGTCCGGTACGATGGTTTAGAAAAACAGTTCGACGAATACGAATCGTACGACCGTAACAATGCCTTTAAAGATAGACGAGGCTATTATTTTAAAGCCATTGGAGAAGACACCGTACACCTTACCCGGTATACTGGCCAAAAGGCTATTGATTTTATTGATAGAGCAGAAGTCGACAAACCCTTTTGCCTTTCGCTCAGTTTTAGTGCTCCCCATGCACATGACCCTGCCGAGGACCAATATTTTTGGCAAAAAGAATCAGATGCCTTACTCCAGAACATGCAAATGCCGGGGCCTGAACTCGGAGAGGATGGCTTCTTTGAATCACTTCCAAAAATAGTGCGTGACGGCTTTAACAGATTACGCTGGACATGGCGTTATGATACCCCAGAGAAATACCAACATAGTGTAAAGGGTTATTACCGAATGATTTCTGGAATAGACCGAGAAATCGCCAAAATACGGGAAGAACTCAAAAAAAATGGGCTTGACAAAAATACAGTGATCATACTCATGGGAGATAATGGGTACTTTTTAGGGGAGCGACAATTAGCGGGTAAATGGCTACTTTATGATAATTCTATAAGAGTGCCCCTTATCGTTTTTGACCCAAGACAGGAGAAACAAAAAGACAGTGACGCTCTAGCATTAAATGTTGACGTTCCACCCACAATTCTGGCACTCGCTGGTGTAACATCTCCTGAAGGATGGCATGGTAAAAGTTTGATGCCGATTGTTGAAAACTCGAAGGAGGCCTTTGTTCGTGATACCGTTTTAATAGAACACATTTGGGAGTTTGAAAACATCCCGCCTAGCGAAGGAGTACGTACCAAAGATTGGAAATATTTTAGATACGTCAATGATCAATCTATTGAGGAACTCTACAATCTAAAAGACGATCCTAAAGAGATAAATAATCTAGCAAAAAAATCGAACTATGCTGAAAAGCTAAAAGGTTTCAGAAATAAAACCAATGAACTTATTCTTGAGTTTTCTGACGAATATTCAGAAGGACCAAGCAATCTGATTGTGGAGTGGATAAGGGATACTAAAGGAGTTGATATCATAGATAGCAAACCGGAATTTGGTTGGGTAGTGCCAGATGGTGCTGTTACTCAATCGGCCTATCAAGTATTGGTGGCTTCATCTGAAGAAAACATAAATAATAACATTGGCGATGTATGGAATAGCGAGCAAGTTCGTTCCAGCGGCTCCTCTGAAATTGAACACAAAGGCCAGACCTTGAAGCCAGGACAGACCTACTTTTGGAAAGCTCGTATTTGGGAACAAGACAATAGACTCTCGCGATATTCAATGAGCCAGTCCTTTAAAATGGGCGACTCCAAAGCGACAATCACAACTCCAAATAGTTTCCAAGTCGATAATATTAAACCTTCCGTTTTTGAAAAAAGAGGAAACACGTATTTTATAGATTTCGGAAAAGATGCCTTTGGAACTATTGATTTTACGTACGACGCGAAAAAGGAACATCTCCTAACTTTTAGAATTGGAGAACAATTGGTTGGAGAAAACATAAATAGAGAGATTCCTCAAAAAAGCCATATTCGTTATCAAGAAATTGAAATGATGGTTAAGCCTGGCCAAAGGAAATATCAAATCAAGGTAAAAGTAGATAAGAGAAACACGCTACCAGGCAAGGCATTGCCACTTCCAGACGGATTTCCAGTAATGATACCTTTTAGGTATGCGGAAGTAGACGGAGCACAGGAGCCATTAACAGCTGAAAATTTTATACAGTTGGCATACCATAGCTATTGGGATGAGGCTGCTAGTAGTTTTGGAAGTTCTAATAATATACTTAATCAAGTATGGGATATATGTAAATACACCATTAAGGCCACCACTTTCAACGGACTATATGTAGACGGGGATCGTGAACGAATTCCCTATGAGGCTGACGCCTATTTGAATCAATTAAGTCATTACACCACAGATCGTGAATACGCCATTGCTAGGCAAACCATAGAGTACTTTATGGAACACCCTACTTGGCCCACAGAATGGCAGCAACATGTAGCACTCATGTTTTATGCTGATTATATGTATACGGGCAATACTGAGCTCATTGAGAAATATTATGAGCCATTGAAATACAAAACACTTTATGAATTGTCTAACGAAGATGGTTTGATAACCTCTACCAAAATGACTCCAGAATTAATGGTCAATCTTGGGTTTCCTGAAAAAATGAAGGAGACTTTTAGAGACATTGTAGACTGGCCTTCAGCCGGCTGGGGTGGTGACCCCGCTAACAAAGGAGAGCGTGACGGCTATGTCTTCAAAGATTATAATACGGTGGTCAATGCCTTTTACTACCAGAACATGATAATCATGTCAGAATTTGCCAAAGCTTTGGGCAAAACCCAAGAAGCCGCGGATTTTGAACTTCGGGCTCTAAAAGCCAAGAAAGCGGTCAATGAGCAAATGTTTGACCCTAAACGTGGTGTCTATGTTGATGGCATTGGAACAGATCACGCTGCATTACATGCCAATATGCTACCACTAGCTTTTAATATGGTTCCTGAGGAACATATACAATCCGTTGTTGAGCATGTTAAATCTAGGGGAATGGCCTGTAGTGTCTATGGTTCTCAATATTTAATGGATGGCCTTTTTAATGCTGGAGCTGGGGATTATGCCTTAGAGCTTTTGACAGATACGAGTGACAGAAGTTGGTATAATATGATTCGAATAGGCTCAACGATGACCTTGGAAGCTTGGGATTTGAAATACAAAAATAACCTCGACTGGAATCATGCCTGGGGAGCAGTACCTGCAAATGCCATCCCACGAGGACTCTGGGGAATTCAACCTAAAACACCCGGTTTTGGTATTGCTTCTATAAAACCGCAAATGAGCGACTTGAAAAACAGCTGTATCGAAGTCCCTACCATTAAGGGAACAATCAAAGGAAACTATCAATATAAAAACCCGAGATTACAGGTGTTTGAAGTCGAGATTCCTGCCAATATGGTGGCCGAATTTGAAATAGCTCCTATCCCCGGAAAGGAATTGATGCATAATGGCAACAAAGTAAATGCTGCTTTTGGCTCGGTAAGTTTGACCCCTGGAAAGCATGAAATAAAATTGGTTATAAATTCTTTTTAAAAGAATTAGATTTTACAGAATTATGCTGGGCAAATCGATTATAAAAATAAAAAAAACACTATAATGAAAACATCAAGAAGAAGTTTTATTCAAAAAGCAGCATTGGGAACTTCTGCAGCCATGATGGGAGGTGCTACTAGCCTTTCGGCTAAGAGTTATAAAAAAGTGATAGGTGCCAATGATAGAATTCAAGTGGCTATTGCAGGTTTGGGTAGACGTATCAGTGCCATGTACACGCCCATAGCATTAAAAAGCAATAATGTAGAACTGCTTTACATGTGTGATGTGATGGAAAGTCAACGCGTTAAGGCAGCAAAGGAAATGGCAACACTATTGGACTATACTCCAAAACTTGAAAACGATATCCGAAAAGTACTAGAGGATAAACAAGTAGATGCCTTCTTTAACTTAACTCCGGATCATTGGCATGCTACGGGCTCTATTATGGCTCTTAAAGAAGGTAAGCACGTGTATGTAGAGAAGCCTTGCAGTCATAACATGGCGGAGAATCAGCTGTTAGTTGCGGCTCAAAAAAAATACGACCGCGTTGTGCAAATGGGAAACCCGCAGCGTTCAGCTGAACATTCTATTGAGATTATTAAGGCAATCCATAATGGCATTATTGGTACTCCATACAAAGCAGTGGCCTTTTTCAGCAACGAACGTGGAGAAGTACCCCACCAAAAATCTGCTGCCATTCCTAAAGGTTTAGATTGGGAATTATTTCAAGGCCCAGCGGTACGACGTGATTATACTTCTGAAACCTAGAATTACAATTGGCATTGGTATGGTTGGAATTATGGTACAGCCGAATTAGGCAACAATGGTACTCACGAGTTGGATGTAGCTCGTTGGGCATTACAAGTAAATTACCCAAATCACGTTTCTGTAGATGGCATTAAAACAGCCTTCGTCAATGACGGATGGGAAATGTATGACACCATGGAGGCCACCTTTAAGTTTGATAACAATACGACCATCAAATGGGATGGCAAAAGTCGAAATGGTTATTCAACCTACGGCGGTGGCAGAGGCACAATTATTTACGGCAGCGAAGGCAGTGTACTTGTGAACCGTGACTTGTACAAACTTTATGATAGAGAGGGAAACTTACTTAAAACAGTCCATTCCAAATATAAAGAAGGTGGTATTGAGCTTGGTGGAGGTGGGGGTATGACCTCTATCCATGTAGCAAATTTCTTTAACACCATTAGAGGCAAAGAAACCTTGCAGGCACCTATTGATGATGCCTCTTTCAGTATGGCATTAGTACATTATGGCAATGTAGCTTACAGAATTAATAAGAGTTTTGAGGTAGATCCATTAACAGGTAGAATGCTCGACCTTAAAGCATTAGAATTATGGGGTAGAGAATATGCTAAAGGCTGGGAGCCAAGTATTTAATCATTAGTAACATTAAACCGAATTATATGAAAACCAAGAACTTTCTATTTCTATTATTATTTTTCTTCACACTTGGAGGATGCACAAAAAAATACTCGGCGATTTTAGTCGAAGGGGAACTCCAAAAATGGCACAAAATTACCCTCTCTTTTATGGGTCCTGAAACTGATGAACTTGCCGAAGAAAACCCTTTTTTAGACTACCGTTTAGACCTGACCTTATCTAATGGTGACAAGACCTATGTAGTGCCTGGCTTTTATGCCGCCGATGGAAATACCGCAGAAAGCAGTGCTGCCTCTGGCAATACTTGGCAAGTACGATTTACCCCAGATGCAGTTGGAGAATGGGCTTATAAAGTTTCCTTTAAAAAAGGAACTGAAGTTGCTGTAACTAATAGCATTAATGAAGCCGAATCAGCAGGATTCATGGATGGCCAATCAGGAAGTTTTATTATTTCCGATTCCGACAAAACTGGAAAAGACAATAGGGCAAAAGGTCGTCTTAATTATGTTGGTGAGTCCTATTTGAAATTTGAGGAAACTGGCGACTACTTTATAAAACTTGGTGTAGACGCTCCTGAAAATTTATTAGGGTTTTCCGATTTTGACGAAGCCACCAATGCACTTGGCTTTTTAAAGCAATGGCAACCACATGCCAAGGACTTTCCCGAGGAAGCTCAACCTTTTGTTTGGCAAGCAACCAAAGGGAAAAATCTTTTGGGAGCTATCAACTATTTGGCCTCAGAGGAATTGAACGTATTTTCATTTTTGACTTTTAACGTAGATGGAGATGATCGCAATATTTTCCCTTATCTGTTGCAAAAGCCAGCCGCCGAATATGAGGCCTATGCGAGCGATAAGAAAAACAAAGAGGCATGGGAGACCTTTTTTCATAAAACTAGATTGGATGTCTCCAAGTTAGATCAGTGGGAACGTATTTTTGAATACGCCGAAACTCAAGGCATGTTTCTTCATTTTAAGACCAACGAAACAGAGACAGACCACCTTATGGACAAGGGCGTTTTTGGAACTGAAGGAAAATTATACTACCGCGAGTTAATTGCCCGTTTCGGGCATCACCTTTCCATGAACTGGAACCTAGGTGAAGAAAACAACCAGCCTACCGAAGAAGTATTAAAGGTAGCCAACTACGTGACCAAGTTAGATCCCTACGGCCATCACTTGGTCATGCATACTTTCCCAAATAAGGATGACCGCTATGAAGATTTTATCGGTGCTAAATCACCTTTAACTGGAGCTTCTCTACAGTTGAGCGATCAAGAATTTACTGATGTACATCCAAGAGTACTGAAATGGAGAGAAAAGTCCAACGCCACAAGCAGAAAGTGGGCTTTATCAGTAGATGAACCTGGGAAAGCAAATATAGCCTTACTCCCAGATGATGAAGATATTGAACACAATTTGGCCCGTGAAAGAGCCTTGTGGGGTACGCTAATGGCAGGAGGTTTTGGGGTAGAATGGTATTTTGGCTATGCCAGTCCTCATTCAGATTTGACTTGTGAAGACTTTAGAAGTCGAGATCTATTCTGGGATCAGAACAGATACGCCTTGAATTTCTTTAAAAATCACATTCCCTTTTGGACAATGAATCCTGCGGATGACCTTATAAAAGGTGACATGGCCTACTGTTTGGCTCAAAAAGACAGCGTTTATGCCGTATACTTACCTATGGGGCAAGAAACAAGCACTATTGATTTAGGAACTTCGGGGGATGAGTTTTCAATTCATTGGTATGACCCAAGAAACGGGGGTGACTTACAGGAGGGAACCGTTAAAACAGCGAAAGCAAATGGTACAGTTTCCTTAGGTTATCCTCCGGCAGAGCGAAAGAAAGACTGGGTAGTTCTACTTCAGATAAGCAAATAGTGGCTGGAACAAATGAAATTCCTAATTGAATAAAAGTTTGAGCAGATGACAAAATTAAAACGTTGAAACTTGCTGCTAATTTTAGCAAATGGCTCACTTACAATGTTTTTTACGAGGAGAGCCATAAATCGAAAAGCCAAATTTGGTGTACATTTTAACCGATCAATGGAGGTCTTCAGCAATTGGATACTCTGGGAATCCTGATGTAAAAATGCCAAATCTTGACAAGTTTGCTAAAGAGACGGTTAATTTTCAAGTGCGGTTTTCGGTTACTCCTGTGTGTAAGCCGTGTCGTTCAAAACCATAAAATAAACTAAGGTTTATGCTTATACAGATATTTGATATTGCAAACATTTATAATAGGTAGGATAGCTATTCAGAGGGCTATCTTTCTGCTCATAACTTAAAGAAAGAATCCAATAAAAAGTTGAAATCAATTCTGTCTTCTAAAAAACAAAATCAAATGCCAAAAACCTTCATTAAAGTAATCGCAGTTTTTTGTACTATCGCTTTTAACTTTTCTGTTTATGCTCAAAAAGAGTATATCAAAGCTTCTATGGAAGTTAAGTCTAAGGAATGGACTCCTATTTTAGATGAAGATTTGTCTGAATGGGAAGTATTTACTGGAGTCCCAGAAAACACCATAGAAAATCTTCCAAAAGGATATAAAAAGGCTACTAATGGAAAGAACAAAGAGCCAATAGGACTAGATGACCCCATGTGTATCTTTAAAGTTATAACTGATGAAAATGGCGAACCAATTTTCCACATTTCCGGAGAAGTATATGCAGGCCTCAATCAAAAAAAGCCTATTCAAATTATTACTTGACCTTACTTTTCAAATGAGGAGAAAACAAATATGAGCCTCGTCTAGAAAGAAAACGTGATAATGGGTTGCTGTATCACTGCCAAGAGGAACATGGAGCTTTCTGGAATGTTTGGAAATCGAGTTTAGAATTTCAGATTCAAGAAGGTGATTTCGGCGATTTATACAAATTGGCAGGAACTAGAGCCAAAGTAAAGGTTAATAAGGATCAAAGCTGGAATCCTAAATCTGAAACAATTAATAATGGCATCCGTACAATAACATCTGTGGATGCTGAGAGTCCACATGGCGAATGGACTCGGGTAGATCTGTATGTTATTGGAGATAAGGCAGTCCATGCAACAAATGGTAAAGTTGTACTGGCTTTATCAGAGGCAAAAGCAAAAGATGGTACAGTACTAAATTCAGGTCAAATTCAATCTGAAAATACAGAATGTTATATGAAGGGTATCAATATTCGACCGATATCAGAATTTCTGAAAAAGATACAGAAACAAGCAGGTTTTACCAGATAGCATACATTTTTGGACCCTTTATACTTCTAATATAAATGATAGGTTCATTGAGTTTAAGATTGGCTTTTACCAAAGAGAAGGTCGGTTTCATTAATGCATAGTCATAAATGTATCCTACTAATCTATACTACACCCAACTCTAGACCAAGCATAATAGGGTGTAGAGGTTCAGTGGGTAATCTCGACGCTTATCCTTAATTCTAAAGACAGAACTGTCATCATCAATTAGATCATAAAAGAAGCGTCCCTTTGGTGTAAAATTGTCCGAAATAAATAAAAACACAAAGGCGTGGTCGGTCTTTTAATAACCATATCACCTTTACAGATTAGAGGGATTCGGCACTTTATCCTAGCGACCTAAATTGAAAACTAGGGTCAAGCATATATAAACTGTCGCAAGACCATAAATCACCCTCAGGATAGGAAAACAGATAGGTTGCTGGCCCAACCCATTCTGCACTTCAGTTTCATTTTTCAAGGGACTTTTCACTTAGAAATTTGAACTCCGATTGGTCCTTTTGGTGGGCCCCAAAATTATAATTACTTAATTATCTCGGCAGCTTAACAAGTAAAAACAAATACTGGAAGCTCGAAATGAGCTCCCAGTATTTGTCTAATTAGGGATTTTCTACCCTTGCGAGTGTAACCCAATCCAGTTTCTCTAAAAATTGGTGACGATTTGGTAATAAATTGGCATTCCAATAGTGATATTAATCGGGAATGTTACTGCAAGAGCCATAGGAAGATATAATCCAGGATTCGCTTTTGGCACTGTTATTTTCATAGCAGCCGGTACCGCTATATAAGATGCACTGGCCGCAAGCACTGCAAAAATAAACCGACTTGATACATCTTCCGTAACCACATGACTTAAAAAGCCAACTATGGAGCCATTGATTAAAGGAATTAGAATGGCAAAGGCAAAAGGAAACCAACCCTTAGAAAGAAGCGAATTTAACTTCCTACCGCTTACAATACCCATATCCAATAAGAAAATTGCCAGAAACCCTTTGAAAATATCATCCGTAAATGGCCTTATACCCTCTGCCTGTTTATCCGAAGCCATAAATCCTATCAGTAAACTTCCCATAATAAGCAATACACTCCCATTCGTTAAGGAATGCTTTAGTGCATTTCGCTTTTTTATGCGTTCATCACTGGTTTTATTACTTATTGAAATTAAAATTAGGCCCGCGATAATAGCCGGCGACTCCATTAAAGCCATAATAGCCACCATGTGTCCATGCATGGCCATTTGCATAGATTCCAAATAAGACACCGCCGTCACAAAAGTTACGGCACTTACTGAGCCATATGCCGCCGCAATAGCTCCCGCATCAAAAACACCTAGTCGTTTCTTTAGAATAAAAAAAGTATATACAGGTATTAGAATAGCTATAGCCATACCAAAAAACATGGACAATAATACCTCTGAAGTAAACCCTTCATGAGAAAGCTCTTGCCCACCTTTAAAACCAATAGAAAATAAGAGATACAATGAAATAAACTTGGAGGAGTTAGTTGGAATCTCCAAGTCGCTCTTTAAATAAACAGCAATAATACCTAATATAAAAAAAAGTAATGCAGGGTTCGTAAGGTTGTCAAAAAGTAAGTCTAGGTTCATTTAATTTATTTATAAATAAATTTAAACAATTTGAATGGAGCTATTAATTGTGACTAAACGCTCTTCTTTATCTGCGTTTTCAAGAAATTCAGTTATTTCAATTTTGTCTTCCCTAAGTCTCTTTAACCTTTCCAAGGAACGATGGTCTTTGTTACCAAACCGCTCTTCATGGCTAAACATTTTTTTGTAGTGAAAAGAGATTTTATCGTCTAGTAAATTAAAGAGTATCTCTCTAGCATCTGCTGCATTAAACTCCCCTTCTATCAATTTGAATTCATTCATAAGAATATGTTTTAAATGGTAAATGAAACTGTTTATCACCGATAACGCAGTCTGTTTTGACTAGCTATTTTGTGTTTCATCTGCAAAAGTACCTGCCCTATTTCATTTATTTTTATTTATGTTTGCAATAGAAAGCATAAATACTTTTTATGAATTACACATTAAATCAACTCAAAATATTTCTTGCTATTACTGAACACGAAAGTGTTACAAAGGCATCTGAAGAACTTCATCTTACCCAGCCGGCGGTAAGCATACAGTTGAAAAACTTCCAACTACAGTTTGATATTCCACTTACAGAAACGATAGGCAGAAAAATTCATATCACAGATTTTGGATATGAAATAGCCGAGGCAGCTAAAAACATTCTGGAACAAGTAGCTAGAATTAATTATAAAACAATGGCGTTTCAGGGTCAGCTTATTGGTAAACTAAAAATCTCGGTAGTGTCAACTGGGAAATATGTCATGCCCCATTTTTTGGCCGATTTTATTATGGAAAACCCTGGCGTAAATCTTATTATAGACGTGACCAATAAAGGCAAAGTGATAAAGAGCCTTGAAAATAATGAGGTAGACTTTTCATTAGTTTCTGTACTCCCAACTGGTCTCAATTGGGAAAGTATATCACTCTTAAAAAACAAGTTGTTTCTGGTTGGAAAAGAAATTGTAGACAATCAAAACCGAAAAGACAAAGAGCTTTTTGAGAACTTGCCTCTTATTTATAGAGAAAGAGGTTCTGGCACCAGACATGCAATGGAGTCTTACATAAAACAAAACAATATCGCCGCCTTAAAAAAACTAGAACTAACTTCTAACGAAGCGGTTAAGCAGGCTATCCTAGCGGGTATGGGCTATTCCATTATGCCTTTAATAGGACTTAAAAATGAGCTCTTGAATAAAGAACTTCAAATTATCCCGATAGAGAATCTTCCCATAGAAACCACCTGGCAAATGATTTGGCTCAAAGGCAAAAAACACTCTCCCGTAGCCGAAGCATATCTGAAATATATAAATGAAATGAAGAATGAAATAGTAGAGCGAAAATTTAATTGGTATGAGAATTTTCAGATTAATTAGAGAGCTAAAAGGTAACTCCATCAAGTCTTCACCCGAGTAGACCTCTCATTATAAACTCTTCAAAAGGCTAAATATCAAAAACAAACTTACGCCAGTGGCACAATTTAAATCGGAATATCTAACAATTACAACCAACCTAAAAGCATTGCAGAGACTGCTTTTCATTAATCTTTAATAAACAAACGCTGTTAGACCATCCCTGATATCAATAAGCTGATTACTCAAAAGCACCCTTATTGGCCTCTCTGTCTTTCTTTTTAAATATTTTAAGAATTGACCATATTCCATGCCACGTCTACGGTATAAGTTCATCTCGCTTGAATAACTGAAAATTCACTCCTCTTAAACTTGTTGAGAAGAACTTGTAAACGTTGGATTTAATTCAAATGACTTTGAACTATCATTTCGGCTATGCATACCCTTGGCCCCAAATGAAATTAACAGGAAATTGCAAAACATTCCGACACATTCAAATCCCCCACGCCATTATATGGGGCATGTTAATAGTTTAGGCCTATTTCCCTCAAGAAGCTATTGTACACAATCAAGCTTAGAGAATAGGATTGAAACCAAACGAAATTGTCACCAATTACTTAGAACTCCACCTAAGCGATGAATAGACAGACTTTCCGTCTAAACAAATAACATGGCCTTTCAGTCCTTTTGATTTATTTTGAACAATGGAGGGTATTGCAGCTTTTCCATATAACTCAAATTTTGAAATGCAAAAGCACTTTCTTCTATTAACTCTTCATTGAAAATTGTGCTTGCAATACTAAACAAAGGTTTCGTTTCCGTTTCAATAGCTCTTTCTGGACCTCCTTCGGTAATCTGCTTACAGGACCATTTTCCCTTTCCCTCTGCAAATGGTCTAAGAAATTCAAATGCCTTTTTCATACTCCTCCCGTCGTCTGTGGAATAATTCCATAAGTCGTCTACTCCTAGTGGCATTCCCATTTCAGCCACAAAAGTCATTATTCTCAGATTCATTGAAGAATAATGTATTGACTTTGTGCGTCCTAGTTCTTTTGGTTGTGTGCCATCAGGTTTTATTTGGGTCGCAATTCGTTTTATTTTAGCAGCTTCTAATCTACTTTTAGCCTCATCGTTTAACCCTAAGTATCGGGCAAGGCCTACTAATTGATAATCATAACAAGTCGAATGATTTTGCTCCCCGTTGTCATTCTCAATACCCATTTCATTTGTTTTGACCCAAGTATAATAACTCAAAAACCAGGTGTTTAGAACCTGCATTTCTTTTTCATTTAATAAATCCTTTGCAGCTAGTATTTGTATGGTGTTCACAACAGTAGAAATACTTCTCCATTCAATCATCCCAGCACGTCTTCCTTCAAACTCTCCAGGAATGCCTTGTCCATAATTTATATTAGGATTCACTTTAGTGGCATCATCTATAAACCAAGATTTTATGATGGACTTGGCCTTATTAGCATATTTAACATTATCTGAAAAATAATAGGCCATAGATAAATTATCTAAGGCATAAAACATTTCACTTAACCGAACCTTATCGGTATTATCTCCTCTGGTCATTGGGTTGATTTCTCCATCTCGCACAATCCAAGGAAATCCATCAGCTGTTTCTAGATTGGGCCATCTATATGGAGCTATACTCATATAATCGTGCAAATCGCCACTTGGTGGTGTTTGAGTTTTATTCGTAACAGGATTGGTTTCTTTTGTAAGCTCCAAATCTGCTATTACTAAAACTTCATTATAGGCTTCTTTAATGAAAACATCTTTTTTAATTAAGTCTTTTACTTTTTTCAAACGTCCTTCATTCAAATAAATCAAGGAGTTGTTCTGATTTACGGATTGAATCTGGCTTGTATTTTCACTAAGGTCTTTACTAGTTTCTTGTGCAGAAATTCTCAAAGAAATTAAGGAAAAAGAAAAATATAATAGATGCGTTTTCATTTTAATAACCATGTTTTTTTGTAGCATTTTAATGTTTTTTTAACTCTCTTTTGTTCGATTCTAAACCGGATTTAAGGTTTCAGTTTCCCAGTGGGATATTTAAATTGATTGAATTAGGCACTTAATATATGTTGTTAACATGGATATAATAAGCTGATAATTAG
>Ga0075117_1000636_pt1 | contig 23407 bp, 19 predicted proteins | sample AntAceMetag02UKJ_FD_69789 | JGI IMG/M metagenome (GOLD analysis project Ga0075117, IMG submission 69789) | Saline lake microbial communities from Ace Lake, Antarctica - Antarctic Ace Lake Metagenome 02UKJ | ecosystem: Environmental > Aquatic > Non-marine Saline and Alkaline > Saline | place... | reverse complement strand
CAATAAGGCCTATTACTTTTAAAAGAAAAACTAACGCCAGCAGCAACTAACCAAAAGAAGCGTTGAAGTTCGCCGATTAATAGTTGTGCTCCCAATAAACTTTGGTGCGTATAGACAGTTTTCCGTTCCAAATTACCACCTTATTGGAAGCTGTAAAACATTGGGAAAAACAATAATTATGTCAAAAGATAAATTTATTCAAATAGCATCCAAGATTATTGAAAATGCTGAATCCCTATTCGCGGATGCTAAATTATTGGATAGGAATGAAAGAAAAGCAAGGGCATACACTCTATATCAGTTATCAATTGAGGAAGTGGGAAAAGCTGTCCAAGCTGTTTTATATTTGGTGAACAAGTGGTATGATTCGCAAGAAAAGATTGATGAATTTTTCGGAAATAGTTTTTTCAGGAATCATAAGGCTAAGACATTGAAGTCAAGAGGGCTTGATATTCTTGTTGCTGAAGTGGTTGCTATGGGGAAAAGAGAAATCGCTTTAAAAATCCTAAATGAATCTATTGAAGGATCAGAAAAAATAAATGAGCTTAATGATATGAAGAACCACAGCCTTTACACTTCTGTGGTTGATGGAGTTGTTAAGAGTCCTTCTGAATTAATAGTAAATGATGATTTAAACAAAATTAGACTTGTTTCAACCGCTCGGTTAAATGCTGGCATAGCATTCGTAGGTATTTATTTGAATAATATAGAGGAAGCAACATCATATTTTGAAAAAAATCCAATTGAGGAGATCACTCCTGAAGAGATGGCAAAAGACTTTTGGAGCAAGTTTTAAAATTAGATTCCCCCAAGCCGAGTCTCGCCAAAGCGGACTCACTGCTGTACTAGGTCTTTTTGACCTAGTACAATTGTTGATAAGTTTTCAGACCTTTAGGAGAAATATACTACCAATCTTCTACAACAATGTGATAGCCTTTCTTTAAGGGATTTACTATTGGAGGCGATGGCATTTCAACCAATACTAGACCTCTATTTTGTGTATAATTAGAAGCTACTTGAATATATATATTCAGAGGCTCTATTGACGCCCCCGCTCTAACTGGATTCATATGAATATAGCGGAACGCCGCCCGATTTATCTTACTCCACATAAATGCATCACTAAAAACTTCCTCGGGATGATTATTTTTTTACCAAAATTGAAACTTCTTCTAGCTTGAATGAAAATTGGCAGCAAACTCAAAACGTTTAAGCATCCATTCTGAACGAGATTCTGGCCCTTCAACAATTCTTTTGATAATCACCTGTGCTGTATATTTCTTAAAATCTCTAATTAAATTTGATAACTCTCTTTTTGATGATTGCATAATTATGTGGATGTGATTAGTCGGGGCGGCCAACCGCATTATTACGTAGGCATAAACATCCATTCCTTTCTCTTTTTGACAGAATATCATCCTCTCAATAAGAATATCCCTGTAGTCTTTTCTAGTAAAAACATCAACCCAATCAACGACCGTAAAAGTCAAGAAATGTAATGCTCCTTGTTCTCTGATTAGATAACCTCCTTTGGTTTGCTTCTGCTCCACATTTATAAGTTAAGAAACTACTTCTAAATACCGGTCTGAAGATCGAGTAACACCCGTACAAGGCCTAAAAGACCTAGCACGGCGGACGGCTTACTCCCATTAAACCTTCTTAGGTGTGTCTTGAAGACCTCACAGAACAGGGGCAGACAATTGTCGGATCGAGCGGCAGCCGAAGACTTGTTATAATACCACGAAAGTACTAATCCCCAAAAAAACGAGCTTGGCTCAAGTGGCTTACTCCCTAGCCAAAAACCATTTCCTATGTGGATTCTGAGATTTTTTAAGCCATTATTTCAATTTCGACTAAATTTTAAATAATGTCAACTCCTCCTAGAGTTCCCACAAGTGCTACCACCTTGGGTAAATTTCTATTTGCATTTACTTTTTAGCCATAAACTGTCGCCAATCCTCTTCATCAATATATCCTCCATGTAACGGACCAAGACCTAGACGAGCTGGTACAGCTACTCCTATAGTTATGGGAATTCCACTCTTTGGATTGTTCTATTAAATAACTAAATTAACCAGTAAAGGCACACACAATCCTACAGGTTGTATTAAAACCCATCAGATACAAAAAATTCTTAGCGAGATAAAAATTGAAAACTTAATGAAAGTACTTCACACTGCTGATTGGCACTTAGGACATAGACTGCATGAACATTCTCAAGTAGAAGAACAAACCTTATTTTTAAATTGGCTTGAAAACTACATTGTTGGACAAAAAGTGGATGTACTCTTAATTTCGGGCGATGTATTTGATAATGGTGTTCCTTCAAACCAAAGTTTGGAAATGTATTATAACTTTTTAGTGAGGCTAAATAATACAACTTGTAAGTCTATAATTATTACTGGTGGAAACCACGATTCCCCAGGAACTTTAAATGCTCCAAAGCATATTTTAAATGCCTTATCGATAAAAGTAGTTGGCAAAGCTACTGAAGATATTAAAGAGGAAGTTTTTGAAATTGAGATTAAAGGCGAAAAAGTAATTATTGGTGCTGTTCCTTATTTGCGTGATGGTGATATCAGACGAGCGGTTGCAGGTGAATCGTTTGAAGAGTTGACCGATAAATACAAAGCCGCATTAATCAATCATTACGAAGCACTGTCAGAGCAATGTCAATGGATAAATATAAGCAAAGCCCCTGTAATTGCAATGGGGCATTTGTTTGCAACAGGAGGTTCGGTTTCTGAAAGTGAACAAAATATTTATGTGGGGACATTAGGTCATATCAGTGCCGCAGATTTCCCAGCTTACTTTGATTATATCGCTTTGGGACATTTACACAGGCCACAAATAATAGGAGGAAACGATAAAGTAAGATATTCTGGATCACCACATATTCTAAGTTTTAGTGAAATCAAGTACGATAAAAAAGTAATCATTTTAACAATTGAAGATAATAAAATCAGTAACATTAAGGAGGATGAAGTTCCGCGTTTTAGAAATTTTTTTAAACTCGAAGGTACAATTGAGGAGTGCATCAATCAGTTTCCAAATGTCATTTCTAATCTTTACGAATTAATACCTTGGGTAGAAATAGTTTTAAATGAAAACAATAACATCAATACAGATAATTTAAAAAAAGCTGCTGAACACTATTCGTTTGATATACTAAAAACGACTTTGAAAAACCAAAGAAGACATAAAGGCATTGAGGAATTGCTAGAAGAAACCAAATCCATTAAAGAACTATTACCAATTGATGTTTTTGAGCTAAAATGTGAGGAAATAGGCTTTGATTTAAAAGAAAGACCAGAAGTATGGGATGCTTTTAATGAAATTTTACAATCCGTTAAAAGTCAATAAGAACAGGTAGGTATGAAAGTTTTAAAAATCGAATTGCAAAATCTGAATTCATTGAAATCTGACTCCCCTATTGTTATAGATTTCGAAAATGAACAATTTAAGGACGTTGGATTATATGCTATAACAGGATCTACTGGAGCCGGAAAAACTACGATTTTAGATGCCATAACTATTGCGTTATATCATAGTGTACCACGTTTTAATGATTCAAAAGGTACTTTGATTGATGTAGTGAGTCATGGAGCAACTGATGCACTTAGTAGAGTCACTTTTGAAAATGATAATATAGTTTACGAAGCGTTTTGGGGGCTTCGTTTAGCTTCTAAGACTGGGAAATTCCTCATAAATCCTCAAGAAGAAGTTAGACTAAAGAATCTTACAACTGGTACTACTTTAGCACAATTAAAAAGGTCTGTAATTGAAGAGGTTATTAAAGTAACTCAATTAGATTATATTCAGTTTTTAAGATCTGTAATGTTAGCTCAAGGTGAATTTACTTCATTTTTAACAGCTAAAGGCCCTGAAAAAGGAAGGCTATTAGAACAAATTACTGGTGAACAGATTTATAAAAAAATTGGTCAGGGTATTTTAGACAGAAAATCCATTGAGGATAGTAAATTACGTGAAATACAATCTAGGATTAATTCTGATGATGTTTTAAGTGAAGAAAGAAAAATTGAATTAACTCAAAAAAATAAAGAACTTGATGTTGAAATTGTAACATCAGAAAAAGAAATAAGAACCATTCAACTGATTGTTGATTGGTATGTCAAATCCTTGGAGTTATTTAATCAATCTGAAAAGTTAGAAGAAGAGTCGAAAGAAGTGAAAATCTATGTTGAAAGCCATAAAAATGAATTGGTATTATTGGATTTAAACGAAAAGGCAGAACCGTTTAAAGAGCTGATTCAGAATTTTAATAGAAATGAGAAAAATAGTGTTGAAAAATCAAATCAATTAAAAGAATTAGAAGACCAATTAACTCTGCTTAAACCAGAGATTGAGCTTTTAACTGAGCTTTCTAAAAAGCAATCCGCTGAATTAGAAACAGCAGAAAAAGACTTTGCTGCTTGGTTGCCTAAATTTGATTTAATTACAAAATTAGATGGTCATTTAAAGAATGAAGCTGGCAACAAACAAAAATCAAAAGAGAAATTAGATGAATTAAATCTGCTGGTGAAGTCATCGCAGGGTGAAAAAGTTGAATTATCTAAGGAGTTAAATGAAACGGAGCTAAAAGTTAAAATTAATGAACGCTATGTAGTTCAAAACAAATTCTTAAAAGAGGTAGATTCTGAAATATCTAATTGGACAACAGGTTTAACTACCCTAAAAGGAAACAAAGAAACATTAAATGAAAACTCTTCATTTGTTACTCATAAAAAGAAAGAAGTAGAGAACACTACGGCAGAATTAACAGAGAATAAAAAACTCCTAAGCAATAAGGCAGCTGAAATCGAGAAAATCGAAAAAGAAATCGTTGCTATTAACGAGCAACTATCAAAAAACAATATATCGGATTTATTAGCGGAAAAAGATAAGCTTTCGTTTACTGAATCCAACTGGATACAACTCAAAAACTTCTCAGAAGAAACGGCTAAAGAAGAAAAAGAACTTGAAAACATTTCCGCTCAAAAGAAATCATTCTTTGTTGAATTAAAGTCTACCAAGAACCAAATAGAGGAGGTTAAAAAACAAATTAGTACTCAAGAAAAGTCAGTTGCTGATGCCGAAAATATTTTAAATTTAGAGAAAAGCATTTCTAAATATGAAGACGATCGTCAAAACTTAATTAAGGGCCAACCATGTGGTTTATGTGGTTCAGAAGAACACCCTTATGCTGCAAAGCTAGAATATATAGGTGTCTCGAAATCTGAACTTGAACTTAAGATACGAAGAGATAAATTAAAAATACTGCACGATTCAAAATCTGAATTAGATAAGAAGGAGGTCAAATCAGCTACAAGAATTGACAGCATGACACAGCGAATCAGTGCAATTACAGAAGAGTTAAGCGGAATTCAATCAAAGGCAAAATTATTAGCTATTCATTGTGAATTAACAAATCTAAGCAAGATCCATATTGAATTGAATCTATCTTCTCTGAAGATAAAAACACTAGGTGACAAAATAATATTTGCACAGAAATCACAATCTAAGAAGGATAAATTGTCGGAGACTATTAAAGTGCAAAACCAATCTATTGACAAACTAAAAACAGAAGACGCTAGACTTGAAGAAAATATAAAAAATGCAAAAGCCGAAATTGAGACCAGACTAAAGTCCATTGATGCTTTAACCAGAATATGTACTAATCTAGAAAATGACTTAAAAGCTAAATTGTCGAAATTCAATTATGAATTGCCATCTATTAAGGATACATACTCCTTTATTCAAAAGATTGAAGAAACAATCGTTAAATTCAATAAAACTCAAAAGAATTTGGATGCTCTAAAAGCAAATATAAATGTGCTGAATAATAGCTTGGACAATATTGAAAAGCAATTAGAAACACATTCAAAAACACACAAGGATTACACAAAAACCATTAGTGAATGTGAAACCAAATCTGCTCAATTAAAAACAGAGCGTATAGCCATTTTAGCTATCGAAACTACTGTAGATAGTAAAAGGGAAAGTTTACAATCTTCAAGTAAGCAATTATTCAAAAAAGTTGAATCCAGCAAAAAGGAGTTACAAAAATTATTAGATTCTAAAACCGAAAAAGGAGCTTTAAAAGTCAAAAATGCCAAAGAACAAAAGGATTTATCTGATGAATTAAGCACTTTACAAGCATCCCTTCATTCGCAGATAAAAGATAAAGACTTTGATTCTAAACAAGACATTGAAAAGGCTTTGTTAGCTAAGGAGGATAAACAAAAATATACTCAAAATAAAGAGCGGATAAAAGAGAAGCAATTCAAGTTGCAAACTTTAAAAGAGACAAATCTAAAAGCCATAGATGGTTTGAATAAATCTAAAACATTCCATATTTCCGAGGCCGAAAGTAAATTGGCTTTAGAGCAATTAAAAATCAAAAAGGATGGTTTTTCAACCGATAAGGGGAAGATTTTTGAAGCTTTTAGAAAAGACCAAGAGATTAGAGATAGGAATAAAGAAATTTACAAAAAGATTGATGTCCAAGCAGAGATTTGTACTGTTTGGAAAGAGCTATTTAAAATTATTGGTAATTCGAAAGATGCCTTTAATGTATATGTCCAACGTTTAACGTTAAAACAGTTGCTAGATCTGGCAAACGTGCATTTATACAAATTAAACAAGCGTTATTCCTTAAAAATGGAGCAGGATTACAAACCGAAGGAAGAACTCAATTTTAATTTGATTGACCATTACCAAACCGACCAAGCCAGACTGGTAGATACATCAAGCGGTGGAGAAAAGTTTATTATAAGTTTAGCATTGGCTCTAGGTTTATCAGATTTAGCCAGTAAAAACGTTAAGATAGACTCTTTATTCATTGATGAAGGTTTTGGAACATTAGACAAAAACACCTTAGAAACAGTAATCTCTACCTTAGAAACCTTACAATCGCAAGGCAAAATGATAGGAATAATATCTCATGTAGAGAATTTAAAAGAGCGAATTCCCACACAAATACAGATAACTAAGAAGAGTAATGGAGTGAGTATAGTTGAGATGTTGTAGAAAGTCTGTGCGACATATTCCCCTGAGCAAGTGTATCTGGAGATACATTAGCTAGTCATAGACCTTTGTAATCAAAAACTATTATGAACAAAGTTGGCAAGAGGTTTTTGACGATTCCCCCCTAGAAGAGGTCCCGCCAAAGCGGACTCTGCTTAACAGCATAAATATAATAGTTTCTCAAAAAAACACTATTTCACCCAAAATTACCCAATCCTCCAATTAGTCTAAGATTCAGAATTTTAACAAGACGCTCAACATCCTTTGGCTAAAGCCCTATTTTTACAAGACATTTCAAAAATCAACAAAACATGAACGAAGTATATATTTTAGGAGCAGCCAGAACAGTTATTGGAAGCTATGGCGGTGTACTTGCCAGCGTACCGGCTGTGGAATTTGGAAAGAAAAGTGTGAAAACCACCTTAGAAAAAAGTGGTATAGCTAAAGAAGCAGTAGAGAGCATCTTTTTTGGCAATGTTATCTCGGCTAACCTAGGTCAAGCCCCTGCCAGACAAGTATCTAAAGGTGCAGGTTTGCCAGACGCAGTCTGTGCCACAACCATTAATAAAGTATGTGCCTCTGGCATGAAAGCCATAAGCGTACTGGCTAATGATATTAAAGTAGGAGATGTAAACATTGGCGTAGCAGGCGGTATGGAAAGCATGTCTAATATCCCTCATTATGTACCTAATGCTCGTTTCGGCCTGGGTTTTGGTGACAAAACGCTGGTAGATGGTCTTTCTAAAGATGGCCTGGTAGATGTTTATAATAGCTGCCTCATGGGAGTATGTGGTGACGCCACTGCAGAAAAACATGACATCAGCCGTGAAGCTCAAGACGACTTCTCTGAGCAATCTTACAGAAGATGTGCTGCCGCTTGGGAAGCTGGTATTTTTAAAGACGAGGCCGTTGCCATGCAAATTCCGACTAGAAAAGGAGAACCTAAATTCCTAACACAAGACGAAGCTTTCAGCAAGGCCAATTTCGAGAAAATGAGAACCCTAAGGCCAGCATTTTCTAAAGATGGAACCGTAACGGCCGCTAGTGCCAGCCCGATGAGTGACGGTGCCAGCAGTATGATCTTGGCCAGTGGCTCGGCTGTAGAAAAGCATGGACTAAAACCTCAGGCTAAAATATTAGCCTATGCCGAAGCAGAACAAGACCCTATGTTTTTTACGACGGCTCCTGTTTTAGCTGCAAAAAAGGTTTTGGCTAAAGCCAACTTAAAAATGGAAGACATTGAATATTTTGAAGTAAATGAAGCTTTTGCAGTAGTGCCATTAGCCTTTATGAAGGTTTTGGGTGTGTCACATGAAAAAGTAAATATCCATGGAGGAGCACTCGCTGTCGGTCACCCTCTTGGAAACTCTGGAAGCAGAATTGTAGTGACACTTCTAAATGTACTGAAACAGAGAAAAGCCAAATACGGCATGGCTGCCATCTGTAATGGTGGCGGTGGTGCAAGTGCCTTGATAGTTGAGAATTTGGACTTCTAGCTAAAACTCACCATCCACTGAATACCAAATTTGTCTGTACACATACCAAAATAAGCACCCAAAAGGTGCTTTCTATGGGCATGGAGATATACCCACCAGAAGCCAAAGAATGAAAGTAATAATCTGCTTGTTCTTTGGTTTCTGCATTGGCCATCACATTAAAAGCACTTTTTTGTCTAGCAACTTCTTCAGGTTTTGGTACATCACAGCCTTGCAAAACTGAATCGCCGATGGGTAGCATCACATTCATAATTCGGTCACCATCAATCCCTGCCGCTCCTCCTCCTCCTGGCATTTCATCAAACTTAAAAAAAACAGAATCGCCTCCGAAGATACCCGCGTAAAAGGTAAATGCCTCTCGACAATCGCCATCGAACATGATATAACATCTCTAGATTATTTTTGAATTTTATCTTAATAGATCTCTATCCACTGATTCACCGTCATTTTGGCGGCCAGCTGCCCAATTAAGTCAAATGGAATCTCCTCTGGTTTTTTAAATCGGATACAGCTTTTCCCCATATCTAGCTTGCGACTATTGTATTTTGGATATTCTTTAACAAACCAATCCATTAATTCTGGATCTGTATAAATGCCCATATGATACACTGCGACAAAATTCTTTTGCGAAGCAATATTCATAAACGGTAGAGGCAGTTTAGGGTCACAATGATAACCCGAGGGGAAAATACTGTGAGGCACCACATAACCTATCATCCCAGAGTTCATACACTCATGAAAACCCTCAGGAAGATTCTCTAAAATAACACTTCTGAGTTTCTTCATCGCCGATATTCGTTCGGCAGGAACTTTACTGATGTAATCTCCTGGGTCTTTTGCTTCTATTGTCATAAACTGAAATAAGTTTGATTACCGAAAATACCAAAATCAATCTTTATCCTTTCCATCTAAAATTTAAGATACGTTTAAAAACTAAGACTATACAGCATCCTTTTAAAGCCTATTCGAAGCTGCCCCTTCCGGGCTGGACTTACTTTTTGTAAGGCAAAAACTAACGAAAAACCATTTGCCAAAATAAACTTACACAGTCAGAATTTTTAAAAAAATCTTGCTATTAAAACACTATAAGTCTCAAAGTTCCGACTGTGCTTCGAACAGTATTTTGGCTCAAAGGATTTCTTTCTGATTATTCCATTAGTTCAAATTCTCCTTTCTCCTATCAAATCAAAATGATGCTTCAACTACATCTCGTCTGCACTTGGGCCGTACGGGCCAGGAATAGGGATATTCAAAAGTCTAAGAAATACACCTAACTGAGCCCTATGATGTGCATTTTGACCGAAGGCATGACGAACAGCTTCCCATTTTTCTATTTCCAGATAAGTAATTTCTCCCGCACATAGCTTCCACTTGTCTAATAGAATATCATCAGACGATACATCTAAGGCGTCCATGGCTTCCTTGACAGCGTTTTCAAAAACAACCAATAATGCCTCATTGGTTTCAAAAGATTTGGCATCCACTGGTTCTTCTTCTGCAAAATCCCATTTGTCTTTCAATAAGGCTTTAGAAATTATATGAGGTAATTCTGCCAAATGATACGCCAATACTCCTAGTTTCATACTTCTGGTATGTGGCTGCCAGTCAAATTTGTCCATAGGTACTTTTTCTAGCATCCTTTTGGTTTCTTTAGCTTCATCAGCCAATTCTCTTTTGAAGGCCTACATAAATGTTATCATTACTTTTATTTTTGATTTCGGGGCAAATTCACATCATCGTATGACAACCTTATGTCAGTAGCTCTAATTCTTTTTAAAAGCCAACAATAAAAAGAAGGAAGTGTAGTAAATTGCCCATGGAATTAATTCTTTAGTCTACTAGTTTAGTAGAGTATTAATTTTGACGTACCTTTGACCTTAATCAGGCCATTAATTTATGCCAGCCGACCAAATACTTTTTATTACTTTAGGTCTCTACCTCTTGGGGTTTTCTGGTCTTTTATTTTTACGCCGAAATATTTTGGTGAGTGGTTTATCCATGGCTCTAAATTTAATTGGCCTTGGGCTCGCTTTTTATCTTATTCAGACCTTTGATGGCCCTATTGCTTTTGAGTACCCTTGGGTCAGTTTCCAAAAGAGTAACTTTTCGGCTTCTATTCTTGTAAATAGACTTACGCTGCTCCTTTGGGGCCTTGTGCAGTTCATAGCACTTTTAGTTCAGCTTTTTTCCACTAAATACATGGAAAAAGATGACAGATATGGCCAATACTTCGCCTATCTCAATCTCTTTGTTTTTTCTATGTTAGGTCTTGTGGCCAGTGGTAATTTACTATTCATTTTTGTTTTTTGGGAGCTCGTTGGATTTAGCTCTTACTTATTGATAGGTTTTTGGTACAAAAAACAATCTGCCACCAACGCCTCCTTAAAAGCCTTTATTATCAATAGAATAGGTGATGCTGGTTTTCTGATTGGCATCGCCTTAGTATATGTGCAGTTTCAAACTTTAGAACTTACCGCCCTTTCAGCTATAATTTATGAGCCAAATGGCCTTTTGACCTTAACCGGAATATTACTCTTTGCGGGTTGTATTGGCAAGTCTGCCCAGTTTCCACTTCAAGTTTGGTTACCGGATGCCATGGAAGGCCCTACACCTGTTTCTGCACTCATTCATGCGGCTACAATGGTGGCTGCTGGTATTTTCTTATTGGCCCGTGTCAACTTTGTTTTCACCTCAGACGCGGGACTCTTCATTGCTGCCATTGGTGCTATTACCGCCGTTTTAGCAGCATATTCTGCCATTTTTCAGCAAGACATAAAAAAGGTTTTGGCCTACTCCACTGTTTCACAGTTAGGTTTAATGGTGATGGCTATGGGTGCGGGTGCCACGCATGCAGCTTTGTTCCATCTCTTTACACATGCCTTTTTCAAAGCCGGACTTTTCCTTATTGCGGGAGCAATCATTCACCATTTTCATCATGAGCAAAACATGGAAAAAATGGGCGGCTTACTAAGGACTAAACCACTTTTAACTACTCTGTTTATCATTTGTGCGGCTTCATTGACGGGCCTCCCCTTCTTTTCAGGTTTTCTATCAAAAGACGCCATACTTATTTCTACTTGGAATTGGGCTAAGGGAAGTCCAGCATTAATGATCATTCCAATTCTCGGTATTCTAGCTTCCGTGATGACCGGGTTTTATATGATGCGAGCTTTTGTTCTGGTCTTTATGCCTAGGGCCTTAGAGAAGCAAGAAAAAAGTCCTAACAGTATTTTTGAATGGAGTATCGTTCCATTAGCCCTTTGTTCTTTTTGGTTTGTATTTGGGGATAGTCCGCTAAGCTTTGAAACAAGCAGGTTCTCTAGTTATTTCCCTATCTCCCATCAAGAAAGCCATTGGCTGGGTTACGCCGTTTTATGTTTAAGTCTCATAGCAATAGTGGCTTCATTTTTCTTTTCAAAGAGGGAAATCTCAAATAAGTTTAGTGAGCAGTCTGTTTGGCGAAAATTTGGCCTCAATCACTTTTTCATAGATAGCTTTTATTTGAATCGTATTGCCAAACCCATGGCTGGTCAGTTAGTTTCGACCGATAATGAGGTCCTCTTGCATATTAAAGGCTTTTCTAAGATGGTGCATCGGTTCGACAATGAAGTTATAGACGGTGCAATAGGCCTATTGAGTCCGCTGGCTAAAAAAACTGCAGCATTTACCCGTTATTTAGATGAAAGTTGGGTAGATGGAACGGTCAACTTCATCTCAAACGGAGTTCGAAGAATTGGTGGCCGCTTAAAACTTATTCAAGGAGGTAAAATTCAGAGCTATTTGATAGCACTCGTTCTTTTTTTACTGGCAATAATGATACTTTTGACCCTGCTTTAAGATTACATGACAGCACATCTATTATCCATCCTTATTTTTTTACCGCTTGCAGGGGCAGCCGCCGTACTCCTATTGCCTGAAACTGCTAAGAAAAACGCCTATAGGCTTACCTTGGTTATTTCTGTCATTGCTCTTCTCATCTGTCTTTACCTCTATTCAGGTTTTGATAAAGAAGCTATTGGCTATCAGTTCTTAGAGCAAAAAGACTGGATAAACCTTGAACTTGGTAGTTTAGGTGCTATCCATATTCAATATCTCTTGGGTTTAGATGGCATCAGTTTGCCGATGGTTCTATTGGCCGGAATCGTATTTTTAGTAGCTACCATTTCATCTCACTCGATAGCTAAAAGAACTAAGGCCTACTTCTCATTCTATCTTTTATTAATGTCGTCTGTGTTCGGCTGCTTTGTGTCGCTAGATTTCTTCTTATTCTTTTTATTCTTTGAGTTTATGCTCTTGCCTATGTACTTCCTTATCGGAATTTGGGGCGGGGAAAGAAGAGAGTACGCGGCCATGAAATTCATTATTTATACACTGGTGGGTTCTGTTTTTATTCTCATTGTGATGCTTGCCATGGGGCTTTCTGTTACTGATAACCCCTTATCTACAGAGCTCGGAAAGAATATATTCTCTTTTGATTTCAGAATTCTGTCAGATGCTAGCAATTATATTTCTGGTTCTGTTTTAGATGCAAAAGCATCCAATAGCCTCTTTGGCTGGCCTGCTAAAACAGTCCTTTTTGTATTACTCCTCATTGGTTTTGGCATCAAACTGCCTACCGTTCCTTTCCATACTTGGTTGCCAGATGCTCACGTAGAGGCTCCTACGGCCATCTCTGTGGTCTTAGCTGGTATTCTTTTAAAAGTGGGCGGTTACGCTTTTCTCAGAATAGGTATTGGATTCTTTCCTACTGAGGCCTTTGACATGGCCTATGTCATAGCAGGATTGGGTGTTCTTTCCATCGTCTTTGGAGCTTTTAACGCACTGGCTCAAGATGACCTCAAAAAACTAATTGCTTATTCATCTGTATCTCATATGGGTTTTGTCTTTTTGGGTTTTGCGGCATTCAATGAGCAAGGTATAAATGGAGGCATTTATCAAATGTTTAGCCACGGTATTTTATCCGCTATGCTCTTTTTAATTGTGGGTGTGGTATATGACAGAACAGGAAACAGACTCATTCAAAACTACCGAGGCTTGGCTAGTAAGATGCCCCTTTTCACTGGCGTAGTAGTGATAGCTTTCTTTGGTTCCCTTGGCCTTCCTGGGCTATCAGGTTTTATAGGTGAGTTTTTCTCACTATTAGGTGCTTTTAACGCACCAACCCTTCCTTTATGGCTACCTTCTTTAGCTGTTTTAGGTATTATTTTATCAGCAATTTATCTTCTTTGGGCACTCCAAAGAATGTTCTTCGGCGAATTCTGGGTTAATCGTTCCTTGCAAAATGAAATGACAGACTTAAGCCAACGCGAAAAAATCATGCTTTTCGGTTTAGCGGTTTTAGCTATCCTTTTCGGGGTTTGGCCCAACTTAATCTTTGAAGTAAGTCATGGTGCCGTTGATACCTTTTTATCTAGTACAGCAAAATAGATGTTAGAACAATTAGCACATATTCTTACCAGCACCTCTACTATTTCAGCAGAAATTTGTCTTGTTCTGGGCATTGTTCTCCTAACCACTTTAGCAGCTTTTGGTAAAAAAACTTCTGCTTATAGAACTGCCGCTTGGCTTCTCACTTTAGTTGTCATTCTACTGGCTTTTGCCATTGTGTCCCAAACAGATTCAGCCACTCTTTCTATATTCAATGGCCTTTTTGAAAGCACTGCTTTAAGCACTTTAGGAAAAGAGTTAACACTCATCACCACCCTTATTGTTATCCTTCACATAAAAGTAATGGGCTATGATTTGGATACGGAGTACTATATAGTTTTGCTTACCGTAGTCATGGGATTGCTATTTCTACTCATGGCCAATCACTTCCTAAGCATCTTTATAGCTCTGGAAACAGTATCAATTTGCTCTTATATCTTGGTAGCCATGAATGGCAATAAATCCAACTTAGAAGCTGGGATTAAATATTTAATTTTCGGTGGAGCCAGTACTGCCTTCATGCTTTTTGGGATGTCGTTATTTTTCGGCATTACAGGTTCAATGAATTTTAGCTCAGCCGCTTTTCAAAGTCAAGTATTATCAAATCCTAGTTGGGCTATTTTAGGAGCATTAGGCCTCACTCTGGCGGGGCCGCTGTTTAAATTATCGGCTGCTCCTTTCCATATTTGGGCTCCAGATGTTTATGAAGCCACTCCTACACCGCTGATTTCATTTCTTTCAGTGGCTCCTAAAATTGCTGCTGTTTTTCTTATTTATAAGTTACTTGTTCAAATTCCTGTCGACGCCGGCCTACTTTTAAGTTTTGTCATTCTCCTGTCTATCTTAATTGGAAACTTTGCAGCTATTTCCCAGACTAATGCAAAAAGGATGTTAGGCTATTCGGGTATTGCACAAGCAGGTTTTATACTTATTGGACTTTTGGCATTTCAATCATCCGGTTTTCAAGCTTCTGTGTTTTACTTAGCCGTTTATGTTTTCATGTCCACGGGATCTTTTCTGTTGCTAGACATGATTGAAAAACAAACAGGATCAAACGAATTTAAGACTATGGCTGGCCTGAGTCAAAGATTTATATTTTTAAGCATACTCGGTCTAATTTTCATGATTGGCCTTGTGGGCCTTCCGCCGTCAGCCGGCTTTACGGCTAAGTTTTTAGTCTTTAGCTCACTATACGAGCAATACGCCTCTGGTGGAGAAAAAATACTACTTTGGGTCTTGGCTTTTGGATTGATAAACACCGCAGTGTCCATATACTATTACCTCAAAATACCTTATTTTATGTTTCTCAAGAAAGCAGAACAGCCTGTAAATACGGGGAAGATTCCTCTAGTACAAATTGTCTTTCTGACCATTCTAGGAACTTTAGTTTTAGCACTTTTCTTTGCTCCTCAATGGGTTCAAGATACTTTACAAGGAATATTCTAAGCTACATCAAAAAGAAACCCACGCCTCTAGTTTGACTTGCCAAAGGATGTAAGAAGCACAAAATAGCTGTGCCCAAAAGAAGTAGTCTTAACTGCCTGTCAGTCAAATATTTTTTGCAAACAGCTATAGCAAAAAAGATGGCGATAAAAGCAAATGTTCCGCTTCTGGTAGAATCATAAATAATCATGGCAGATAATGAAGAAGCCGCCAAAGCACAAAATATTGGAAGAAGACTTAGGTACTCCTTTTTGCTCCACAGTATCATTCCCATAAGGCCAAATAAGAGCCACCAACCTTCAAATTGCCATAATAAACGGAAGCCAAGTGACCAGAAGCTTTGTTGAATTCGTACCATAAATTCACCATCTGGATTATACGTCGGCTTCATGCCTACCACATTCATAAGATAGTATCTTCCACTTATCCAAGCCAGCCAAGCTAGGACTACAGCTGTCATAGACCAATTGAGCTTAATTCTGACAGGATTATTACTTTTAAACTGAGGATACCACCATAACCAAACAAAGGCTAATCCACTACCTATAAACGCTCTTTCGTCATTCCAAAAGGCTAGCTGCAAAAACATAAAGACTAGCCAAGGTTTTTTACCAAAATAAACCGCCAGAAAAAGGAAAAAAAAGGAGAATAAATCACCGTAACCTAGATTTTCAATCAAAAAACAAGACCCTAAGTAAACCGTCGAAATGCCAATCATAGCATATAAAGTAGCCGATCTGTCTCCCGTAATTTCTTGTACAAAACCAGTTAATAAATAGAAGAATAGTAAACCACAAAGCAGCTGAATGGCATATAGGAAAAAGCTAACATGCTGAATGCCCGTAAGTTTTATAAAAAGGGGGGCTACTAACCTAAACGTTCTACTCTCTTTGCCCGAATAAGGCTCATAATCAAAGTTTCCAGTCAAATCTCCAGCTCTATCTTTAACAGTTTCGTAAAGAAATACCTCGCCCCTATTGGTAATGACTTGGTCGTAGAATGTTTTGAAATTCTTGAGTGGATATAGATTATTAAAGAAAGATAAAATTACCACAAAACAACAAACGACTACAGTTTTTAATCGCCAATTATCCGCCGCCACGAAGCTAAAAGCTTTGTCCTCTATTTTTTGCAAATATTCACTCAGTATAGACATAGGTCTTATTAGATTTTCTCGATTCGTTCGATAAATGGAGGATAATCTGTCATCGGAATAAAATGCTTATTGCTTCGGTAACTCAGCACCGTAAAGACCAAGAACAAGGATATAAAAAAGGCCTGAAGCACTATGATAAAAAAAGCTGAAGCCAAAGAAGACGCCCATCCTGGAGATGCCAAGTGAGCCACGAATTTAAGTTCCAAGACCACACCAATACCCAATAAAGAAAAGCAAATCATAATGACTGAAAAAAGCATTATTCTTACAGCCGTAGTATCTAAAAAAACGGCTATAGTGCTCATTCCATGAAGTACCAATGACACAAAATTCATTTTAGATTCGCCTGCCAACCTTTTCCCTCTTTCTAATGGTATAGAGGTAAAAGGCAATTTAGAGCGGATGACTCCGCCTGGATAATTACTCCAAATCTCGGAGACAAAACTTATTTTTTTTAAAAGACTAAAAGGGACTAAAGAGTAATTGCCAAAGGCTATCACTTTTCCAGTAAGTATCTTAAAGACCATTTTATAAATGAAATAGAAAAGTCTAAAAATGAGACCTTCGCTCCTCTTGCTCCTTTGAGCAAAAACTATTTTTTCTGGATTATCAGCAGATGCCTTCAATAAAGCAGGAATATCGGAAGGTCTATCTTCCCCATCAGCATCCATCACTATTACATCTGTTTCTTCATCCACAGCCGCCAAATGAGACAAGCCCACCGCTATGGCTTTTTGATGACCTACATTTCTAAGTAGGTGTACCACAGAAATATCAAGATTAGCATACGTTTTAACCTTCATGGTTTCGCTTGAGCAGTCATTCATGACCACCACCGCAAAACGGATTTCCAAACGAAAAGCCTGATCATTGACCTTATCCAATAATAAGGAAAGAGATTCCCAATCATTAAAAACTGGAATAAGAAGGGTAGTTTTTTTGGTCATTTTCTGCAATCTACTAAAATATTTTATTCCATTCTGCTCTTCACTGCCATTGGCTTTTTAGCCACATATTTAAAGAAAAAAGCCTCTTCTGAGGCCACAAACTGAGTGATGGGATAACCTACGCATATTTCAGGCAAGGATAATACCGCATTTTGACTTGGTGGCTCATATTTGAAAAAGTAACCTGAGTCAATGAAAGAACCCAATATTCCGATGGTGGCTCCATGGGTACCTAAAATAAAGATAAACCCTAAAACTAGTTTCTTAATACTTTTTGCTTCCATAAATGCTTTAAAGGCAAAAATGGCAAGCATGACTAAAGCTGGCATGGAAACTCTGTTACACCAATCATTCCAAAGGCCAAATCTATAAAGAGGTATGCATATCAATAATAGAATGGTAAATACAAAAAGTGCTTTATGGCCTTTTTTGAAATTTCTTTTCAGGACCCAAAAAATTGAAATGGCCCAAATGAGCACTTCAAAGAAAATAAACTGAACATAAACCCAAACCTGATCGCCAACACTAATTCCTCTTTCAGACAAATCCGTCAGGATAAAGTGTTTAATCAAATCTTGTGATTCTATGGCCAACAGAAAAACGGCCACCACACCAAAAATGATGGGAGCAATAACCAAGTTTGTGTAATGCCAAATACCTTCAAATCGCTTATAGAATAAGCCAAAAAGAAAAAAAGGTAAAATACCTACTAAAACTAAGGGAGACCAAATAGCCAATAATGAAACGGTAAAAGGCAAAAACCTGATATCTCTGTCTATAAAGACATCATTCAAAATAAAACCAATACCAAATAAAGCAGGAATAACATGCTGTGGTGTCCAGTAGAGCATATCACAAATGGCCATATAGTTCAGTGGAATAACATTTTGACTATTAAGCCAAAATAGGTATCCGTGATTGATCACCCTATCCCACAGTTCAGCAAATGCTTGCCCACCGTATTTAAAAAACAAGGCAAAACTGGCTATGCCACCAAACAGCACAAAAAAGAGGGCAAAAGAACCTAGGCTTCCTTTGGCAAAGCGACCTAGCCAAAAAACACCTAAAGAAACACCTAGCAGCGTATAAAAGAACAGAAATAGCTGAGCCCATTTATAACCAATAAAACCCACTAAAGCCGGCCCAGGAAGGTAATAGCCCAAATAATGGCTTAAAAACATCTTTTCTCCTGCTACATCATATTCAAGCGGCCAAGGATTTAAGCTTAGCTCTTTTATCAATGTGTTGCTTTTGAAAAGGTCTGAATATTGATAACCCATTCCTCCAGCACCCGAAAAGCCTACCCAAATCACCACCACAATTAGAGCGAAAATCAAACTTCTTTTACTGTAAAGTTCTTTATGAGAAAAATCTAAGCTCTTACAAAAGTTAAAATAACCCAAGCCAAGGAGCAAACTCAAAGGGATTCCATATTCCATTCTAGTCCAGCCCAGAAAAAAAGGAAAGAGAGCGAAGGAAATATAAACTAGAGAAAGAAGCTTTATATATGATATTGGAAGACGCATGTTCTACTTATAGATGCAAGAAGCTGTTTACTTTTTCTTCTAAATACACACCAAAAGGCTTTAAATCATAAGACAATTTCTGAGATGATTTTTTGGCATAAAATCGGTTCACCTGATCTGGTACCATCCCAATTTTTAGATTAAAAACCTTTACAAGTTTTGCTAATGCAAACATACATAACTTAGGAATAGGAATGGCAAACGTAAACTTATCTGCCATGGTTGCTATTTTTTTTATGAGATCGGGATAATTATAGCCCTCATGGCCGCCAAGAATAATGAGCTCTTTACTCTTCGAAGACTCTTCAAACATAATTTTGGCGGTATCAGCTAAATCAATGGGGAACATTTGTTCCCCTCCTGAAGGATAAAATATAAATTTCCTTTTCAAAGCGTCGTCTATAAGTTTCTCTATCCCTTCATTCTTTGCTCCGCCAAAAACCTCTGCGGGTCTAAAAATAAGCCAGTCTTTACAATGTGTTTTAATAAAGTCTTCGGCCATTATTTTCGATTTCCCATAGCCTCCAGATTCCATGCCGGCTGTCCTAGAACTTACATAAATCACCTTTTTTACGCCCGCGGCCGCCGCATTTTTAATAAGTTCTATACTTTGATGATAATTTACATCCAGATATTCCTTCTCTGAAAAAGCATGCGTAATAGCAGCTCCATGAACCAAAATATCAATCTCGGCCAGAACATTATTCATACCAGCCAAATCAATAATAGAACCAGAAATCCACCTAAAACGAGAGTCTAAATCCTGCTGCCTGCTTAGGCCTACAACCTCATAAGAAGCGGCATCAAAATGCTCTGCAAAAGACATCATAAGCGAGGAGCTTAGGCCTGTTATCAGCACTTTTTGTTTCATCTTATTTGAAACGATGTTTGATTAAATTACGAATGAATTCTATGATCGCCTGCGGCTTTACGAAAGATTCGCGGCCGTCCAGTTTCTCAAAAACTACAGGAAACTCATGCGTAGCAATACCTAGTTTACCAATATTTATCATGATTTCGGCGTCTACAAACCAGTCATCCGATGTTAGGTTTAACTGCTCATAGCACGCCCTGGTGAGGATCTTAGGCTTTGAATTAATATCACGGGCCTTCACATTTGGAAAAAGGAGTGAAAAGAGAAAATTATACACCTTAGAAATGGTCCTTCTATAAACACCGTCTCCCCTCTTTTCTCTGTACGTTTTTACCAAGCCATATTTCCCTGTAATAATTTCTTTATAGCAGGCAGAAATACTTTCAATAGGAAACTGGCCATCGCCATCAATAACGCATAGATATTTTCCCATAGCAAAATTTAAACCCTCCCGCATATCCCAGCCCATCATGCCTTCTTTGGGCTTACAGATTCCTCTGAAATGCGAATCTTCTTTTTCTAGGTCAGCGATAAAGTCCCTTGTTTTATCATTAGAATTCTCGAAATAGTTACCTACTAAAACTATCTCGTAACTATCTGTAAGTCCACGAACTAAGTCTCTTGTCGTCCTTGCGAATTGCAGAATGGAGGCCTCTGAACGATAACATAAAATAATTACTGAAAACTCTGGTCGCGTAGTTGTATCCATTAAAGGCCTAATCTTTTGGGGCTTTGACAAAGTAATATTGAATACAAAGCTAATTCTTTTGAACAATTAGCTTCCCATTTCTCGGTCATTTATCCATTAAACTTTAGCTAAGAGGCCTCTAAGCCCATTAATCCAGTAAATCTTTAAACCACATCCATATAGTGCCGATAAACTTTGCCATATCCTCTTCAATTCCGCACCTTTGTCTTTTAAAAATCGTAGGTTTTAGTAAACAAAACATTTAAGGTTTTTTTCATGAGTGAAGCAATAAAACACGAATGCGGCATTGCCCTCATTCGACTTCGCAAGCCACTTGATTATTACATCAAAAAGTATGGCTCCCCAATGTACCCCATAAATAAGCTCTATGTCCTGATGGAGAAACAATCCAACAGAGGACAAGACGGAGCGGGGGTCGCAAATGTCAAAATCAATGTTCCGGCAGGACACCGTTATATCTCAAGATATAGGTCCATTGCCAATAGGCCCATTGTAGACCTCTTTGCCAAAATCAATGAAAAGTACAGTGCGGTCTTAAAAAGCCAACCGGAAAAAATGAAAGATGCCGACTGGCTTCAAGAAAACCTTGCCTTTAGTGGTGAAGTTTGGCTAGGCCATCTGCGTTACGGAACACATGGCAAAAACGAGATAGAAAGCTGTCACCCGATGCTGAGACAAAGCAATTGGAAAAGCCGTAACCTAGTTTGTGCCGGAAACTTCAACATGACCAATGCCGAAGAGCTTTTTAGGAAATTGGTTAAACTTGGCCAGCATCCCAAAGACATGGGAGACACTGTAACGGTGATGGAAAAAATTGGTCACTTTTTGGACGAAGAAAACCAGCGTGTATTTGAAAGGTTTAAAGGGATTTATGAAAACCCTGCCCTTTCAGACATTATAGAAGATAACATGGATCTCCAGAGAGTGCTGCATAGAGCATGTAGAGATTTTGATGGAGGATATGCCTTAGCAGGGGTTACAGGATACGGCTCTTCGTTTGTGGTTAGAGACCCGGCCGGAATTAGACCTGCCTACTACTGGGCTAATGACGAAGTCGTGGTGGTCACCTCAGAAAGACCTCCACTAAAAGCAGCTTTTGGAGCAGAATTTAAGGACATCAAAGAAATTCAGCCTGGCAATGCCGTTATAATTGACAAATATGGGGAGTACGACGAATACAACATTGTACCTGCCGTAGAAAAGAAAGCCTGTAGTTTTGAGAGGATTTATTTCTCGAAAGGCTCTGATGATGAAATCTACCAAGAGCGGAAAATGCTCGGTAAGCTTCTAGTTCCTCAAATTCTAGACGAGATAGAACATGATTTAGAAAATACGGTTTTCTCTTATATTCCTAACTCTGCGGAAGCCTCCTTTTATGGACTCATGGAAGGTATGGAAGAACATCTAACCAAGTGGCGTAAGGCCCAAATAATCAAAGGGGATGTTAGTGAAGAAAGACTTGATAAGATCCTCAATTTCAAGCCTCGTTTTGAAAAACTAGTTTCAAAAGACGTTAAACTTCGGACATTCATCACCAATGACAACGACCGCGGAGACATGGTGGCACAGGTTTATGAAATGACACAAGGGGTGGTGAGAAGAGGAAAGGATACCATAGTAGTAATAGATGACTCCATAGTGCGGGGGACTACCCTAGAGAAATCTATATTGATGCTTCTGGATAAACTTGGCCCTAAAAAAATAGTTATTGTATCTTCTGCTCCACAAATAAGATATCCAGACTGTTATGGCATAGACATGTCAAAAATTAAGGAGTTTGTGGCTTTTAGGGCTATGCTGGCGTTGCTCAAGGAAAAAGGCTTAGAGTATATGAAAGAGGAAGTATTAGAAGAAGCTTTGAGAAGCTTGGCTAATAAAAAGTCGCATAAACGCAATTATGTCAAGCGTCTTTATGATACTTTTGAATACCACGAAGTATCAAGAAAAATATCTGAGATATTGCGTCCAGAGGACTTGGAGGCAGAGCTGTCCATTATTTACCAAACCGTCCAGAATCTGAACATTGCCTGCCCTAAGAATCTAGGGGATTGGTATTTCACAGGAAATTATCCTACAAAAGGAGGGAATAAAGTAGTAAACAAGGCTTACATTAACTTTATGGAAGGCAAGGAAGTAAGGGCTTATTAGGCCTTACTTCCTTGCCATTTTTTTGGTTGGAATAGTATAAATATGAGCCGCCACTTCTTTCATACCAATCATTTTTAGGCAATCATGAATATTAATGATTTCCGCCTTAGAGTTAATTCCTGTTTTGTCGTTATTTTTGCTCTCCATAGCTGGCATATTGTTGTTGATGATATTATTCTATCCAAAATTAAGCCAATTCTAATAAAGCCCGAATTTATTGTATGGATATTTATTAAACGGCCCCATAAAAAGTACTATTAAAACATGAAAAAAAACATACTCCCTCTTCTATTCCTTCTTTTATCAACCACGGCCTTTGCTCAGGACGAATCCTCCAAGATAAGTACATTAATCAGTCAGACTGAAGCCGCTATGGGTGGGCAAAAATCATTTGACAAAGTGAGACACCTCAGTTGGGATTTTTTTGGTGCTAGAACACTTACATGGGATAAAAAGAAAGGCGATGTAAGAATAGACATGAATAAAGAAAACACTGTCTTTCTTTACAATACTGAAAGTAAAACAGGCCGGGCTTTAAAAGATGGTGTAGAATGTACAGATGCAGATAGCCTTGCGACTTTCATGAAAAGTGCTCACAGCATCTGGATAAATGACTCCTATTGGCTCATCATGCCATTTAAATTGGACGACCCAG
>Ga0075117_1000627_pt1 | contig 23550 bp, 19 predicted proteins | sample AntAceMetag02UKJ_FD_69789 | JGI IMG/M metagenome (GOLD analysis project Ga0075117, IMG submission 69789) | Saline lake microbial communities from Ace Lake, Antarctica - Antarctic Ace Lake Metagenome 02UKJ | ecosystem: Environmental > Aquatic > Non-marine Saline and Alkaline > Saline | place... | reverse complement strand
AAAAAATCTTGGCTAAGACAAATTCTTAAAGTTCGTAAGGAAGCTGATGATTCTTGATGAGATAGATTTACTCTATCTCATTTTTGTATCAACCTTAAGTGGCGTTCTAAGTATATTGTAGTACATATTCTGTGGACCCATGTAAAAAACATTTAAATGGGTTTCTGCACTTACATCCGCCGCACGAATGCAGTTGAAATTTACCATTGCTTGAATTTCATTCTGATCGTTTAATTTGTGGCAATCGTAAACCTGCATATCAAATTCTACCTCGCCAACGATAGAATTGTCTTGATAATTTATGTCGTAGGCATCTACTTTATCGAATCCTGTGTAGGTATAGCACAGGCCTTTAAGTACATAGTCAGGAACAGTGTTGTGTAGTACACCCGTAATTTCAAATAAGGGCATAGGGCAGCCATCTCCACCCACGATATGCTCAAATCCAAAGAATTTATTTATAGCATTTAGAGTACTGATTGCTTTAAATCTAAAAACTTCCGCCGTTTGGTTTAAGGTATTTTGTATGCCGACGTTGATGTCAAAATTAATATCCTCGACCACTGTTTCTACCACTCCTAAAGATATTTTTCCTTTACGAAATTCTATTTCTAATGTTTCACTTTCAGTAATCGCCTCGATTGGCATCTTATTATGGAGGATTTGAACCCTTTTGATTAATTGAAAAGGTATTGCTCCTTCGGGGCTAATGGCGATTGAACCTTCATCGGGAAATCTTTTTTTGTCTTTATCGAAAAACTGAATAGCTCCAGATTTGGCATCCATCCCAAATGTGATATTACGACTGGGTCCACCTAATTTACTGAGGTCATTGAATTCAATATCGGTCAGGATGCTATTGCTAGAAGGAATGCCAGTCAAAGCACCAATATTAATTGGTACAGGCTCTACGCTAATCCCTCTAGCTTTTCAAGCTTTTTGGCTAAATCCATCGTTTTTATATTCAAATGTATAAACGTCTTGTTGCTGCTCATTAGGATTGTCAAAATTGGGGTAGGTAAAAGTCAGCTTGGATTCATAGTGAGCCGTAGGGTCTTCTTCCATTGGAGGAGTACTATCTCCATCTTTTTTCTTACATGCGGTTAGAATTATGGAGAACACGAATAATAGGCATGTTAGCTTGCTTATAGTCTTCATAATTGGGTATTTTAGGTAGCTATATTAACTAAAAATACTGATAAATATATACTAGTCAATAATTTAACTTATACGGAAACGAAAAAAACTCAATCATTTCTGATTGAGCTTCTCTGGTTTATTTATTGATGAAGTGTAATTTATCCTGCTTTTAAAGCGGCCGTTAATTTTGGGAGTACATCAAAAACGTCTCCTACAATACCGTAATCTGCGGCCTTAAAAAATGGAGCTTCTGGGTCGGTATTGATAACCACAATAACCTTTGAAGAGTTAACACCTGCCAGGTGCTGAATAGCTCCAGAAATACCACAAGCAATATAAAGGTTTGGAGAAACCTTTACGCCTGTTTGACCTACGTGCTCATGATGAGGTCTCCAGTCTAAATCAGACACCGGCTTAGAGCAAGCCGTAGTAGCACCTAATGCTTCTGCCAAATCTAAAAGTGGCTGCCAATGCTCTGGGCCTTTCATACCTCTTCCACCAGAAACTACTAAATCTGCCTCTGGTAAAGAAACGGTGCCTGTAGCTTTTAGCGTATCGGTAATTTTGGCACTAAATGCGGCATCATTTACGCTTGCTTCAAAGGCTTCCACAACAGCTGTATCTGATGATGTTACAGGAGTGATGGCATTCTTCTTTATGGCCAATACTTTAATATCGGTGCTTATTTGAGTTTCTGCAAAGGCTTTTCCTGTGAAAATACTTCGAGTCACAGAAAAACCATTCGAGACATTTGGTAACTCAGTTACATTGCCTACTACACCTGCTTTTAGAGCACCTGCCGTACGAGCAGTCACGGCATCCGCTAAAGATGATTTTGCTGTAATAATAACCTTGGCATCAGTAGATTTGGCTGCGGCGGTTAAAACCTCAGCATAAGCCATGATATTGGCCGACTCCAATTTGACATCGGCGGCATGCAAAACCTTGGTTGCACCGTAATTCCCCAAAGCAGCTAAATCTGCTTCGCTGGCATTACCAATAGCTAGAACAGTAGTGCTTCCACCTACCAATTCCGCCACCTTGGCTCCGTAATATATAGCCTCAAGCGATGTTTTCTTTACTGCCCCGTCTGCTAATTCTGCAAATACTAAAACTGACATTCTTTTATCTTTTAATGTTATAATGTAACTGTGTAATGTCTGATGTCTGATGTCTGATGTTCGGTGTTTCAGTCAATTGTTTTCTTGAAAGCGACCATCATGTTCATCAAATGGAAGGCTTCTGACTCCTGGCGAGCAAAGACCTCATCACTAATATATTTTCTTCTTTTTGCTTTGTGTAAGCAAGTCACAACTTCCGCTAATGACCTTATCGAGTAACCCAAAAAATTACGAAATTCTTTGCTTGATTGAAAAATAGAACCTTCTGCAATATTTAGAGCAATAGAATCGCCCGCTCTTAAAACCTGAGAAGAGAGATTGAAATTCTCAGATTTAGGCAAGGATATCGACAATTGATGAATCTCCTCACCAAAGTCCATTGCCTTCTGCCAAATATTTAATTTTTCAAATTTAAATTTCATTTCTACATATAAAACTAACACCAGACAACAAGCATCCGACATCAGGCTTTTCAACTAAATCAAATAACCTTCGCCTCCGTTCTCAATAGCTCAATCAACTTTTCGGCTTCTTCTGCTGGAATCATCTTACAGGCTCCTTTGGCAGGAGGCAGAGTATATGAAGAAACGCTTGTCAAAACTTCTCCTACCGGAGGAACTACATTTAAAGGTTTTTTTCTTGCCGTCATGATACCTCTCATGCTAGCGATTTTCCATTCGGCTATGGGCTCTTGACAGCCTAACACTAAAGGTAGCTTAGCTTCTATCTTCTCTTTTCCTCCTTCTATTTCTCTAGAAATAAGGGCTTTGTTTCCATCAACTGTTAATTCCATTACGGGTGATAAAGAAGGGATTCCTAATAACTCTCCTACAATACCGTGTACCACACCCGAATTATAATCTGTGGTTTCACGGCCCATTAAAATAAGGTCATAATTAGCATCTTTAGCTATATGTGCTATCTGCTCAGCCACGAAATATGAATCTGTAGGTTCTGCATCTACGCGGATGGCATCGTCTGCTCCTATAGCCAAGGCCTTTCTTATTTGTGGGTCAGAACTGGAGGTACCAACATTTAAAACGGTAAGACTTCCTCCGCTTTGCTCTTTAAGCTCAACGCCCCTAGCTAGAGCATAGTCGTCGTATGGTCCAATGACGTAGGTAACGCCATTAGAATCAAAGGCCGTATTATCATCAGTAAAGCTAATTTTTGAAGTTGTATCTGGCACACTTGAAATACAAACTAGTATTTTCATATGATATTAAAATTTGTAAGAATGAAATATTGATATTTGAATCTGTGATACAAATAATGTTATGCATGCATAACATTACAAATGTAATAACCGACTTAGGAGTATGCAAGAGGAGCGAATGAAATTATTATTAGATTTTTTAGTACAGGAACCAGAGGACCCTTTCAATAGGTATGCTGTGGCTATGGAATTGATGAAGTCTGATAAACAAAGAGCCGTGGAGCATTTAGAAGTATTGCTTAGTGAACACGCTAAATATCTTCCTACATACTACCAGTTGGCTCAGCTTTATTTTGATGCAGATGCACTGGAAGAGGCCGAAAAGGTTTACTTAAAAGGCATTGAACTGGCAGAAAGTCAGAAAAATCAGAAAATTGAGGCCGAGTTAAGAGGTGCCTACCGTATGCTCTTGGAGGATATGGAGGAGTACTAGGTTATTGGATGTAAAGTAATTTTAGAGATGTATAAAGAATTTAAGGTTAAAACGACTAACCAAAAAGCCTCCCGTATTTTAATGATTTATACCGGCGGAACGCTAGGTATGGTCTACGACAGTGAAAAGAAAACATTGGTGCCTTTTCAATTTGACGAAATCCTTAAAAACATTCCCGAATTAGGTCGTTTTGAGTCAGAACTGACTATCCTTCCAATAGATCCAGCCATTGACTCTTCCAACATGTCACCAGAGATTTGGATAGAATTGGCCAAAATAATTGGTGATAGATACGATGGCTATGACGGTTTCGTAATTTTGCATGGAACAGATACAATGGCCTATACAGCATCTGCTTTAAGTTTTTTGTTAGAAAACTTAGCGAAGCCAGTCATTATTACGGGAGCTCAACTGCCGATCGGAATGGCCAGAACAGATGCTCGAGAAAATATGATGACTGCTTTAGAACTGGCAGAACATAAAGTAAACGGAGAAAGCCTGCTGAATGAGGTCTGTATTTATTTCAATGGTCGATTGTTAAGAGGAAATAGAGCCAAGAAGCAGGAGAGTTCACAATTTGATGCATTTCAGTCCGAGAACTATCCAAATCTGGCAGAAGTAGGAGTTTATTGTCAATACAATGAACCTTATATACTTTCAAAACCTGAGGGCTTGTTTTTTGTTCATCAGAAAATGAACACCGATGTATTGATTTTGAAATTGTTCCCAGGTATTTCAAATGATTTTGTTAAAGTTTTTTTGGAACAAGAAAACCTTAAAGGAGTGGTGTTAGAAACATTTGGTTCAGGAAATGCATCTTCAGACACCGTTTTTTTGAGTTTACTACAAAAAGCTGCTTCCAAGGGCATTCTACTGTACAATGTATCTCAGTGTAATGGGGGAGAGGTACGGCAAGGAGATTATGATACAGGAAAAGGTTTACAAAATGCAGGTGTAATTTCTAACCGGGACCTCACCACTGAGGCTGCTATTTGCAAACTCATGTATATTTTAGGTCTAAATAAATCTCTTTCAAATTCAAAAGAGCTACTTCAAAAAAATTTAAGAGGAGAAATGTCTGAAGGAATTTAAAACTAGAATCACTTGCTCGAAACCTATTATGAGAGAATGATTTTTCAAATCCCGGGATGGAAGATTGTTGCTGAAGACGAATAAAATCATTGCGAGATGAAATTAAAGAATGTAAATCTATTTTAGTTTTAAAAAGAAAGCATTTAGTTTGCACCCCGATACAGAGAGGTGTCCGAGTGGCTTAAGGAGCACGCTTGGAAAGCGTGTGTACGTGCGAGCGTACCGCGGGTTCGAATCCCGCTCTCTCTACTTTTTTCCTCTGCGATTAACTAATAAAGTTTTTTGCAGAGGTTTTATATTTTAGGGATTTTCTAGGCCTACCTAGCACAGGTTTTTCCGCTATATTTAATATTTGAGATCAAACCCTACCAAATGAAAAAAATAGCATTCGCCTTTTGCCTATTTGTGGCACCGTTTATCATTACACATGCACAAACTTTCAATGCTCCAGAAGGAAGCCATGTATACGTGGATGGCGAACTTAAAAAATGGCATAAAGTCACCTTGATTTTTGATGGGCCTGAGACGGCCGAAACAGATGAATACAATCCGTTTCTGAACTATAGACTTAATGTGACTTTTACTCATAATGTCTCTGGAAAGTCGTATAAAGTGCCCGGTTATTTTGCGGCAGATGGAAATGCTGGCATGAGTGCTGCGGCATCGGGAAATAAGTGGAAAGTCCATTTTTCTCCAGATGAGATAGGGGTGTGGAAGTATGCCGTGGAGTTTAAGAAGGGGAAGTGGGCAGCCGTACGCACCAGAACTAAAGAAGTACCAAGCGGCGAATTTATGGATGGTGCTGAGGGAGATTTTACAATAGCCAAATCAGATAAAACAGGAAGAGACTTTAGAGCTCATGGCAGGCTTCAATATATTGGAGAGGCTTATCTGAAATTTGCTGAAACCGGAAAGTATTTTTATAAAGCGGGTCCAGATGCCCCTGAAAACTTCCTTTCGTATAAAGGATTTGATGGAGGTTTTGGCACTGACGGGCATAAAGATAAGTTGGTAAAAAGCTGGTCTGCCCACTTGAAAGACTGGAAAGAAGGAGACCCGACTTGGACAGGAGAGAGAGGGAAAGAAATGATGGGGGCTTTGAATTATTTAGCTTCTAAGGGATTAAATGCTGTTTCTTTTTTGACCAATAATGTTGAAGGGGACGACCAAAACGTATTCCCTTACATTGATTATGATACGTATGACAGGTTTGATTGCTCCAAATTAGACCAGTGGGAAATGGTCTTTACGCATGCTCAAATGCTTGGTATCTTTTTACATTTCAAAACCTTTGAATTCGAGAATCAAGGTTTGTTAGATAATGGAGGTGTAGGTGCTTTGACGAAGCTCTATTATCGGGAATTAGTAGCTCGTTTTGGACATCATTTGGCTCTGAATTGGAACTTATGCGAAGAAACAGGCGATTGGGGTAACTTTGATAACCCACCCACGATGCCGCTTTATGAAACTGAAAGGCGTGCTTTAGCACAATGTGTCTTTGATATTGACCCATATCACCACCATTTAGTTATTCATAACGGGGAGAGCAGTCCAAACTTACGGGAGCTTCGCTTCAGACAAACCGTGAAGACTTTGCCAATGTAAATCCACAAGTCAAAAGAGTAAAAGAGGAAGCCAAAGCAGCGGGAAAAGTTTGGGCGGTAGCTTGCGATGAGCCGGGGGATGCACAGCATTCATTGATAACCGACCAAGAAGACCCAGGCCATTTTAATGCCAGAACAAATGCCTTATGGGGAGCCATGCTGGCAGGAGCGTGGGGCACAGAATGGTATTTTGGGTATAAGCATCCACATTCAGATTTGTCTTGTGAAGATTATAGAAGTAGAGACTTATTCTGGGATATGGCCAGCATTTGCATTGCCTTTTTTGAAAAGTACAAATTCCCAGTGAATGAAATGAATTCTAAGAACGAAGTTATTTCCTCTCGGGGCGACTTTTGCTTTGCTAAAGCTGGAGATTCCTATATCATTTTACTCAAAAAAGGAGGAGCGAGTATGCTGAATCTAGAAGGTGAGAAAGGTGAATATACCGTAGATTGGTTTAATCCAAGAACGGGTGGAGCACTTCAAAAAGGGGCTTTGAAGTCTGTAAAAGGTGGTTCTAAGGAAGGTTTAGGTTTACCTCCAAGTGATGAGGAGAAGGATTGGGTAGTGGTGGTGAGGAAGAAATAGGTAACCTACAGATTTGTATAATAAGTGAAAAGTCTTTGTCAGAGGCTTTTCGCGTTTATTAGCTATTTCAGGTCTTTAGAATGCATCTTTAATTATCAGTAGCCCCTTGATAAATCCAGTTACTTATGGCTTGTACATCGGCTGGGTTTATGGTGACACCTGACGCGGGAGGAGGCATGGCTCCTGCGGAGGTTCTGGCTTGTATTCCCACTTGTGCAGCGGAAACTTGGTCAAAAGTTTCGAAACAGTAAGGGTTTCCGGAGCAGTGACAGCTAGGCACATTACAACTTGTTTTTAAAACGGGTGCTATATTGGCTCCATAACTGACAGATAGCTGTTCTACGATAACAACAGTTACTTCAGAAGCACAGTCATTGTTATCCTTAACCATAACGGTATGATTGCCTGCAACTAAATTGCTAAAGCTTGTACCAGCACCCATGGCTCCACCATCTATACTAAGGGCGTAAGGTTGGCTACCACCGGTAGCCTGTACCACCAGTTTTCCAATGGCTTCACCAGGAATAGCATCGAAGTTTTCAACGATCTCAATTCTCAGAGAACCGTTGCATCCTATGACATCTGTATCCTCTTTAGTACAGGCCAAACTAAAAAAGAAGAAAAAAAGAAAAGGAAGCCTTTTGTGTTTTATCAGCATATCTGAAATACGCCAATATCCTATAAAAGGTTCCTAACATCCCTGCCCATAATAGGCATCCTTACCATGTTTACGCTGATAATGCTTATTTCTGAGCGTTTCTTTTAGCCTTGGAGTGTCTGGATTAATGCTTAGAGTTAATTGAGCCATTTTGGCTACCTCTTCTAGTACTGCCGCATTATAGACAGATTTGGCGGCGTCCTTTCCCCACGTAAATGGACCATGATTTTGTAATAAAACCATTTCCATTTCTTCGTGAGATAAGCCCCTTTCTTTAAAAATTTTGAAAATCTGATTCCCAGTTTCGTATTCATAGTCTCCCCGAATCATTTCGTCCGAAAGGGCAGGGGCACAGGGGATATCCTGATGAGTATGATCGGCATGCGTAGTCCCAAAAATAGGGATGTCTTTTCCAGCTTGAGCCCAAGCAACGGCATAGGTGCTGTGCGTGTGTGTAATGCCACCAATATCATTCCATGTTTTATAGAGAAGAGCATGCGTTTTGGTATCAGAAGATGGACGCATTTTTCCGTCCACCACCTTCGCCTCAAAATCCATAATAACGATATCTTCTGGCTTCAAAACGTCATATGATACTCCGCTAGGTTTAATGGAAAAAACACCTTCTTTCCTGTCTACCGCACTTACATTGCCAAAAGTAAAGAGAACTAGCCCCAGTTTTGGGAGTTCTAAATTGGCTTCAAAGCATTCTTGTCTAAGGCTCTCGTATTTTTTCAATGACGTTTTCTTTAATGGCTCACTAGGGCTACCCAATCTTTGGCATCTGGACTTGCTAAGGTACCGACACCACTTAATTTTTTCTTAGAAGATAGTAAACCGCCAGTTCTTGGATTAAACCATTGAACCTGCCATTTTCCTTTGGGTAGTTCAATATTTGACGTTTCTCCAGCGGGTAAATAAACGGCGTAAATTTCTCCTTTCTTGGCAAAAATATAGACCTTTTCGTTTGAAGTCAACTCATCTGCCGATTTCATTTCAGTAAAAGGCAAGTGCTTATTAAAGAAACTAAGGGCAATCACAGCCTGCTTGTACTTGTTTTCTCGGCTTCTGTGGTCCTGAGCATTTAAATCATTAGGCTCACAATTATACCGTAATAGTATTCTACGCCCATGCCACTAGCCATAAATGTGCCCCAGAGGACTTCATTTCTAACTTGGTCTTCATTATCAGGGACTTTGCCCTGATAGCTCTCATGAGAGGAATCTACACTTACACCTACTCCGGCGGTTCCCTGCTCGTCATTACAGATTACCCAAGGTTTTCCTGTAGCCGCAGAAAGTTCTATCCATTTTTTTACTTCAGGGTGAATCTCCTCTTTATGAAGCTTTAATGAAGCTCCTGTGAGTTCAGATTGAAAGCCAACTAGATTATTATAGTAATAATCATAATTTGGTCTTTTTGCTTTGTCATCTCTCTTGTGACTCGGTGGGAAAGTGTGCTGTACTACGTGACTCTTATAAGGGTCTAGGTTTCTAATGTAGGAGGCGGTTTCTTTAACCACATTTAGGGTGACTTTGGTCTCCTCGCTGAGGTTCCAGTTTAAAGCCAGGTGATATCCAAATCTTGCGATTAACTCTCTGTAGTAGAGTTTTCGGTCGTCTGTTAATTGGTCAAGACCCATTGTGGCGGAGTTTTCATTTTCAAAAGTTTTAAAATGTAAAAACATACCTTTTGTTTCCGCATAATCAAAAACCTTTTCCCATTGAGCTAGTTTAGAGACATCAAAACGGTCGTGATGCATGGCTTTTTCCCAAGATTTTGATTCCCGAGAGGATGCAATGAATTGTGAATCGTCTGTGGCTAGATGTGGATAAACACAGCCATCATCTCCATCTATAGAGAAAGTTAAAAAAGAAAAGGCGTTTACCCCGAGACCTGAGAGGTAATTCACCGCACCAAGGATGTTTTTACCCTTACCGTTTTTCCAAGTATAAGGCATGGCTGCCGCCTCAAAGTCCTTGGCATGTGGAGCCCAATCTTTCATTAATTATAGGTAGCTTTTACCCAATTTTCCATAGCCATCAAGTGTTCCGTCAAAATCTGCATAGTGCAGCATGTTTTCTGGAGAATCTGCACCTGCTTTCAAGAAGTACTCTTTGGTTTCTTGAAATTGAAGGTAACGTGTTCCTATGTAAGCTAGCTTCCCTTTGGCTCGGTTATCTATACCGGTTTTCGTGCTTGGAGATATATCAAGACGGCCTTCAAGCCCATCCATGAAACGAGCACTTTTACCGCCTTGTTTTAAGGCCATGCTTTCTCCTCCTTTGAATGAAACTTCATAATGCCACTTTCCTGCTTTGGGAGCAGAGAAATGCACATGCCAAATGTTTCCAGAAGTGCTCGAGCTATTTTCAGCTTTTCCGTCAGCGGCGTAATAACCTGGGACTTGCATCACAGGGTTACCGCTTTCATGAGTGAATACTGCATATAATCTACAATAGGTAAAAGGATTTGGGTTTGCTAATTCAGAACTTTGTGGGCCTTCAAAATCTAAGGTGATTTTCTGCCATTTTTGAAGTTCTCCAGTAATAGTTTGTCCTGAGAGGCTTAAGAGCCAAATAGTAAAAGGCCAATGAGTTTAAGCATGATTTGTATGTAAGGGTTGAGGTTCTTGGATAATTAAATGTAATTAGAAAAAAATCGGCGGTCTGCTTTTGCTTGATTTGTTCTAATCATTGCCAGTTTATTATCATTAATATGGCCTTATTGGGTTTTGCATTTGAAGGAATAACAAGTTGTCAAATCCGGTTATAGATTTTTTATTGAAAAGTTTAAAATCTTCTGAGGGGAATACCTTAAGAATATTTGATTGAAATTGTTTTGAAAAATTATATTTTGGCGTTTATTTGTTCACGCTTACTCTACTTTAAAGCGTCCTATGAAAATTTAAAATGAGTCAAATTGTTCAAGAAAATTTGATGGTAAATGCCGAGGTTCAATCCTCTATTCTTCTAGTGCTAAGCAATGAGGAATTAAGGGATGATATTTTGGATATTCTAGGTGTTTCTTATAGAGTAAGATTAGCCCAAAATGCAACTTTTGCCAAAGAAGTTTTAACAGAGTATCGGCCAAATTTAGTGGCGATAGATGACTCACTTTCAATGAGTGAGGTTTGTAAGCTATCTATATGGATTAAGAGCAATGTGCTGTTAGATCATATCCCGGTGTTAGTCCTTTCTACAAATACATCTGAGGAAGCAAAATTAGACGCGGCATCGGCTCAAATCGATGCTTTTTTGGCTAGTGATACCCACAATTTGACTTTGTTTTACCTCGTGCTTAGGAATTTATTAGAGGCGGTAGAAAAGCAGAGGTTATGGTATAGTAAAAACTACCTAAAAGAAACGCGACAATTAAAGGCCGGAAGAAAAGATGAAGCATTTCTGGTAGGTCTAAACAGGATTGTCAATAGCAACATACAGAATGCAGCTCTAGATATCAATTTTGTTTGCAGGGAAATGGGAATTAGCCGGACAAACTTATACAGCAAAGTGAAGACAGTAACAGGTATGGGTATGGCAGTATTTATCCGAGAGAATAGGCTCAATTTGGCTGCAAAGCTATTAATGGAACAGGATATGTACACCAACGAAGTCATGAGTATGGTGGGCATTCAAAGCCACTCCTACTTTAGCAAAGCATTTAAGAAGAAATTCGGTGTTTCGCCCTCAAGTTTTGGAAATCATAAGTAGCATTTACTTTTTGGGTTTAATGCTTATTAGTGACCCTAACCTATCTTTTTCTGTGAAATAGGTAGAGCTTATGCCCAATGCCAAATTGCAAGAACCTGCGATAATGCCTTTCTTGTGGTTTTTTATAAAACCCTCTAATGCCAGCCATCTTCCTTCGGAGGCTTTATTACTTGTATGTCCTAAATATCCTTTATCTTTCCCTAAGTTCTCTATCCAAACAAAGCCACGTTCTGGGGTATTATCAAAATCAGCGAAGTGAGCAATGACGGCCAAATCTTCATCCCCGTCTTGGTCCAAGTCATCAGCAAGTAAGCTAGTAGCACCATGAAGAGGTAGGAAAACTGAAAGGCTATAATTCATGAACTCATCTCCATGGTAAATATAAATGCCATGATAAGGTTTTAAAACTTGAGAGTAATCTGCATTATCGCCTGCTGCTACCACTAGGTCTCGGATTCCATCCCCATTCATATCCACAAAAACAAAATCTGAAGTACCATAAACGGGAGGGTGTTTTATGAGAATTCTCTGAGAAAAAGTGTCGTCACCTTGATTATCGTAAAGACTTATGTCTTCTTTCCCCTGGGCTGTTAAAACCATGAAGTCCAGGTCGCCATCTTTGTCAAAGTCTTCAGTGATAAGTTTGAGTGAGCCTGGGTAGGGGCTCATAATTTCTTCTTTAAAACCGTGCCTACTTACACCCTTATGGAAAGTGAGGGATCCTATCTGAAAGCCAAAGTTAGAAATCAAAATGTCGTCAAAACCGTCATTGTCAAAGTCAGCCTTTTTGAAATCCACAGGGCGGTGCAAGTTCTTGATGATTGGCTCCTGTAATTTAGATTCAGTTTTTGGATAGAACTGTACCAAACTACCTGATGGAATATTACTCGGATTCATATTGCCAAATTTCAGTACCAAAAGGGTATCTTCATTTACGTAGGCCATATCTGCAATACTTCCGTGCATGTAAGTTTCATCCAAGCTCTTAAAGTCGGTATTTAAAACTTTTAGCATACCTCTTTTCTCGGCCAATAAGAACCGGTCTAATTTACTCTCAAAAACCAATTTTGTAATACATCTTTGGCTTGAGTCCATTTTCAAGCTAACATGAAAGAGCGAATCCAAGTCATTTTTAATGGCTAGTTGAGGAATTGAATCTAAAAAGTTAGGAGCCTCTGTTAAATAGAAATCTGTAATTTTTTTCCAATCTGATTTCGAAATCTGTTGTTGGCCTCCATAAATTTTTCGGATAAGTGATTTTTCTAGATCAGAGATTTTACCTTTCTTTTTAAGGTGCTCTTCTAAATCAACCGCACCCAAGATTAATCCCATCTCAGGTAATACGCCATCTCGCCAAACAGATTTTGGAAGAAGAGAGGGGGCTGGATAACTATGGCAGCTTGAGCAATAGTTTTTGGAAAGCTCCTCTCCGTTTTTATAAGAGTTACAGCTGGTACTGATGAGTAAAAAAAGGAGGAGTCGCCACATCGACTAATAGAATAAATAAAAGGTTAGACAAGTTATTATTTGTTGTTGATAACCTCAAAAGTGAAGGAAAGGTTGTAAATTTTTTTCTTACTGGTCTGAAGCAGAGATATATAGCAGGATTATGTAGATGAATCTATCAGATAGTTGGTATGAATTTGACATTTTGCAACCTTTGGATAGAACGAGTCATAGATATTTTAAGACAATATTTAGTAGAAGGTATTTTTATTGTAAGAAGAGAGTTTAGCTAGGTAGTGTTAATTCTGTCCAATAAAATCTTTTTCTTGTCTAAGTCAGAAAATTTCTTAAGAGCCTTAGATTAGACAAGTTTAAATCTCCTTTTTCGACGAAAAATAGCCGTTTGTGGACTTATCTTGTCATTTTTGAATAAATGAACAAGTAAAAAGTTTAAATAAGCACAGAAGTTCAGTGCCAAATTGTAGACATTTATGGGTATTTAAAATGGGTGTTAGTACAGACGCCTTTTTTGTTTAATTTAATAATTCTTTTAAACCATTTTTATTAACCTCAATTCTATGAAATTAAAACTTTATCTAAGGAGTTTACTATTTACCTTCCTAGCAGCTGCCATCTCTTCGGTAGGTTTTGCTCAAGGTAAAAGCGTGAGCGGGACAGTCTCCGGAGCTGATGACGATTTGGGTATTCCAGGTGCGTCTGTAGTAGTTAAAGGCACTACCAAAGGTGTTATCACTGACGTGGATGGTAATTTCACCATCCAGTCTGCTGGTACGAGTGATGTATTAGTATTTAGCTTTGTTGGCTATTCTGAACAAGAAGTTATTGTTGGAAATCAGTCGGTGATTAATGTAGCGTTAGCTACTGATGCAGCTTCACTTGATGAAATTATCGTTACTGGTTACTCTGTAACCAATAGGAAAGAATCTACGGCTGCAGTTTCTATTGTAAAAGCGAAAGATTTGCAAGCAGTGCCTTCTGGTAACATAGAGCAGCAGTTAGCTGGTCGTGTGGCTGGTGTTACTGTAATTACTAACGGACAGCCTGGTACTAACTCTACCATTCGTGTACGTGGATTTGGAGCTTTTGGAGGAAATCAGCCATTAATCATTGTGGATGGTGTACCTACAAATACTTCTAATTTCCTTTCTCCAGACGATATTGAAACTACAACGGTATTGAAAGATGCTGCTGCTGCTTCTATTTATGGTGCTCGTGCTGCCAACGGTGTAATTGTTTACACCACTAAGAAAGGTAGAAAGGGAAAAAGAGCTTTAGAAGTCTCTTATAATGGTATGTTCGGATTTACGGATCCTAACGTTAACGGTGCACCTGAGATGCTTACTCCTCAAGAGCAAGCAGACTATACGCACATTGCTTATGAGAATAATGCGGCGGCAAACGGTACTCCAGTTCAATATACTCACCCTCAGTACGGACCTAACCAGCAAGCTACTTTACCAGATTACCTTCATGCAAATGGAGTTAATGGTGTTAGAGGTTCTGTGGATATGGCTGCTATACAAGCTGCTTATGATGCTAATCCTGACAATACATTCCTGATTAAGCCAAATCTGGCTGGTACTAACTGGTATGATGAAATCACAAGAATGGCGTCTATTAACAGACATAATCTAGGTTTTAGTGGTGGAACGGAGAATAGTCGTTACTACGTTGGATTGAACATTCAAGACCAAAATGGTATCATTGTTAACAATAGCTTTAAGCGTTATAATGTTCGTGTTAATAGCGAAACTGATTTAGGTAAGCGTTTCCGTTTTGGAGAAAATATGCAGTTCACTTATGCAGCTATTCAAGGACAGCAGGGTGGAAGTAATGGTCAAGGATCCGCAGATGATGAGTCTCAGCTTTTGCAAGCTTATCGTATGCCTACTGTTATTCCTGTTTATGATGAATTTGGAAGTTTTGCTTCAACAAAAGCGGCTGGGTTTAACAATCCGCGTAGTCCGGTAAGATCTTTAACTAATGATGTTCAAAATGATCAAGGTTATGCTTTTAGTGGTTTTGGAAATGTATACTTAGAAGTAGATCCTATCAAAAACTTAACTTTAAGAACAAGTTTAGGTGGAGGTATTAGTAACAATTACTACTATGGGTATAACTATAAGTACCTAGGTGATTCGGAACCACAAGCTTCTAATTCTTTCAATGAGGGTGCAGGTTTCAACGTTCAATGGGTCTTAACAAATACGGCTAGTTACAAAGTTAACTTCGGTCAAAACAAACTTAAAGTATTGTTAGGTCAAGAGGCCTTGAATGACGGTAGAGGTAGAAACATTGGTGGTTCTGGTATAAATCCATTTACGATGGATTTGGATTATGTGAACTTAACTTTGGTTCAATCTCCAGTAGTTAATTCGTCCCTTTACAGTGGTGTTAATTTTTCGTCTTACTTTGGTAAGGCAGATTATAACTTAAAGGATAAGTATTTCGTAACTGCTTTGCTTCGTCGTGACGGTGCTTCTCGTTTTGGAGCTAATAATAGATTCGGTGTTTTCCCTGCATTTTCTGCGGGTTGGAGAGTTTCTGATGAAGAATTCATGAAAGACCTTTCTTTTATTACTGATTTGAAAATACGCGGAGGTTGGGGTATAATGGGTAACTCAAATAACGTGAACCCTGCAAACCAATATTCTCTTTATGCTCAATCACCAGGAAGATCTCTTTATCCGATTGCAGGACAAGCATCTGGTGCAAACGCTGGATATTATAAGTCTAGAATTGGTAATCCAAATGCTAAATGGGAGACTTCAGAAACGTCTAACATAGGTTTTGACGCTACTTTTGCTAGTGGTAGATTAGAAGCTGTTCTGGATGTTTGGAGAAAAGATACACGTGATTTGTTATATCAAGTGCCTCTAGCGGCAGTTCTAGGGCCTAACGCATCTGCTCCTTCTGTGAACGTTGGTAAAATGAGAAATCAAGGTATTGATATTCAAATAATCAATAGAGGAAACTTGACCAGCAAAATCAAATATAATTTGACAGTGAATGGTTCATTCCTTCAAAATGAAATTGTTGAACTTGCTCCAGGCATTCCATTCTTTAATGGTGGAGGATATCGTGGAATTAATCCAGTTAGAAACCAACCAGAACAAGCAATTTCTTCTTTCTTCGGATATAAGATGATTGGATACTTCAACTCTCAAGGAGAAGTAGATGCTCATCCTGCTCAACAAGGTGCTGCTATCGGTCGTTTCAAATATGAAGATGTAAATGGTGATGGTGAAATCACACCAGATGATAGAACGTTTATTGGTTCTCCTGTTCCTAAGTTTACTGGTGGTCTTAATTTCGGTATTGAATTTGGCAACTGGGATGTGAATTCATACTTTAATACATTCCTTGGAAATGATATTTGGAATCAATCTAAATGGTTTACAGACTTCCACGGTACTTTTGAAGGTGCTGGAAAAGGTGTAAGAGCCAAGGAATCTTGGACACCAGCTTTGGGTAATAATGCTTTAGCTCCAATCTGGGAGTCTGCTGCTAACATCAGTACTTCTGGTGCAGAGAACTCTTGGTATGTAGAAGATGGTTCTTATTTAAGAATGCAGAATCTGTCTGTTGGTTATAGCCTAGATAATAGACTTGCAAGTAAATTGGGTTTGAGCAAAGCAAGAATTGCCGTATCTGGCAACAACTTATTTACACTTACAGGATATTCAGGATTAGATCCTGGTGTTGGTGGTGATGTGGATACTAACTTTGGTATTGACGTGGGTAACTTCCCAGTTACAAGAAGTTTCAATGTGGTATTGAATCTTGGATTTTAATTAACATCATTTTTAAATAATAAGAATAAAATGAAAAAAAATAATATAAAGAAAGGTGTTTTAACAGTCTTGGCTGTCACTATGCTTACATTCTCTTGTAAAGACTCATTCTTGGAAGTACTTCCAACGGGGTCTCTAGGAGAAGCACAGTTGCTAAGTCCTTCGGGTCTTGAAGGAACATTGATTGGAGCGTATTCCATGTTAAATGGTAAAGGCTTTGGTCGTAATGCTGGTCCCAATAACTGGATGGGAGATGTATTAGGTGGTATCTCTAATAAAGGCACAGATGCTGGTGACTACACAGCGATGAACCCTATTCAGCGTTACGAAGGGGATCCAACAAGTGGTGAATTTAATGCCATGTGGTCCTCGAAATTTGAGGGTATTTCTAGAGCTAATGCTGCCATTAGATTGGCTAAACAGTCGGAGCAAATTTCTGAGGGTACGAGAACTAGAATTGTCGCTGAGGCAAGAGTTCTTAGAGGACATTTTTACTTCGATCTAAAAAGAATGTTTAATTCTGCTCCCTATTTTGATGAAACAGTAGTTGATGCAGATATTCCAGAAATTCCGAATTCACCTGATATATTAGGTTCAATTGAAGCTGATTTCAAATTTGGAATGGATAATCTTAGTGAAACATCTCCAGATGCGGGTCGTGTGAATAAGTGGGCTGCGGCTGCTTATTTAGGAAAGGCTTATGTGTTTGATGGTAAATATGCCGAAGCAAAGGCTATTTTTGATCAAGTGATTGCTAATGGTCAAACGACGAATGGCAAGAAATATGACTTGGTACCTAATTTCGGGCAAATTTTCAATGCTGAGAATGATAATCATGAAGAAGCTGTATGGGCTGTTCAATCTTCTAATAATACAGGTAGCGTTAATAACGCAAACTGGTTTGACGATTTGAACTATCCCTATAATACAGGTATGAATGGACCTGGAAACTGCTGTGGATTTAATCAGCCAACATTCACGTTGGTTAATCAATTCCGTACAAAAGATGGTCTTCCTTTATTAGACGGTTCTTTTAATTCAGGCGACAATGTGGTAGTTAATGATTACCAAGTTGAAGCCTCTTCAGCATTTACGGAAGATACTGGCGAATTAGATCCTCGTTTGGATCATACAGTAGGCCGTAGAGGTATTCCTTATTTAGATTGGCAAGAGCATCCAGGTAAAGCTTGGATTCGTGACCAAACTTATGCAGGACCTTATTCTCCAAAGAAGTTTGTGTATTACAAAACTCAGGAAAATACGTTTACGGATGGTAGTTCTTGGACACGTGGATATGCCACTATGAATGTTCCGATTATTCGTTTTGCAGATGTGCTATTATTAGCTGCCGAGGCAGAGATCCAAGCGGGTAGTATGGACAATGCGATGGCTCTCATTAATAGAGTAAGAACACGTGCAGCCAATTCTATTATCAATGAATATGATGGTTCTGGTCCTGCTGCCAACTATAAGATCACTAATTATACTTCTTTTGATAGCAAAGATGATGCTATGAAAGCTTTAAAGTTTGAGCGTTTGTTAGAGCTTGCTCAGGAAGGACACCGTTTTTCTGATTTAGTAAGATGGGGTGATGCTGCAACATTCATTAATGGTGTTTATTTACCTTTTGATAGTCAATTTTTAGTAACTAAACTTGGTGGTGCTAACTTTACTACGGGTAAAAATGAATATGTGCCAATTCCTCAATCTCAATTAGATATTCAACCTGCTCTTACGCAGAATCCTGGATACTAAGATTTAATTTTATTTTAATGAAAAGAGGTAGATATTTGTCTACCTCTTTTTTTATATCCTATGCTTAAAGAAAAATATATTTTTCAGGTTGTTTTACTAGCTTTATTAAGCTTAACAAGTTGTCATAACGATAAACCTCTTTTTGAATTAATAGACCCGAATGTAAGCGGTGTTACTTTTAGTAATACAATTACAGAAAACGACTCTATCAATATTTTAACTTTTGATTATACGTATAATGGAGGAGGCGTTGGAATAGGAGATTTTAACAATGACTCTATTCCCGATATTTTCTTTAGTGCTAATATGGAAGACAATAGACTGTATTTGCATAATGGAGACTTCACTTTTAAAGATATAACAGAAATAGCAGGCTTAAGCGGATATAGGCAGTGGTGTACCGCCGCAATAGTGGTGGACTTAAATGCTGATGGCTGGCAAGATATATATGTTCCTGTAAGTGCAACGATGAAGACGGTTATGGAAGACAGAGAGAACCTGTTTTTTGAAAATCAGGGATTAAACGGCAATGGGATTCCTACGTTTGAAGAAAAGGCCAAAGAATATGGCATCAACGATAATGGTTTCTCGGAGGGAGCCGCTTTTTTGGATTATGATAATGATGGAGACTTAGATCTCTATGTGCTTACTAATGTAATTGATCATACGCCTAATTTAGTCAGAGAAAAAGTTTTGGATGGAAGCTACCCTAATACCGATAGACTTTACAGAAACGACGGAATTAACCAATCTAAAACGGTTTCCTTCACTAATATTAGCCATGATGCTGGTATTAATGTTGAGGGCTTTGGTTTAGGAATTAATATATGTGATATCAATAGAGATGGCTGGAAAGATATCTATATTACTAATGACTATGCAGCTGACGATATTCTGTATATAAACCAGCAAAACGGTACATTCGTAGATAAAGCCAGTGACTATTTTAAACATACTAGTAATTCGGCCATGGGAAACGATATAGCGGATATCAATAGAGACGGTCTTGCTGATATTTTTAGCCTGGACATGATGCCAGAGGATAATTACAGGAAGAAAATGTTTGCTCCTGATCTTAGTTATGAAATATATCGACTTTCTGATAAATTGGGGTATGTGTATCAGTATATGAGAAATACATTACAGTTAAACTCAGGAGGAAATGGTCACTTTCAAGAGGTGGGCTTGGTAGCTGGTATTGCTCAAACTGATTGGAGTTGGACACCAAGTTTAGCAGATTTTGATGGAGATGGTTATCGAGACCTGTTGGTTACTAACGGTTTTCCGAAGGACGTAACTAACAAGGATTTTATGTCTTACAGAGCTACTGTAGGCAATGTTTCTTCCAAGGAATTAATGCTTTCTCAAATCCCTGAAGTGAAACTCACAAACTATGCATTTAGAAATAGGGGAAAGCTACAGTTTGAAAATACGACTGAAGAATGGGGGATGGACATAGAAAGCTTTAGTAGTGGTGCGGCTTATGGAGATTTGGATAATGATGGAGATTTGGATTATGTAGTTAATAATACAAATGGACCAGCATTTATTTATAAGAATTCCGCCTCTGAGAAAAATAATTACATCAACCTCATGTTTGACGGCCCAGCTTTAAATCTTTGTGGTATTGGAGTTATTGTGGAAGGTGAGCTAGCTAACGGAGAATGGTTCTTTTGGGAGAATAATCCTTATCGAGGTTACAAGAGTTCTGTAGGACAGAACTGTTTCATCGGTTTGGGCCAGAATCGAGTAGCTAAGCAACTAAGGGTTATCTGGCCAAGTGGTAAAATGCAGATTTTGGAAGATATTGATGTAAATAAAACAACAATTGTTTCTCACAAAGACGCAAAATTAACTTGGTCACCAGAAGTGAGGAAAAAAGAGACCATTTTTTCTCTTGCCGACCAAGATCTTGGAATACATGAGGAGTTTCCTTTTTTAGATTTTAATATTCAAAATTTAATCCCTTCAAGAATGTCACAACTTGGGCCAGGAATGGCTGTTGGAGATATAAATGGAGATGGATTGGATGACATTGTTGTAGGAGGGGCAAAGTTTAAGTCGGCAAATGTCTTTTATCAAACGACAGATGGTGGTTTTAATAGAGAATCGCTTTTTCCTGAACTTGATACTACTCAAAAGAAATCCGAAGACTTAGGTATGCTGCTCTTTGACGCTGATGAGGATGAAGATTTAGACTTATACATCGTTAGTGGAGGAAATGAAGATTACCCATACAGTGAGTCATTTCGGGATAGATTTTATGAAAATGTTAATGGGAAAATGATGTATAAGCCCAATTCAACACCAGATGTACGTATCAGTGGTGCTTGTGCCAGAGCTGGTGATATTGATGGTGATGGAGACCTAGACTTGTATGTTAGTGGGAGAATAACACCTACCGCATATCCTAAATCTACACCAAGTGCAATCTTGATAAATGAAAGTATTGATGGAAACGTAGTATTCAAAGATGAAACAGAAAAATGGTGTAGTGAACTGAAAGAAGGCGGATTGATTTGTGACGCTCTTTGGACAGACATAAATAATGACAAAAAAATAGACCTCATAGCAGTTGGTGAATATGCCGAAATCGTAGTTTATGTTAATCAAGGAAAGACATTACAGAAATTAGAACACGCTGGTTTAGAAGGAAAAAAAGGCTTATGGACGAGTATCAATGGTGCAGATTTTGACCACGATGGCGACATTGATTATATTATCGGAAATGTAGGTGAGAATCTAATCTTTAAGGGTACGCCAGAGGAGCCAGCGGTCCTTCTTTCTGGCGATTTTGATAATAACGGAGTGTATGATGTTTTACCGTTTTCTTATTTTCCTGTGTTCGCCGGTTCAAAGGAAAAGGTGCTGGCTCCATACAATGGTAAAGGTGATGTCAGCAAGCAGCTTAATCTGCTTCGCAACCGATTCGTAGATTATAAAGCTTTTACTAAAGCTGATATAAATAACACTTTAACTGAGAACGAACTGAAAATCTCCGAAAGGCATGAGTATAACTATAATAAGAGCATTTATATGGAGAATAACGCTGATATGACTTTCTCCATTCACGAATTGCCACTTGAAGCACAATTTGCTCCAATAGGAGGGATTCATATTGAAGATTACAATAGTGATGGTCATTTCGATGTACTTATGATAGGTAATAACTTTGGAAATGAGTTGTTAGTTGGTCGTTTGGATGCTTTCAATGGTTTGTTTCTTACTGGAAATGGTAAAGGGGGATTCTCAGTAGAAAGAGAAAGTGGATTTCTTGTTCCTAAGGATGGCAAAGCCCTAGTTGGTTTTCGTGCTTTTGATGGTAAGCTAGGCTTAATGGCCTCACAGAACAATGCCGCCTTTAAATTATTTAATACAAGTTTGGAGTTATTGTCAGTGGATATTCCCAAAAGAGCTTATAAAGTAAGCTATGAATTAAAAGGACATAAGTTGACACGAGAATTGTATTACGGGGCATCTTATCTTTCGCAGTCGAGTATGCATAGTTTAATTCCGAAAGCAGCAAAAAATGTTACTTTTGAATAGTTGAACCCGACCAATTATAAATTAATAACTGCCTGAAATTAAATAATTTTCTGATCCTTCATCAAGTTTAATGGCCAGTGCGTTGGCTTTTATAAAGGCTCCAGTTGCGTTGGTTTTTGTTCTTGGTTTGCGAGGCATGGTTATTCGTGATTCCCAACACACCACTGTGGATTTAAGCTGGATTATGCATTAGAATAATTTAAGGGGAGGCCTAAGATTTTGAGTTTATGAGATTATTCCAATCAGGCTCTTTTTGTTGTTAGTAGTGCCATTTTTACGGCCGTTTTATTGGTATGGTCTACAGTCCGTACCCTAAGTCGAAGCTATTTAAGTTATCAAAAAAATAACGGGAAGAGCTAATTCATAGCATCTAATTTATGCTAGGTATTTGAATCTGATGTCTATTATGAAGTTTATAAAGTCGACTTAGGATGAATGATTTCATTTTAACTACCAGTTAATCCAGATTAACCCGGTTTGGAATTGTATGAAATTTTTGAATAGCTTTTGACCTATATCGCTCACTTTTAGATATTTAACATATCAAGAGCAAATAGATAGCCCATTTGCATCAGGCCACTAGGGCTTATCCTCGGTTTTTTCATTATAAAAATTCGTAGCAAATAAAGGTTCCATAAAACTCTAAACCCTTTTCAAAACCAAACGCTCCTGAAAATTCTCTAGTTCTTTCGGATCTTTAGAAACTGAAAAGTCACAGAGTTTGTGCAAATAGTGCATGAAGAAGTATTGAAAAACTACTAACATCTTGAGATAAACAGCAAGTAGGGGCAAATGAAAATAATAAGGATACCTAGCTTGTATACAAGATGAATCTATCAGATAAGCGGTATGAATTTGATATTTTGTAACCTTTTGATAAGACGAGTCATATATATTTTAGGACAATTTGGTAGAGGATATTTTATTATAAGACGAGAGTTTAGCTAGGTAGTGTTAAATATGTCCAATAAAATCTTTTTCTTGTCTAAGATAGAAAACTTCTTAAGATCCTTAGATTAGACAAGTTAAAATCTCGTTTGTCGACGATAAGTAGCCGTTTATAGACTTATTTTATCATTTTTGAACAAATGAACAAGTGAAAAGTTTAAATAAGCACATAAGTCTATGACGAAATGGTCAATATTGTCTTTCATCTTAAACGTGTTCAAATGACACTAATTATTTGAATGTTTATAAAGTGATTTTTAAACCATTTTTTTTAACCTAAACTAAAAAGTATGAATTCAAAATACTACCAAAAGTATTGTCTTCTAACGCTTGCTGTCACCATGTTGTTCAGCTTTCAGGCTTTGGCCCAAGGGTCAATTTCTGGTACGGTCAAAGACGCAACAAACACAGGTATTCCTGGAGTCTCTGTTGTAGTTAAAGGCTCATCTAACGGTGTCATTACCGGAATAGATGG